>ERZ1292632.3514-Hain-H43-01um-R2-3514-length-11953-cov-7_pt1 | contig 11953 bp, 13 predicted proteins | sample MGYA00564407_ERZ1292632 | MGnify/ENA primary metagenome ERZ1292632 (study PRJEB36523, sample SAMEA6512637) | groundwater metagenome | collected 2019-01-08 | study: AquaDiva: Metagenomics assemblies of 32 groundwater samples
ACCCGTTCCCGTAAAAATAAGTAGCCGTGGACGTGCCGGTATTGTTTATGCCGACGGCAGACATTGTGCCGGACACCACTAGGTTAGGGACGGTTAAGGAGCCTGTCATAGTATCCCCGGCCTTGAGGACGTTGTTGGTCGCCGTGGTCGCCGTGGTTGCCGTGGTCGCGTTACCGCTTATAGACAGTGGGTAGGTGCCCGTAGCCGAGCTGGGGATCACCGCCGTCACCAGCGCGGCGTTGGGTATCGCTGTGAAGTTGGTGCCGGTAAGGGTAGGTGCACCCCACATAGCCCCTAAAGTGATACTGGACGCGATTACTGAACCGCCCAGACTACCTGCTGATACACTTGCCGCCGGGACCGTCCCGGTTATGGATAGCGGGTAACTGCCTGTGGCGGTAGACGGTATCACGCCGGTCAGATTTACGCCGCTTCCGTAATAATTTCCATCAACTGTCAGGCTGGATGTATAGTGCCCGCTTCCGGTGACATCTAGGGAATAAGCCGGCGCGTAATTATTAAGGCCGAGATACGGCGTACCAGATTGCCCTTTACCGTAGAGCTGCGGGCCGTTCGTCATGCCGAGTCCGAGCCGGCCATTGTTGGAGTGTAGGCTGTCGAGGATCTGGTAGCCGTTGCCATTCGCCGAGCCGACGCCCTGTATATCCACATAGTTACCGCCGCTATTCCAGCGGATCAATGGGCTCGACTGCGTGAAATTCAAGATCGCCGAGAGCGTAGTAGACGTTCCTATATTCAAGCCGAACGCCGCGGTCGTAGAAGTTCCTACGGCGAATTTACTGCTCACGGAGCCGGACACTATGGCGGCGTTACCAAAGAAGCCGGTCGGCCCCAGGGTGGACACCTGCGCCCCGCTGCGCGCGGTTATGCGGCCGCCGTTGCCCTGAATAATTACGGACTCGCTCCCGGACGAGGACGTGGAGCTCGCATAGAAAAGGAACTGGCCGGCGAGGACCGCCGTGGACCTCCCGGTCGTGGTGCTTGTGACGACCTGTATCGTGGATACTGCGGCAAAAGACTGCGAAGCTAATCCTAAAATCAAAAGTACCTTATACATTATCCTACCTCCGTAGTGTTGACCGCCGCGCCGCTCCAATCCGCGAGCGTTATAAACCCGCCGGACCCCTGAGTCACGTCTCCGCAATATAAAAGGAAAAGTTTATTGTCCGTCGCTATACATTGAAACGCGACAGTGGGATTCAAGGCTGCGAATGTGCGGAGGGCCGCATAGGTGCCCAATTTTATCGTCTGGCCGCCGCTGATCAGTCCGTCCAGGTAGAGGAAATTATTATTTACTATCGTACCTGAAGGAAAGTCTCCGTTCGCTATCGCGGTTAAAGCCATATTAAAGGTTCTCCACCAGGTCGAGAATAATTTTGCGCTCTATGCCAAACCAGTAGATCTCCATCCCTTCAATTCTGAAATCTACCCCCCAAAAAGCAATCCGGCTTTTCTTATACGCTTCGTCATGGTATTCAATATCAGGCTGGCCCCATTCAACGTCGGTATCTCCCCATTTCCAGGAGCGGAAAGCGGATGGCTCCTCAAAGTAAAGGGTGATTTTATCACCGAGTTCCAGGTAAGTGTTCAGAACGCCTATCGCCTGGCAGCGCCGCCGTGGGTTTTTTGTATACGCCAAAATCGTAGAGGTCATAGCAAAAGTAACATTTGCGTTGACCGGGGGAAGCAGCGCATCCACCGGAACCGCATATATTATCTTGCCGTATTTCTTTATAGAGTTTGGCTCGGTGTCGCCCTCTGCAGAGGAAACACTTGAATAAGCGCCTATTTCCGCAGTAATATAATTGTAGACCCGGTCCACCCCGTCAACGATGTTTTGCAGTTTAAAGATATTGGTGGAGGATCTAAGCTCCATCACGGCGGGGAGCGTCGTAGTGCGCTGTTGAAAGATAAATTTATCAACCGCGGTGAATCCGCGCTCGTAGTTGCATTTCAACGATATCGAATCAAGGAGCTGTAAACAGTTCAGCCCTGTAAGGTTTACCAAAGACACCGAGATGGACGATGAATAATAACTCGTAGAGAGGGAGTCTATCGTGGGGCTCCCGGTAGGACCCAACCCCTGGATCAAAACCTTTATTTTAAGATATCGTTTTACAGCTGAGACCATTCGCCCCGTATTGGATATTTGGAGAAAGCCGGCGGGATCGTTGTCAGAGGAGAAGTCCGACGTCCCTGACGTGTGGGTGGATATTGTCACAGTCCCAAGGTTGGCTGTGTACTGAGCCGTAATCGAACCCAGGGAGAAGAGTCCCGCGCCCATATCGTAAATTGGCGAGATTGATGTCGCGCTTGCAGATCCATCAAACGAATAGACATCATTAATATTATCCGTGACCTGAATATCATCTATGCGATAGATTGAATTACCTGTTGAGGCGACATAAAAGAAGCTCGCATCGGCATAGGTGGTCGCGGTAGTGGTTCCCACAAGGACTTCGTCGTGGTAAATGTTCCACACGCCTGCTGCAGTCCTGGTCACACGCCATTCATGCCACGAGCTCAAAGCTGCCACGCCCAGATCTACGAGCCTTGTGGTGACTTGTATGTAACCATTGCTTTCCTGTCTGGAGAAATATGCACGACCAGCATTAAAAGTTATACCATAGGCCGCGGGGAAACTATATCCCAGCTCATATGTAAAGAACCACATCCCCTCTCGCTCATCGTTTGGCTGATGATCGACCCATGCCCGCCAGCGCCAGGTACCAGTTGATTTGTATAAACTTTTCCACGCATAGCACTTCCCTGCTGCGCCTCCTGAAACTTGCAGATACCCGCCCGTAACCACAACCGAGCCGGAGGTGCTCCAGCCGGTCAACCCGCTTGAAAAATCAGAGAATAAGAAACACTTTTCAAAGAACCCGCTTGCATGTATTCCGATATTCGTTCTGGTCCATGTCGCCCAATCAGCATAAGACGTCTGAGCCCACAGGCTGGGAATATTTGTGGAGAAATTCGCCGGCATTATTGAGTAATCCGTCACGCCGGCGAGTGTCATAACCTGCAACACCAACCATTCAAGCGTTCTATCTGTATACCAGTATTTATATGTAATCCAGGCGCTCTGTGTGGCCGTGAGAGCTTCAACCAGGACTATCGTGAGCGGTACGCCCTTCGTGTCGGAGTTTGTGGCTGTATAGTTAGTTGTCGGTTTAATGACAGTCGCTGCTGATGCGCCGTCCGCAGTAGGCCCGCGCTTAACCACTACCGAGACGCCCGCCACTCCGTTCTGCGCGGTATTGAATGTCGTGCCGGAACCGGACCCGAGTAATTCATTGGTCACGGTCGTGGAGATATCCTCGGCGTTGAATCTCTCAAAAATAGACATCGGCCCGGTCAATGTGATAGCGGCGGTTTTATTGCCAGAGTCCATTATCGGGTCTTGTTTTATATAGCCAGTGAAGATCTGCGGCCGCTCCAGCGTTGCATCGGCTAATTGCACGCCGGAATAAATCTTTATCTTGCTATTGTTGCGAAGGTAAGTATCCGGGAAATATCCTTTCGGGTTCCCCATCTTCCACTGCTGCCGGTCGTTCCGGACCGTGAGAGTCGTATTGTCGAGCGTCCACTGGTTAAACCCCTCTTTGTCCAGCTTCCACATTATCGGGCCGGCATCGATTATCTGGCTGGTGATGTCGATAGCGGTGTCGTAGATGTATGCGCTGCCGGTCCACACCTGGCGGTAGAGTTCCACCTTTGAGGCGTATACCGGGGTCTGGCTCGCGAATGAGCTTTTAAGCGCATCTGTGACCGACTGCATTATCGCTCCTTCAGTTCAAGAGATATCTCAAAGAGTTTTGTTTTCCTGTCCAGCGTGTGCCCAGGCGAAGATACTATCGCGCATTCAAAGCACTCGGTAAGATCGAAGTCGTTGTAGAATACGATCGTTACGAATTGCGCAGATTTCAAATAGGGGAACAGGAGATCGTGGTCCGCCAGGGTGACATCGACAAGATTACCGCTCATGGCAAAGCGCGTCCAATCCTTCCAAAAGATCAGCCGGCCTTCTCCGGTATAGACGCTGTCAGACTGCTGTTCATCCGAACGGGTCAGAGCGGACAGCCAGAGTTGCGTGCCGGGCAATATCTTCTGGCAGAACTTCAGCTCGCCGATGGCCTTCTCCGCGTTGGCGGTTTGCGTGGTGGCTGGCCGCACGCGCACCCTAGTCGCAGAAATAGGCGTCACCAATTCAATGTAAGTGTAAGCCACGGTCACGTTCGCCAAGGCGGCGGGCGTAATGATCACCCACTGAGCGCCGTCCCAATAGTCAAACGCGCATGATTTCAGGTTATGGTTCAGCAGGATGATCCGGTCAAATGTCCGGGACACCTCCGAGCCCTGCCAGTTCTTAAAGATTATCTCCAGGCTTTCTTCGATAGCGTCACTGGACCCGACGCTCACCCATTGCCTGGCCTGGTTCTGATCATAGAGATATGCCTTCGTAGCGTCTCCGCTCAATACCGTTATCGCGCAGTTCTCATCCAGCCAGTTTTGAGAGAATATTTTAAGCGCGTTCATAAGCCCGTTATCCCGGCCTTCCTGGTGCCCACCTTGGTTATCACATTCGCCATCTCGCCGGCCTGGCGCAGGCCGTTCTTGGTAGCCTCAGCGAGCCTTTGGCAGAGGTTGCCGATATCGTCTGCGCCGCCGCCTTGCAGCGTGATGTTCTGGATAATAGATACGCCGCGGCCGGCAGGAGACGCAATCCCGCCATCCTTCGGTGGCGTGGCGCCTGATTTTATCGCGTCCACGGTATTTTTGTTTAAAACAAATTCGCCGGCGTGCAGAAAAGCGGGCCCGGTTTGCTGGATAGCGCCGCCGGTCTCAAAAGATAAGATCTTCTCCACATTGAGCAGCCCGGCGGCTACTGTGGCGGCAGCTAGGATAAAGTTAAATGGCGGCGGTGCTGACGCCAGTGCCACGTTGGCGGCCTTATAGGTGTCCATGGACGCCTGGGCTACAGAGGCGGCTTTGCCAGCGGCCGCCAGTTCTGCATTCTTCGCGGTGGCCAGCGTGGAGATAACGCTCAGCGTGGAGTTTAGGTTAGCGGCCCGCAGCTCACCCTGTATTTTAGCGTCCGAGGTCCGCTTGGCCTCCTCCACCTGCAGGGCCAGGGAGTAGTCGCCCTGGGCGCGAAGGCGCGCGGCAAGCGCCTGAGTCTCTATGCTGGAGATCTCATCCTGCGTCATGGTGGTGCGCTGGATATAGGCGCGCGCGTTCTTCCGGGCTTCAAGTTCTTCCTTACTGGCCTCCCGGACCGGAATATTGCGGGGCCGGCCAGGCGCCGCTTCCGGCTCCGCTGCCTGCTGCGCCCTGACACGCTTAAGCGCGGCCAAAAGCTTCTCGCGGTTCGCTATTTCTTTTTTAGTTTGCGCGTCATCGGCCTCGCCCATCTCTATGGCTTTGGCGATATACTGAGAGGAGAACTCTATGCGTTTTTTTAGACCGATAACGGTCAGCTCAAGGCCCTTGGCCTCTCCGGTTGATCCGGCGGCGAACTTCTCCATCTTCTCGGCGGCTTTATCCACCCATCGCAGCCATGTCTCGGCTACTGGCATGAGAAACCGGCCGACGGCTTTTTTAAGCTCATCGAAGCGGTTGGTCAATATCTGCATCCGGCCATCGAAAGATTTCCCCTCGTTCTCAGCGAAGCCGCCGAAGCGCCTGGTCAATTCCGCCATGACCGCATTAAAGTCCTTAGTGGTGTCGCCGGTCTCTTTTATTTTGATGCCCATCTTCGCCAGGGTGTCGGTCTGGCCCTGGTATGCCTTGCCCACGATCTTGGCGGCCGCGCCGGAGTCGCCGGTCTGCGTGGCCATGTCCAGTGTGGCCATGGTGGCCGCCTTCAGCTGCTCGCCATAGAGGCCGTAGGTGGTAAGCGCGGTCTGAACGGCCATCACCTGCTCGTCGCTGTATTTGGTGGTCTTTTGGAGTTGCGCGGCGAAGTCTAACTGTATCCGGATATCCTTCTCAGTGAAGTCGCCCAGATTGCGCATCGCTTTGGAAAGTTTAGAGACACCCTTCTCGGACTCGGCGAAGGCGTTGATCGCGCTCTTACCGAAAGAGAAGAGCGCCGCGCCGATGCCGCCGGCGCCGAGCAGGCCCATGAACCGGCTGAAGGATCCACTGATTCGTGTCAGCTGACCATCAATACTTCTTATGGAATTACTTGCCGCCGTAACGCCGGAAGCGTCAAAAGCTGATTTGATTAATAATTGCAGGCTGTCAGCCATATTATCCCCGCGTTACCTTGAAGCCCATTTCCCTCAGCGCCTGGATCTCGTCTGACCGACTTTTTTCCTGCTCAGGTTTAGAAACCGTGAATCTGCTCAGCGCCGTCACACATGCCGGGTCCAATCTGCATACCTGGGTCAGCGCCCAATCTATCCATGCGGGCGTTTTGTCCAGGATATCCTCAAAACTATATTGCGGGAACCGCGACGCTATTGTGGTTAAGGCGAAAGAGAGGGCGTCTACTTCGGCTCCCAAGGGCCGTTCTCCATCGCCTGGCGAAAATTTCGCAGGATCCTGCCGAAGTTGTTCACCTCGGTTATAACCAGGGCCACCACAGAGATATCCTCGATATTGGTCTCAGCCAGGGCGGCCAGGTCAGCCTGTGTCGGTTCTTTGATGCCTATCAGGCGCGCCAGGATGGCCGGCAGCCTATCCCCGGCGAGCAGAAGCGCCTCCGCAACCACCTCGTGGTCCTTGCCGGCGCCCAGGGTGCCCTTCACCTGGCCCTGTACGTCCTTTAGGTCGGTCAGCAGCATGATGAATTGAGCCGTGGAAAGCGGTTTAACTTCGTACTCGCCGCAGGTGAGTTTTATTCTCTGAGCTTTAGGTGTGACTGTGTGAACGACATCAATGTCTGCCATTTATCCCTCCCAGGATTTACCGGGGGCAGACCGGTTAAGGCCCGCCCCCGGCACCGCGCCGCTCTTAGACGGTTGCGCTGAACTGCTCTATCTTCGTTGCCGCCAGGCGGTTGCCCGCGGCGTCCTTGAGGCCGGTGGACACGATCGCCTGGAAGGTGTCGCTCGCCGTCCAGTTGCTGGTCGGGGTGAACGTCACGGTTTTGGCGCTAGCGTCGTAGGTTATGGTCCCGGCCACCAATGCGGCGCTGGCCGGCACGGTGGTGTTGATGATCTTGAACGTGTCGCCATAAAAGACGGTGCTCCAGTCCACGCCGTTGACTTCGGTGATCGTCCAGAGCACGGTGCCAGCGGTGTTCTTGGTCACAGTGCCGCCATCGGCCGGGGTTGTGAGGACCACGGTCGGGGCAGTGGTATCAAGGCCGGTGAATACGATGGAATATGTCTGGTCGCCGGCGCTCCTGGTGAGATCGCAGAGCCCGGTTATCTCAACCGGCACCATGGTGATATTATCCTTGACGAACTTCTGCGAGCTGTCGCCCTTGATCTTCGCCTTGTAGAGGGTGATCTTGGCGGTTCCGGGCCCGGGACCTTTGACGTTGATGTAGACCGTCTTGTAGTCATACAGGTCGGTCTTGCCGCCGAAGCTGAGCGTGCTGCCGGCCACCGCGCCGGTGGGTTGGCCCATGGCCATGGCGAGGTTCGCCAGGCTGGCCTCGACCAAGTTGAACTTTACCGAGAAACCCTCTTTTATACTGACGGCGGCCACGGCGGCGAGCGCCTGGTCGCAGAATATCTCCTTTATGTCTCCCGAGGTGATGAGCTCGATTCCGCCATCCGTGAGACCGACGTCCACCGCGGCCGCTTCAAGAGCCTGGTAAGCCCCCACCTTCACGGTGTTGGCCGCTGCTACTCCGACTACTACATTTGATATGGGCATTTTTACTATTCCTCCTGATTATTTTTCTACAAACAACAGCGTGTATAACGCTGCTCTGTGATGCAACTTCGTGTCCTGCTCGTACAGGCTCATGCTGTTGCCGCCACTGTGCCAGGAGCTTTTCACGTAGTAGCTGGCGGACGTTATGGCGATAGCCGCGTCCTTGTCCAGCAACGTGTCGAGCCTGCGCTCAATGGTTTCCGCGGCCAGAGCAGTCTCCGCGAAAGTTGAAAACCCGTACATGCGCTCCCGGACGGTATTCGCCTTGGTGCGGCCGGGGTCAGCCTGGATCCGGTAGACGATGTAGGGTGCCGTGGGATCCTTCGGGCTAAAATTGGGATACATACGGGCGGCTGTACCGGCACCGATAAGGCCGGTAAGGGTGGCATCCGTCAAGAGATAAGCGATAAGGTCTTCGGTCACGCGAATCTCTCCTCAGCGAACGATTCCACTTCCTCTAATGTGGATCTGTAAAGAGCGAAGTATTCTTTACTATCAACCAGAGGACGCAATTCACGCAAAATAGCGCCTTTAGCAGAGGATATTCCCCTCCTTCTTCCGAGTTCGTTTTTACGTTTAACAACTTCGCTTATCCTCGCTTCAACTGCGGTTTTTAAAAAAGGGAGCATTTCGATTATCCCGGAAAAAAACCAAGGATGGGCGGGCATTTTACTGGTGCCAAATTCTAGCATGTGGCCATAGAATCCCCTCCAACTTTCCCAAATCTTTAGAGTGATAGGCTCACCCAACATTAACGGCAGAACAGCATATCGTATGCCTTTTTTTAGTTCTCCTGTTTTTGAAAAAGGTGCTTGACCAGGGGATGAGCTTGTTTTATCATCTGGCGCGTCTTGCAGTTTGTTTTGTAACCCTTTTTTTATTTCCCCACCTACTGTTTTCATAGCTTCCACTACGCCCGTCTGTATATCCTCGAAATCATTCTGTAAAGAAGCAATGACGGCATCTTTATTTACCAACATAAAAACGTTCGGCCTTCCCGGAACTGGTGCGTAGGTTTCGCTCATAATCAGGTCGCGCTCTGCGGAGTTTCCTTGCACATAAATTCAAGAGAGACGTTTTTCATGCCCGGATTTATCATCTCCAGGATCTGGTAGACCTGTGCCCCGTACTTCAGCCGCCACTTGGGGCTTATGCCGGCCAGGTAACGGATGATGACCTTCGTGGTCACCTCGCTGTTGGACGCCTGCGCCGCTATGAAGTCCCGGCCGCGCAAGGGCTGTATATCGCCCCATACCGTCGCAAAGGTCGTCCAGGTCTCCGTACCCTGCCCCATGGCGTCCCCGGCAATGGCTACGCTCTCTATAACTACCCGGTGACGTAGGCGGCCGGGTTCCATCACTCACGCCCCCGCTGGCGCATTTCATATTGTGCCAGTAAGATTTGAACGGTCATCGGGGCTTCCTCAAGCCGCAACTCGCTCACGGGCCCGCGATGCTCATACCAGTGCTCGACCAACATCTTGATGGCGAGCTTGAACTCTTCCGGGATGGCGGCATAACCAACCGTGAACTCTAGGACTACGCCATTTATTTCTTTCAGGTCGGTGGCCGGCCAGGATACCCCGTCATCAAGCGACACGCGCGCGGGGTTCGGCGGCTGGCTGTTGAAGTCGGTGTCATAGTCCCCGGCGGCCATGGTCGCCTGCGTGCCAGCTTCGCTGGTGTATTTTATGCTCGCGAGCGCGGTGACCGGACCGATGGGGAACTCGAGCGTGTCCTCGTCCGGGAACTCATCCAGGTACCAGTACCAGGTCTGCGTTACAAGACGGTTGCTGGTGACATTCTCCACCCAGCGCCGCGCGGCGGTGACGAGCGATGCTATTAAGACGTCGTCATCAGAGATGTCAATTTTACAATACAGCTTAGCCTCTGATGTTGTGACTGGTTCTGTTGTGGGAGCAGTTTTTAAAGACAAAATTCCTTTCATTTAGAGTGCTCCATTTTGTGGCATGTATCGCATAAAGCAATGCCATTATTAACGTCCCACATAGGAGAATATGCCATTATCGCATCTGATCCATTAAACAACGGGAGGAATCTCTGTGCCTCTTTCAGAAGAACATGAAAATGTTTTATGTGATGTGCGTTGAGATCTCCTCCTGCTGCGCCGCATTTCTTACATTTAAATCCGTCTCTCATTAAAACCTGTTGCCTCCAATATCCATATTGGAAACTGGTTCTAATGCTATGAGATAGAATTGTTACCCCTCCCTTCCAATTAGGATTATTTATCCCCCCCATCTTTCCGGAGTGGTTAATCGCTCGGCATTTTTCAGAGCATAATTTACGCAGATTTTTAGCTGACGGAACTACAAGAAACTCTTTCCCGCATATCTCGCATATCTCTTTAAATCTTCCGCCTTTCCAGTTGGGATTACTCGGCCCTAAACTATGTTTCGATCTATATATGCCGTGGCATTTATGGGAGCAGAACTTTCCCCAACCGATTTTAATGCGAGCCTTTACTACCGAGAACTCCTTGCCGCATTCAATGCAGTGCATAAGAACAGGACCGCCCTTCCAGCTTGAATGATTCTCTTTGATATATTTGCCTGTTCCTTTCATGATGGTCGCCATATTTTCCCCAGGGCGAGGGGCATGTTCGCCCCGGGGTCACCGCTTCTCCAGCACATCTGCCGCTGGTCGCCCTCTTATTTCTCGGCTTTGATCTCTTCCTGCCTTTTTAGCACATCTTCCGCGTCCCACAAGGTCTTCTCGGCCTCTGCCAGGGCTTTGCCGGCGGCGGGCTTGTCTTTCTTGTCGGCTTTCTTTAAGGCGTCTTTGGCGGCCTCGTATGCCTCTTCAGCGGCGTTATGCGCCAGTTTGGCGGCGTCCAGGGTCTTCACCTCGGCCGCCGGGGCTTTGGCCTTGACCGGCGCCACATAAGCGACGGCGTATTTGCCGGCGATAAATGCCTGTGCCTGTTTATCGGGCAGATCGTAAACTTTTCCGATATTGAACACGCCGTCCGGACCGGCCGCGATCGATTCCATTTTTATTTTCATAATCCTCCGTTATTTGAAGACTTCAACTGTGCAAGCCGAGGGGATATTGACGCCCGTAGACTTGCAGTAGATGATATTCTGGATCGCGCGCCAGGCGCAGGTCAGCGTCCGTATCGCGAACCCCAGGTTGGCGTTGGCCGCTACAGTTGAAACCGAAACGTCATACCCGCAGCGGATCGTGTCGGTGGAGTCGTTGCAGATATTCATCGCATACTGCCCGACGTTATTTGTCGTCGACACCATGGCCGTGTAGGTGTGCGAAGACACCGACACGTAGCCGTAAACCTCCCCCGTGCCCGCCTGAGCCGTTCCCCCGGCCAGAAAGAACAGGGCTACAATGAAAAGAATCTTCTTCATGCGTTTTCTCCTAATCCGCCCCCTGCGACCCATGTTTTCGGGGGATCTTCTTTTAGTACCCCGCGAGCGTCGGCGTTGAAACCAGCACCCAGGCACCGACCGCCGTTCCGGTTGACATAACCAAATTGCCGGTCGTGGAATTTATCAGCAACGCGCCTTTTGCCTGGCCCGGCGCCAACGCGGCCAATGCGGCCGATGTCGCATTACCCATAAGCAGCTGCCCGGAGCCGGATATGTTGACCGCGATGGTCGTCAATGTCCCCGCTATCGATAACCCGCCGGTCACGGTCCCCGTTGATTTAGTGCCCGCCGTGCCCCAGGTGAACTGCCCCGCTATGTCGCCCGCGCCCGTCATGGCCAGCGTGTTCCCGGTAAGCGCGCCCAATATCGCAACACCGGCCGGAAAGGCCCACGCACCGGACGATGCGGTGTTGGTGGATTTGTAGCCGGCCGCGCCGGACGTGAAATTCCCGGTAACATCCAGCGTCGAAGAAGCCGTAACGGCCCCGCCTACGATCAATGTGGCAGGAAATGCCCAAGCGCCCGAGCTCGCCGTGTTGGTGCTCTTGTAGCCGGCAGCGCCGAAGTAGACGTTACCGGTGAAGGTCTGCACGCCCGCGTGACTCGCGGTCGCAGTGTCGGTCAGGGTTGATCCTGATGCCAGGACCAGCGAGCCGCCGCTGGCCACGGTGAGCGTGCCGCCTGAGCCCACCA
>ERZ1292632.3518-Hain-H43-01um-R2-3518-length-11951-cov-7_pt1 | contig 11951 bp, 14 predicted proteins | sample MGYA00564407_ERZ1292632 | MGnify/ENA primary metagenome ERZ1292632 (study PRJEB36523, sample SAMEA6512637) | groundwater metagenome | collected 2019-01-08 | study: AquaDiva: Metagenomics assemblies of 32 groundwater samples
ACGGGGGCCGAGTGCGCCATTTATTGGGATTTCAAGGGCAAAGACATATTTGCCACGTCCAGCGATTCCAGGTCGCCGTTTCCGTCAGACCCGAATTGTGTCGGCGCTCCCATAGACGTGAGTCATCCGGTTTCCGGTCCCAATTCGGCCACAACCCAGTTTGTTCTCAATATTCCGGGCGGATATTGCTCCATCGTTACCGTCAGGAAATGGTCGGACGCACCGCCGATCATAAAGACAGAGATAGATTCACGTGGATACAACACTCCATGTCCCATAGACGCGCCGGACCAGAACCGCGTGGAGAGGGCGCTCAAAGTGACGTATTGAAATCGCGCAAATAAAAATGCGCAAAAACAAAAGATATATTCGCGCATTTGCTTCACTAAAACAGCTTTTCTGTTAGTATGTCCGTACATATGGATATCTCGCGAATACGGAATTTCAGCATCATAGCCCACATAGACCACGGCAAGTCCACGCTTGCCGATCGCCTGCTTGAGATCACGGGCACCATAGACAAGCGCCATATGCAGGAACAAGTGCTGGATTCCATGGAATTGGAGCGCGAGCGCGGCATAACAATCAAAATGCAGCCCGTGCGCATGAAATATTCGCAGGACGGCACGGATTATATTTTGAATCTCATAGACACGCCGGGGCACATAGATTTTTCATACGAGGTTTCGCGCGCCCTCAGGGCCGTGGAGGGCTCACTCTTGCTCGTTGATGCCACTCAGGGCATCCAGGCGCAGACACTCACCACTCTGAGTATGGCCAGAGAACAAGGTCTCACCATCATTCCGGTCGTTTCAAAAATTGATTCGCCTCTGGCTCGCATAGACGAGGTGAAGGCGGAAATTGTCCAGCTTCTCGGCGCGCCGCTAGAGAGCATCTTGGAAGTTTCAGGAAAGACGGGAGACGGCGTGCCCGAACTCTTGCGGGAAATCGTAAAACGCGTGCCTGCGCCCCGGTCAGAATTGTCGGAAAAAGATTTCCGCTCTCTCATTTTTGATTTTCAATACTCCAATCATCGCGGCATTACGGTTTATATCCGCGTCATGGACGGAAAAATAATGAGAGGGGACAGGCTGGCTTTCAAAATTGCCCGTGAACGGTTCACAGCAAATGAGATAGGCATATTTTCTCCTGATGAAAAGCCTATTGATTTCCTAGGCGCGGGCGAAATCGGTTACATCGTCACAGGCATAAAAGAGCCTGGCATAGCCTCTGTCGGGGACACTGTTACATTTGACAGAAGTCCGCTTCTGCCATTAGAAGGCTATATGAAGCCGTCTCCCATGGTATGGGCTTCCATATATCCCGAGAGTCAGGATGACCTCACGCCCTTGCGCCAGGCTCTCGGCCGCCTGTCTCTGTCGGATTCCGCTTTTACGTACGAAGAAGAATCGTCAGGCACGCTCGGCCGCGGCTTCCGCTCGGGTTTCCTCGGCATGCTCCATCTGGAAATCATAACTGAACGTCTGCGCAGGGAGTTCAACCTTAATTTGGTTGTTACCACGCCGTCCATCACATACGAAGTAACTTACAAAAGCGGCAAGAAAGAAATTATTTATTCCCCGTCTCTGTTTCCCGATGACGGAGTCATTGAAAAAGTCTATGAACCGTGGGTCAGGCTCAAAATCATCGCGCCGAACCGATATGTGAGCCCTCTCTCCCAGATTATTTTTGAACACCAAGGCGCGACAGGCCACATGGACACATGGTCGGGCGAGAGGACGGCCATGACGGTCAATATGCCCCTGCGCGAACTGATGAGGAATTTTTTTGACGAAGTAAAGAGCGTGAGCTCCGGTTACGCTTCCATTTCGTACGCCTTGGCAGACATGAAACCGGCCGATGTTTCGCGTCTGGACATAGTCATAGCCGATGAAATTGTCACGGCCTTTTCGCGGGTAGTGGCCCGGACAAAAGCCTATGATGAAGCGGAATCGGCCGTGGAAAAACTGGAAAAAATCCTGCCTAAACAGCTTTTCGTGACCAAAATCCAAGGCAGGTCCGGAGGCAGGATTCTGGCCTCCCGCACCCTCTCGGCTCTCAAAAAAACAGTTACGGCCCATCTCTCCGGCGGAGACATAAGTCGCAAGAAAAAGCTCTGGAAACAGCAAAAAGAGGGCAAGAAACGGCTGTTGGAGAGGGGGCGGGGCAACCTGAACATTCCCCAGGATGTTTTCGTAAAAATGATGCGAAGTAGTCCTGATAAATAAAAAGCAGGTTCTCTCCAGAACCTGCCGAAAGACTGTCAGCGGATAAATATACGCTTGATAAGATCCGCTTGACTTTTGATAAGATCCGCTTGACTTTGTCGGTCTATCAATCGCCTGACTTCATCACTGTTGATGAACCCGGCCATTGTCAACGGTATTTTTTTTGACAGAGGGTGTATACCGATTTCAAAAAAGTGTCTGTGACGATTCAGACGGCGCCTGGTCTCTCCTCTAATTGCGCTCACCCAAGATTCGGTCACTCCCAAATATTTCCCTATCTCCCTATTCGTTTTTCCGTCAAGTACCATATCGAATATTTCTTTCTCTTTCGGGGAGAGATCCTGCTCTATAATTTCAAGCATCTCTCTCTTTTCCATACTTTCCGAAGGAATCTCCGGCAGGGCGAGCAGGGTGCCCGCTCCGGCCCCCAACTTGAGCGTGGCCAGATCCTTTGTAACATAGAAATCAATCGATTTTGCCCTGGCCATGACCTCGTCATTGAAGACTTCGTTCGGGAACAGGTCATCAAACGTTTTTCCCGTAAGTTCCATCAGTTTTTCTTTGAAACGTTTCAATTTTGCCTTGCCGCCCTTTATCTTTGTGAAAAGAGGCGGCCGGCCGTTGAGGTTCAAGATACGGCCGATGCAATTCTCGGCAATTCCCAGAAACTCTGCCGTCTGCCTCTGGTTCCAGCCCCTTTGGCGGATAGCTCTCCAGAGGTCGCCGTGTTTAGTTTTCACGACGTAGGCCACTTTGAAAGGCTTTTTCATTTCTTGCTCCTTTGTTGATTGTTTTTTTGTTCAGGAAAATCCAAGATTAATACTACATCAAGTATAACTTTATGTCAATAACGCCACCGTTTTCTATCTATAGAGTGATGGCATGTATGCCAAAATCATGGAAGCGGCGATGAGGATGACGAATATACCCCAGACGATGTTCATTTTTTTTCTGTGTTTTGGATTAATCAGCATTTTGTTTATGATATATGAGCCGTAGAGGTTATGATAAGTATACCATGAGAGAGTTTCAGGAGAAAAGACGGTTCAGAAAATTGCTCCACTCGCGCTATGTCATAGCGGTTTTGATTATTCTCTGCGCATTGCTCGCCCGCGCGGTTTGGGGTGTCTACGGCAAATATGAAAAGAGTCGGGAGATTGCCGAGAGGACAAAAACCGAACTGACGGCTCTGGAAGCACGCCAAAAATTCCTCTCGCGGGAAATAGCCGACCTGGACACCGATTTGGGCAGAGAGAGCGAAATTCGTGAGCGTTTCGGGGCCATAAAGGAAGGGGAGAGGCTGATTGTGCTCATAGACGGCGATTCCGGCCAAAAATCCGCTATCCAGGGCGCGGATAATGGCTGGTGGCAGAAGCTCGTAAATTTTTTCAAGCGAGATTAGTTTAGTGGCAGAACTGGTGCTTCCCAAGCATCGGGCGGGAGTTCGATTCTCCCATCTCGCACCAACAACAAACCGGTTTCTATTTCGCGCTTTCCGCGCGATTTGGTATAATGCCTCGCATATGAAAAAAGTGGAAATATATTCAACACCGGTTTGTGTGTATTGCAACATGGCAAAAGATTTTTTTAAAAAGAACAAAATTAATTATACGGAATACAACGTAGCCACGGATACCGCCAGGAAAGAGGAAATGATAGAAAAAAGCGGCCAATTCGGCGTGCCCGTCATAGTGGTGGATAGCGAAAATATCGTCATGGGATTTGATGAGAAGGTTTTGAAGGATTTGCTCACGGTAAAATAAAAAGGAAAATGTTATAGTCTCTCTTGCGCCCCCGTAGTTCAACGGATAGAACAATGCCGTCCTAAGGCGGAGATGTCAGTTCAATTCTGGCCGGGGGCACAATTTATAACTAGTAAAGCAGAATAAATAATAGAGCACGGTTGAAACATGTTATACTTTTGTTCATGACACCCGAAGAACACCGCATGCTCATGGAGACCCGCGAGCTCACGGAAGAGAACGCCGCAATCTTGAAAAGCATCCAGAGGACGAGTCGTTTTTCCCTGTTTTTTCGGATTATCTACTGGGCGATAATTATCGGTTCGGCGGTGGGCGCGTACTATCTCATACAGCCTTATGTAGATACGCTCAAAGACGCCTATTCAAGCTTGCTTTAGAGTCAAAAAAAGCTTAAATTATACGAGTCGTTTGGCTTTAGGCCACGGTAGCTCAGTGGCAGAGCGCTACCCTGAAGAGGTAGGCGTCGAGTGTTCGATTCACTCCCGTGGCACATTTTTTTTCAGACCGACTTCACCCGCAGTTTATTCTGTTTCGCCTTGTCTACTTTCGGCAGTTTTATAGTCAGCAGGCCGTGACGTTCTACGGCTTCGGCTTCCTCCACTTCTATTTCTTCGGGGAGCATGACGGTGCGGGAGAAGGAGCCCCAATAGAGCTCTTTGTGGAAATAATCGGTTTCCTCTATATCAACGCTCTCCTCGCGCCTGCCTTTGATGGTGACCATGTCGCGGGTGATGTTTATGTCCAGGTCTTCGGGACGCACGCCGGCCACCATGGTCTTTATGATGATTTCATCTGGAGTCTGATGCACGTCCACGGTGAGCTGGCCTTCTTCCTCGGCTTCCTCCATAAAATTTCCGCGACTTTCCGAGAGGCCGGCGCCCATGGCATCTTCTTCCATCTTTACGGTGCCGGTTAGGCGCTCAAAGAACGATTTTTTTGATGGTTGCATGTGATTTTATTCCGCTTTTAACTTTTTTGTTTTTTCAAAGAGAAGCAAGACGCCGAGCGCGGCTATCCAGACTACCGAGAAGACGATGAAAATTTTGCTTCCGTTATCGTATATTATAAACATATTGAAGACCGTGTGCAATGCTATGGCGGCGGCGAGCCCGATTGCGCGCCAGGTGATTTTCCACGCTTTGCTCCTGTAGAATTCGCGCGCTATACAATAGCCCAGAACGGCCGAAGAGACGACATGGAGCAGGCTGGCGCCTATGAATCTCATATTGCCCGTAACGAGACCTTGGAAGGCGTGGCCTTCCAATAGGGGGTTTAGGATAAAGAGAACGTTTTCCAGGGCGGCAAAGCCGAGAGCCGTGGTGATGAGATATTCCATGGCATCTATGGGTTCGTCAAAAGCTTTTGAGCGAAGGACGGTAATTGTAACCATGAGGAGTTTTGCCGTTTCTTCAATGATTGCCCACAGAATGAGAGTTGTTGTTGTCATGCCCCAGCTCGCGTAGGCCCATTTTTCAAAAGGATAGACCAGAACGACGGCTACCATACCGCCGAGAAAAGCAAGAAGTATTTTACTGCGAGGCTCGGGATGGAGCTTGTCTTCCTGCATCCAAAACCAGAGCCAAAATAAAGCCGGCAAAATGCCTCCGACGAGAGCGTAAAAAATGTTCGGGGCTATCGGAACCATGAAGTTCACATCGGCCATGATTCTATTATAAGCGATTTTTTGCCGGCGACGGGCATATCGGACCAGATTTCTTCCGTGACGAAGGGCGCGAACGGGTGGAGGATTTTGAGAAACTTTACGAGAGTCCGCAGGAGAAATTGTTTTCGCGATTCTCTGTCAGCATCGCCGCCATTTTTGAATATATCCTTGCTCTTTTCCAATATGATGTCGGCGAATTCGCGCCATATATAGGCGTAGACTTTTTCGGCTACGAGGTAATATTTGAATTCTCCCATTTCTCTTGAAATTTCTTTCAGAAGCTCGTTTTGTTCGGCCAGGAGCGCTCTATCGTCCAGGGAAAATTCGGCGAATTTTTCATCATATGTTTCGCCGAGAACCGATGAAAGGACAAAACGGGCGATGTTCCAAAGTTTGTTTGCAAAGTTTTTATAAGCGCGAATTTTGTCTTCGGACATTTTGGTGTCGTTTCCCGGCCCCGTGGCGACGACGAGAGACATACGCACGGCATCCATGCCGTATTTTTCGCACATGAGAATCGGGTCAACGGCGCCCTGCGATTTTGACATCTTTGAGCCGAGAGCGTTGCGGACCAGGCCGTGGAGATATACTGTCTTGAAAGGCACTTCGCCCAGGAGATATGTGGACATGAGAATCATGCGCGCCACCCAGAAAAATATAATGTCGTAGCCGGTCGCGAGAACGCTCGTCGGGTGGTATGTCGCCAGGTCGGCTGTCTCCTCCGGCCAGCCGAGGGTTGAAAATGTCCATAGGCCGGCTGAAAACCATGTATCTAGGGTATCTTCATCCTGAAACCAGTCAGGTTTATTTGGGTCATTTTCTGGTGCTTCTATTCCGCAATAAGTCTCATATTCTAGTGTTTTATTTATACCTTGTTTTGTCCGATACCATACTGGTATGCGATGACCAAACCAAATCTGGCGGGAAATACACCAGTCGCGGAGATTTTCTATCCAATTCATATAGACTTTTTCAAAGCGGTCTGGAATTATAGCGACGCCTTTTTCCAAAACAGCTTCCCGCATCAGGTCTTTGAGTGATTTATTTTTGCGGGAAGCGATTTTCTTGTTTACGTCTATGAACCACTGAAGTTTAGGCAGAGGCTCTATGATACCGCCCGTCCTCTCCGCTGTCGCCACATTTTGAGGAATTGATTCTTCTTTTTCCAGTAATTTTTCGGATTTTAACCAGTCAACGACCGCTATGCGGGCTTCCGCCACTTTTTTGTCTTTCAAAATCGGCGAATCGACAGACATTCTCGCGTATTCGTTTATTACAGGAACGATAAGGAGTTTGTGCCTTTGAGCAATCTCCCAGTCAATATGACTATGAGCTGGAGTTACACCGACAGCGCCTGTGCCGAACTTTGGATCTACCGCATCATCACCGACAATTTTTATGTGAATTTTTGTTCCGGCAAAATCGATGCTATATTCTTTTCCTATGAATTTTTTATATCTCACATCTTCCGGATGGACGGCTACGGCCGTATCGCCGACTTTTGTTTCCGGCCGTGTTGTGGCTATTGAAACGGGGAAGTCCTTTGAATACCTGAAAGTGTAGAACATGCCGATGCTCTCCGTGTAGACGATTTCATCGTCTGAAATCGTCGTCTGGCCTTTCGGGTCCCAGTTGACTATGCGATAGCCGCGGTAGATGAGTCCGTCGTCGTACATTTTCTTGAAAGCCGTGCGCACGGCCAGGCTTCTCTTTCCATCCAGAGTAAAAGCCTCGCGCGACCAGTCCACAGAAGCGCCGAGTTTTTTCACTTGGCCGACGATTGTATCGCGGCTTTGCTTTGCGTAAGCATCAACACGCCTCACGAATTCTTCCCGCCCCAAATCCTCTCGCCGTTTTTTTTCTTCTTTGTATATAATGCCTTCAACTTTGGCCTGGGTGGCGATGGCCGCGTGGTCCGTGCCGGGGACCCAGAGTGTCCGAAAGCCTTTCATGCGATGGTATCGAACCATGATGTCCTCAAGCGTCGTTGCCAAAGCGTGGCCCATATGGAGTGTTCCGGTAACGTTTGGCGGCGGCTGTACCATAGAAAATACAGGCGCATCGGCCTTTGTCGCGCCTTTTTCTACGCATATGTCGGGGTTAAAAAAACCGCTTTCCTGCCATGATTTATAGACTTTTTCCTCCGTTGCTTTAGGGTCGTATGGCTTGAGGAATTTTTGGGGAATATTCAGTTTCATGCAGAAAATCATAGCAAAATAAGGCCAAAAATGAAAATCGCTCCGCCAGTGAAAGCGGAGCAATATGTCAAATATCTTAAATTCGTGGGCCAATAGGCAGAGTCCCGACTGCTTTGAGCAAAATATCGGAATTTACAGATTTTTTCCTGTTGAAGTAACCGGCGAGGGCAATCATCAAGCCGTTATCTGTCGCATGATCAAACTCTGGCAAGAGAATTTTAATTGAACATTCGTCAGCCAGTTTTTCCAGTTCTTCGCGGATATGAGTGTTTGCTATGACGCCGCCGCCTATAATGATAGTTTCCACGGCGAATTTTTCTATAGCTTTTTTCATTTTTACCAGGATGACGTCTGTTATGGCGTCTTCGGTTTCGCGGGCAATGCCCCTTATAATATCGTCCGAAAGCGGCACTTTTTTCTTTTTTAGCCTCTCCACCAGGTATAAAACAGAAGTTTTGAGTCCGGAAAAAGAAAAATCCATATCATCGCTCTTTATCATAGGGCGTGGCAATGGTTCCGGACTGGCGATTCCTCTCTCTCGCGCTTCTCTGGCTAATTTCGAGATTTGCGGGCCGCCTGGATAAGGTAGACCGAGAGTGCGGACAACTTTATCAAAACATTCTCCGATAGCATCATCGCGTGTTTCGCCTACGATTTTGTAATTTCCAATACTTTCAATGAGGACAATTTGAGTATGTCCGCCAGAGATGAGCAGGGAGAGAGCGGGATATGAAATGTTTTTGTGGAGCAGTTTATAAACTTCATCCGTATCGTTTCCTGTCTCTCCTTTTGTTTTTTCTTTTTTTATGAGAGCCGTCAAGATATGCCCTTCCATGTGATTGCAGGGAATTATGGGAATGTTCCAAGCATAAGACAGAGCTCGAGCAAAATTGATGCCGACCCATAGAGCGGGTTCCAATCCGGGGCCGATTGTGACGGCGATATAGTCAACATCCGGTTTTTTTGTTTTTGAAATGAATTTTGTGAAATGGATGAGCAGTTCCGGTTCTTTTTGGAGAATTTGTTCAATTTCTTTTATTTTACTCGTTATTTTCACCGACTTTTTTTCGTCCGCTGTTTCCGTTTGTATTTTCATTTCCTCGAAATCCCCAGCTTCCATCAGAGTTTTTACGAGCACGGGTATGAGATTTATTTGATGCTCTCTCTTGGCCAAAATAGGAAAAACACCGCCATATTGCGCGTGTATATCTATCTGGGAATGGACAGTATTACCGAGAATTTTTACAGTCTCTTTTTTTTCATTTACCGCGATGAGACTAATCGCTGTTTCATCACAACTGGTTTCAATACCCAATATTTTCATGGTGCGCGGTATAGGACTTGAACCTATAACATCTACAACGTCAATGTAGCGCTCTACCAATTGAGCTAACCGCGCATAATGTCAAAGTTACTTTACACTATCAGAGTTCTTTTTCAACCCAGACTTTTTTAAAATGAAATTCGCTCGATATTACTTTTCGCGACTTTCTTGAAATCTTCACTCAGCATAGAAAAATCAACGATATCTATAGTATATAGAGTTGGTATAGCCGCGCATCTGGATTTTATCGATCTCAGTGTATTTTTTGGAACGGTTGTAGTTCCTTCTATTCCTACATCGAGGTCAGAAGTCGCGGTATGCGTTTCCGCTACCCGAGAGCCAAAGAAAAAAGCAGAGAAATTTGTGTCTGCGAGCTCGCTTTTTAATATTCTGGCAATTTCTCTTTTTACTTCTTTAATTTCCATAGTAACTGTTCCAATGCTGTTTGAATTTTCGGTAATTCAAGCAATACTTTTTCTGCAAATCGTTCATTATAGGCATGAGCTGTTTCATTTCTCATATCAGTCATAGAAATCCATATGTCATCATTTTCAATCAGGGTTTGTTTGAAAGACTCTTGAAAAACTTTTTTAGGTGAAATTGCCTCAATTCCGTATTCTTGGCGTAGTTTCTCCTTCAGAGTTTTCCAGCATACATCAAAGGCGATTTCAAATCTCTGTATTGCGGAATCACGAAAAACCGCGTGATCCGGCCCTGCAGTTTTTAATTTCTCTAGCACCTCCTTGAGATTATTGACCGTCTTTTCAAATTGGGCTATTTGAGCTTCATTTTTCATGACAAATTTATTTTAACATAAAAATGATAATAGTTGTCTTGTTTAGCGGAAATTTGAATTCCGAATTCTTGGCGGTGTTTGTTGGACAAAGTTCGAAACTATTTCGAGCAAAACCCAAATGATTAAAATTACTAATGCGGACTCGGCAGGGCGAAACAATTTGTCTGGGGGAAAGGATTCGCCCTGCCTCGGCTGATTTCCCGCCCGCAGGAGGGGTCTGGGGAGGAATGCGGGCGGGTTTCTGAACCTTTTCGTTTTCGGCGGGATTCAGATATATCTTTACATTTTGGAATGAGAAAGTAAAACTTTTTCATTCTCAGCTTCATTAGTAAATAGTTTGAAAAATATTAAAAAGAAAGCGTGCAAAAGAGTTGGAATTAGCAAGCTATCGGTTATTGCAAAAATTATACATAATGGCAATCCCGCTAAAAATGTAATTGTGGCAAATGACCAATTCCAACTTTTGATATGCAGTCCATTTGCTCCGTTAGGTAAATGAGCCAATCCAAATATTCCAGAAGAAATAATTATTACTAGAAAGGTATTATCAATATAATTTTGAATACCACTTTGGATTATGCCTCTAAAAATTATTTCTTCTGGAATAGCAAATAATAAAGCATAAACGAAAACCAATAATATTTTTGAAAATGGCAAATTTTGCCACCCAATTTTGCGGAAGTTAAAATACAAGTTAAGTAAATAAAAGCTCAAAAAAGTGACGAGCACAATTAACAAAATTTGTCCAAAATTTTCAGTAGCAAAATTGTATCGCAAGGCATCCGGTGTAAATATATAAAATAGCGGAAATAGAATGATATAGATAACTATTATCCAAAACTTATATTTAGAAATATCTAATAAATTTTTCATAATCGTAAATTTTACATAAAACTTACTTGGCAAAACATTGGATAATGATCGGAAACAAAAGGTGCTTTAATCATCTCGTGTTTAGATTCAGCAGAAAGAGCACTTTTGTAAATAATGTAATCAATCTTTTTACTTTTGTTTCCCATAATAAAGTAATTAAACCTTGCGTGACCATAAGGATTATTTATGTCAGAAGTATTTTGTGAATCACATAATCTTGAAAACTTACCTTGATTGAGTTCGTTAAATTTTTCTTCACTCAAATTTAAATCACCAGAAAGAATAACGTTTTTTTCCTGTATTTTTGAGACAAGTTCAAGAAATTGTTCCTCAATAATTATTTCTGTTTTCTTTGAAAATGCAGCATATAAATGAGTATTAACAATTTTCCATTCAATCCCATTTAACTTAATACTCACTTCGATATACCCCTTGCGTAAAAACCATTCAGTAAAATTTTGCTTTAGAGAAAGTTTAAAATGGTTGGTTTTATGAGATATAGGTTTTTCTTTCAAAAAAATGACTAGACCACTTTGATTATAAAAAGAGCTTCCCGAGGAAACACAATGATAATCGGAAAATTTTTGTTTTAAATGATTTAGATATTTATTAGACCATACTTCTTGTAAGCAAATGATCTGAGGATTGCGTTGTCTTACCATACCAACGATTGCCGAAATTCTAGTTTTACAATCAGTTGATATTGGTGACGGAAAAAGCCAACAGTTTAAATTAAAAATAGAAAGTGTCATTACAATTTATTTGACCAAATCCCCAACATTTACGCCAAGAGCTTTAGCAACTTTCTGAACTGTCAAAAGCGATGGATTTCTCCTTCCACGCTCTAAACCGCTAATATACGACCTGTGAACGCCTAAAATTCTTGCCACATCACCTTGCGACAATTCCTTTTTCAGGCGAACTTCCCTCAATTTTTTACCAAATTTTATTACCTCGTTTTTCATAAGGGAATTTATCCACACTTGCAAGAATTTTAGCAAATGTTGTATGATTGGTCTATGGATAGCAATCATTCAACATATATTTTTAAGAATCCCGCCGAAAACGAAAAGGTTCAGAAACCCGCCCGCATTCCTCCCCAGACC
>ERZ1292632.3519-Hain-H43-01um-R2-3519-length-11946-cov-6_pt1 | contig 11946 bp, 31 predicted proteins | sample MGYA00564407_ERZ1292632 | MGnify/ENA primary metagenome ERZ1292632 (study PRJEB36523, sample SAMEA6512637) | groundwater metagenome | collected 2019-01-08 | study: AquaDiva: Metagenomics assemblies of 32 groundwater samples
GCTGCGATACCACGCGGGCCAGCAGCCGCACGATTGGCTCGTGCTCCTTCAGCCCACAAGCCCGAACCGAACCACGGAGGACATAGACGCCTGCATCGAGCGGGCGCAGATCAGCCACGGCTGCATCAGCACGTACAAGTATAAGACGAATGGCGCGGTGTACGTCGCAACGCGGGAATGGCTGGCCGAGCACGAGTTCAGCCACGCCGGACTCGCAAAGTACGAAATGGACGAATCGCACTCTCTCGATATAGATTACTTGGAGGATTTTTCAAAATGATCGCAGGCCCGCTTGACCTCTCGCAACTCGACCGCCCCCACTTCGCTGTGGTGCAGCTCCGCCACCAGTCCCCCGGCGTCTTGCACGCCGTCATCCTTCGCCCCGACAAGGTGAAGAAAACCGCGCGCCAGTGTTCCCTCGGCCACGCGCACGAGAGCGCCGTCATCGTGCTCGGCGAGTCGCCGGGGGACCAAGCCTCTGGCTGGCAGTACCCGGAGAATATCTACATCGTCGCGGTGCTTGGCGAAGCCGTCGAGGAAGAGGGCAAATGGCAGTGCCGCCCGCTAGCCTCTTAATCACCGGGGGCACGGGCAGTATCGGGGAAGCTCTGGTACGAGACGCTCTTTCCCGTGGTTTTGAGCGCGTGTGCATTTTCTCGCGCGACGAATACAAACAAGCCATGATGCGCGAGCGCCTGCCCGATGATCGCCTGCGCTGGTTCCTGGGGGACGTTCGGGAGCGCGACCGCCTGCGCCGGGCCCTTGAGGGCGTGCAGTACGTTATCCATGCGGCGGCCTTGAAGCGAGTCGAGGCCGGAGAATTCAACCCCGGAGAATTCGTGAAAACGAACGTCATGGGAACGCTCAACTTGATCGAAGCGGCGCACGATGCAGGCGTCGAGCGCGTCGTCGGACTTTCCACGGACAAGGCATTCAATCCGCAGAACGCCTACGGGGCGACGAAGCTGCTCATGGAAAAGCTGCTTCTGGCTGCAAACAACGCACGAGGCCGGAGTGGCCCGCGATTCGCGGTCGCCAGGTTCGGGAATGTGGCGGGGAGCCGTGGTAGTGTCTTGGATCTGTGGCGCATGGGCTACCGGACACTGACCGATGAGAACTGCACGCGCTACTGGCTCACGCGCGAGGACGCCCTTCGCATCGTCTGGGAGGCCTTGGACACAATGCCAGAGGTGCCACTCATCCCGCACTTGAGCGCGTACAGGCTCGGCGATCTGGCGCGGGCCACGGGCGAAGCCTTCGTGCAGACGGGCTTGCGGCCCGGGGAGTCCCTGCACGAGCAGCTGCGGGACGGGGAATCGAGCGAAACGGCGCCCCGCATGACAATCGAGGAACTGCGACGTGAGCTTGCTGCGCTTGATCGCGCGCCTTGACCTGAAGGGCGGCAATGTCGTCAAGGGCGTGCAGATGGAAGGATTGCGCGTCATCGGCAAGCCCGCAGATCTCGCGCGCTGCTACGCCGCGGAAGCCGACGAACTGCTCTACATCGACACTGTGGCGAGCCTCTACGGGCGCAACCAGCTAACCGCGCTGCTAGAGGAAACCTGCGAGGACGTGTTCATCCCGGTCACCGTCGCGGGCGGCATTGCCTCGCGCGAGGACGTGAAGCGCTTGCTCAACGCCGGGGCCGACAAGGTGGCGATCAATACGGCGGCGATCAAGACTCCGGGCTTGATCGCCGATTGCGCGGGCTTCTACGGCTCGCAGGCCGTCGTCGTCAGCATTGAAGCTAAGCGCGTCAACGGCGGCTGGGAAGCGTACACGGAGAACGGACGGCAGAGGACCGGCAAGGACGCCGTAGCCTGGGCACGGGAGGCCGTAAGGCTGGGGGCTGGCGAACTGCTGCTCACCAGCGTAGACCGCGATGGCACGCGCCGGGGCTTCGACCTCGCGCTGATCGAAGCGGTAGGGCGGGATTGCCCGGTGCCGCTTACCGTGTGCGGGGGCATGGGGGGGCGGGCCGATGCGCGCTCAGCGCTTGCCGCAGGGGCCGACGCCCTCGCCTTCGCCTCTGTGCTGCACTACGGCAAGATGACCATTCAGGAGGTGCGCGAGGGCTTGACACGCGCCGCCGTTTAGCGTTAGCGTTAGCGCCCATGTCCAAGCCACTGAACGGCCTGCAATCCTTCCGCGAAGCAGCAAAGCGCCTCAAGCGCGACCCGTCCCGTCTGCGGCAGTTGCGGCTGGCCGGGAGGCTCCCCGAGGCGGTCAAAATTGGGCGCGACTGGTATCTGCCGAAGGGCTGCAAACTTCCCGTTTGACAAATCTAACGGTTGCGTTAATATAGTCCCATGCTCAACGAACGGGGAGGACAAATGAAACATCTCGGCAACCTTACGATCACAGCGGCCAACGCCGCACAATATGCCGCGCTCACCAGCGTGACCGGCGGGCTCTCCGTACAGGCCGAGGGCGCGAGCTTCCCCGCGCTCACCAAGACCGGCGGGCTCGACGTGGGGGCCGAGGGCGCGAGCTTCCCCGCGCTCACCAGCGTGACCGGCTGGCTCGACGTGGGGGCCGAGGGCGCGAGCTTCCCCGCGCTCACCAGCGTGACCGGCTGGCTCGACGTGTGGGCTGAGGGCGCGAGCTTCCCGCTAATCGGCGAAGTGATCGCCTTCAGTACTTGGGGGCTTGTCTGGTGGCGCGATGGGAAGGTAAGCGCAGGTTGTCACGGCCAGATGAGCGTCAAGCAAGCACTTGCCCACTGGAACCGCCACGATGCGCGCGCTCGCATCTATAGCGCCGCTCTCGCCAAGCTCGAGGAGGGCGTATGACCACCACCAAGCCCGCAACGCTGCATTCAGCGCATCGTTCCGCGACTTGCCCGATCTGCCGCGCGACAGTGATTGTTTGGAAACGCGAAGGCCTCAAAGCGAGCCTCTTGCGCGCATTAGCCCTTGCAAGCCACGTCAGCGCTATCCATCCGGCAACGTTGGATTGGTATCAGGAAATTAAACTCTAATGTCCGCCTATCGAGAAGTGCGAAAGGATGCGTGGACAGCCATCCATGCGCGGGCAGAGATATTTGAGACTACTTTACGTCGGATAGCTCTTGAGGATCCCACGGCAGAATGGTCCGGGAAACTCGCCCGCGAAGCCCTATTAAATGCGCCCAAAATTATCGAGGAGGATACATGAAAATCGCTAACACACCCGCAACGCCGCTTGACCTCGCGCAATTCGAGGGGCATACGCCAGGACCGTGGACCGTGCGCGACGAAACGAATCAGCCGCGCGGAATGCTGGAAGTGCGCGGCCCACAGCATGAAAAAATCTGCGGTTTCCCGTACATGAGTGGCGCGCTTAAACCGCGCGAGAACGCCGCCGCTATTGCTCAACTGCCCGCCCTGCTTGCCGAGTGTCTACGCCAGCGCAAGGAGAATGCGCGCCTTGAATCTCTGTGGGCATCGTATGACGGCAGCGTAAGGGCAGCGAACGCCGAACGCGACGCCCTGCTTGCCGAGTGCAAGCGCCAGCGCGAGCAGATCGCGGAGTTGGTCGCGGCGCTGCGTACAAATCAGAATTGGCTCAGTAGCTATCCCGGCGGTGGGGCCACGAAAGCATGGGCGCGCACGCACGCCCTGCTCGCCAAGCTCGAAGGAACAGAAACCACCAAGGAGACCACCGCATGACCGAGAAAGCAATCTACCTCATCACCCACTTCGCCGCCGAGGGCACCGAAACCGAGCGCCTCGTCAACGCCGAGTCGCGCAGCGCGGCCATGAAGCACGTCGCGCAGCTCAACAAGGCGTCGGCCTCCGATGTGGCGCGCGTCATGGCCGCAGGCGGCAAGGTCGAGGAGGCGCGCGAGTAATGGACCGCGCGTACTTCTGCCGCAAGAATGGCTGCCAGTGCGCCGACGATTGCCCGGATGGCTGTTACCTGCTCGCCACAATGGACGACGCAGATCAGGACGAACCAGATCACTACCGCGACGAGGACGAGCGTCTTGACGATCCGCGCCGCAGCCAAGCCGAAGGACTGAACGCATGGAAAAGACCGCTTTAAACATCTATCAGCGCGTCAACGAAGTCCGCAAGGCCGTTGACTATCTGATCAAGGACAAGAAGGTCGAGTCCTACATGGCCGTGACCCATGACGCCGTTACGGCGGCTGTCCGAGGCCATTTCGTCGAGCATGGCGTGATGATCGTCCCCGCACAGGTCATGCAAAGCGCTGTGACTCTTACGGGAACCATGACCAGTCGTTCCACTCCTTTCATCCGTTTCGAGGTCCGTTATCGTTTCGAGGTAGTGAACGTGGACGATCCGAAGGATAAGTTCTCAATCGAGATCGAAGCCCACGCCTTAGATCACGGAGACAAGGCGCCAGGCAAGGCTTTGAGCTACGCGAAGAAATACGCCATGCTCAAGCTATTGGAAATCGAAACCGGAGAGGAAGAAGAAGGCCGGCAGGAACAGCACAAGCCCAAAGCTGCGGTTGGCGTGACGGCTGGACTGGTGGAGGAAATGAGCCTTACCTCGAAGCAGAAAAGCGCGGTCACTGATCTGCATACCGCTGTGGTTGACCTTCTGATTGAGGACAACGACTTCGAGGCTTTCAACAAGCTGGAAACCGCAGGTCTGGACAACGACGAGAAAATCTACCTCTGGTCAATGCTCGATTCCAAGCAACGCAGTCGTCTTAAGAAGCAGGGCGAAAAAGCCAAAGAACAGTGAACGGCCGCGAATATCTCTCGCTCGTCCATGAACTTAACTGTGTCGTCTGCGCGAACGTCTACGGTAAAAACCGTCCGGCGTCCGAGGCGCACCACATTGAAAGCGTCAGAGGCGATCACTCAGATTTCGCAGTTGTGCCGCTCTGCAGGGATTGTCATATTGAGTTGCATGCAGCATCGAGACGCACCTTCAATCTACGTCACAAAGTGGACGAGATCAAACTCCTCGCGTGGACAATGGAACTGGTAGTCAACCATGCTTGACGCCGATACCATCTACGCCAAAATCCAGTCTGCCGGCGAGGATTGGGCCGATCGGAAGGCTGCGTTCTGCGCCCTTGACGACATAACCGCGACCGTGAAAGCCGATCTCACGACGGACTTCTACACTTCTTGTTCCAGTAAAGCCGAGGCTTCGGAACGTGCCCTAGCTACTTCCCGCTACAAAGAGCATCTTGCTTCGGTAGCCGGTGCCCGTAGAGCCTGGTTGCTGGCCGAGGTCAAGTACAAGAACCTTCAGCTATTGGCTGAATTGCGCCGAAGCGAGGAATCGACCCGACGCGCAGAAATGGGGATGCGATGACACAACTCGAACAACTCGCCGAAGCGCTGGACCGCGGCGAACACCTCACGGTGGCCGTGGCGCTGGAACGCTACGGCGTGTACGCGCTCAGCCAGCGCATGGGCGAACTGGCGAAGTGGTATCCGGTCGAATCGCGCACCGTCGCGCTGCCGAACGGAAAACACGTTTCGGAATACTATAGAGGAGGAATCGCACATGGATAGTTTCTCGCAGCAGCTTCAGGAAATCGCCCTCGGCCACGCGGAAATTGCGAAAGCGGGCACCGAGGCCGGATGGCGCGCAGCCATCCCCTACAGGCGGGCCTTGCAAGCGATCGTCTCGGCCTACGATGCCATGAGCGACTACGAACGGATGATCCTGCCGGAAGCGTTTAGGCAGGCGGTGGAGAAGGGGAGGGGCGCATGACCGACGATCTGAAAAACTACCGCGCCCCTCGGCTGCTGGATTGGGTCGAGCAGGAGCCTGCGCTGATCCTGCTTGTCGTGCTGATCGTCGCGCTGGTCTGCGACTGGGCGGCAAGATGAGCGCGCCGAGGAAAGAACTGACGCCAGAGGAGGCGTTAGCGATGGTACTGAAACGGCGCGAGTACCAGCGCGAGTACCAGCGCAGGCCAGAGATCGCAGCCAAGCAGCGCGAGTACCAGCGCAGGCCGGAGGTCGCAGCCAAGCAGCGCGAGTACCAGCGCGAGTACCAGCGCAGGCCAGAGGCCGCAGCCAAGCGGCGCGAGTACCAGCGCAGGCCGGAGGTCGCAGCCAAGCAGCGCGAGTACAAGCGCGAGTACAAGCGCAGACTGGTTGCTGGCTATGTCGCAGCGAAAAAGGCGGGGCTGATATGAAAGCACCGCGCTTCACCGATTCGCACCGCTGGACATTCGGCCCATACGCCGATAGCAAGGCTTCTGCCGAACCAGGTTATCTCGCCGCACGCTTCCAGGCGATCCGCGAGCGGTTCGTCAGAGACGAACAGGAACGCAAGGAAAAGGTGCGCGAAGTGAAGCGGAGGACGGGATGATCGTCGCCGCACCGAAAGCCGCGATGAAGGAGAAGCCATGACCAACTACGAACGCGGGCTGTCCGGCATAGCGCCGTTGCACAGCTACAGCATCCAGCTTATCTACCAAGATACTGAGGCGCGTGATGCCGCAATCCGCGCCCTCAAAGAAAACGCCGCTCTGCAGGAGGTTAGCCAACATCAGGAGCAGAGTGGTGAAAGCCCCGCTCATCCTGCAGCAGCGGCCCAAGAACGTCACTCCGTAGGAGAAGAAGCCATGACCACCGAGGAACGCAGCAAGACGCCGAGGACGGATGCGCTGAAGTTCATTGACATCAATACTGGCGATCCTGACGATCAGTTCGTAGTCGAGGCAGGCGAGTGCGCCAAGATCGAGCGCGAGCTTGCGGAGGCGAAGAAAGAAGGGGCGGCAGACCATGCTTTCGGTATTGCTTGGCGCAAGGAAGCACTAGACCTCCATGCTCAAGCCAACGCGGCGGCTGGCAGTGGCGGGCAGGATTCGTTCCCTGCGGCAGTCATGATGCCGCGCTTTATTGATGTTGGCTCGTTCTACGAAATCTGCCGTTTTGATAGCAGTACATGGTTGCTTAGGCCGAAACAAGGCGGACACCAGGCGCACCTGCGCTACCTCGTGTCAATAGAGATTGCTCTACTAGAAGCGGGATGGAATGCCCGACTCACCACTGCATCGAAAGCCACGCAGAAGGAGCCCAAGTGAATTGGATTACTAACTATTTCCTAGCAAAAAATCTGGATGGCTTAAAGCGATATGTGGAGCATCACATTCCAACTGGAGACTTTCTTAAGGCCGTACTTGAAAACGATCTCACAGAAGCAGTTGCCAGAGCAGATGACGAGAACCAGCGCGTCATTCCGATCTACGTCTCCTGGCTCTATAACGAAGCCCCTTCAAAATGTTGGGGCTCGCCAGAAGCAGTCAGGGCATGGCTTGCACATGCCGCAATCCGCGCCCTCAAGAATGCCGCTCCGCAGGAAGAGTCGCCTCGCGTCTCTAATGGCCATATAGGGTCGCCTAGCGTCCCACGTATGCCTCCTGCGGAGTCGGCACCCTACGATGAAAACACGATCAAGGCACGGGAGCATCAAGAGTCGGCACCCGGAGAGACGCCAAGCTACGCGGAGATCGCTGGTGCGATTGCTCGCGGCTGGAGTACTCCGCGCAACTCCCACAAGGCGATGGACACCGATCTAGCCTCGTCAATCACGGTCGAGGTCGATCGACTGCTGCGTGCAGCGCCACTCTGAGAGGGATTCACACAAATGAAACTTAGTCTGAAGCGATTGAGTACCGGATATTGGCACGCTCGGGATGAAAACGCGGTGCATCTGTTTGCGCAGTTTCAACTCTTCCCTTGCGGAGCTTCCGATGTAAGCCACAATGGAGCAAGCCAGCAGACCGTGTTGAACTTCATTAGAGCCATCAATACGGCTGGTGCAGCAATGACGGAGGACACTTGGATATGAGCGAATCTGATAAAGAGCAGCACCCCACGCCGAAACGCTGCGAGGCGGCGGAACGCGAACTTTCGGCCCGCCCCTCTCTTGCTGCACCACAGGACGATCCGACATTCGATATGCAAGCGGCTGGTGCGCCACCATCCTCTACCGCCGCACCAATTCCGTCGCGCTTGTCGCCAGAACCAGCAGACTTGGTGGAACTCGCTCAATGGTGGTGGGAGCGGCCCGACGACTTCGGTTCAGATCACATCAGTATGCGCGGCTTGAAAATGCTGTGCGGCGAAGTGATCCGCCTTTCGGCGCTATCCGTTGACGCGGCCAGATACAGGAAATGAAGATGAAGAACACGACGAGCACGGACCGCGCCGCATTTGAGAAGGCGTTCCTCAAGGCGGCGATGAAGCGATACAAGCGGTGGCGCAAAGCCCACGGCACCGTTAAGCCATTCGGGAGTGCGACTGGGATACTCAAGCGAGACTCGTGGGACATGATGAAAGCCATCGAAACGCTCTATGAGGCTACGCATGGGCGCTAACAGCCACAGGAGAAACCATGAGCTTCGATCCCGTAACGCTGGACACGCTTCCCGGCGAAGGCGAAGAATAAACGACCCGACGGGTACGAATATGGCTACTGCAAAGTGCGCTGGAAACCGAATGGGGAAGTGGACTCGATGTTATGGGCTGGGGATGAGGAAATAGATGCCGCGATGAAAGCAGCGATGGACGTGAGTGCCACCGGGATGAAACCGTGAACAAAGCCAAGGAAATGAATCGCCCTACTTCCACTAGCCGCGCCACGCCTTCTTGCCGAACATCCTGACCCCCCGGTAATACCACCAGGAGATCAATGAGAAGCGTCCGAGCGGTGATCTGGAGATGATGTATTCCTTCAAGCCCACGTCCGCTTGCTTTTCGCTGATCGGCGTCGCGTCCAGATTCCGATGCGTCCGATACCACCAGTCATGGATGACGCAACCGTTACGGTAGAAGTCCGGGACTCCCGTGCAGCCGTCGCTCTCGATGAATCGGTCGATCTTGTCAAAGTCGGCCTGCGTCAACTGCTGCCAGTCGAGCGTTGACAGCTCCCGCGTGAAGGCAAGCAGCTCGTAATTCGGCAATGCGCGAAGTTGTGCCGTGCGCGAGATCATGCCATTTCAAATAGTCTCGCTTCGGCCAGTCTACGCCTGGTCAGACCCGCGAGCACCTGCCCGCTTGCCTTATCCCATTTGCTGAATTCCAGCGCCGCGCCGTCGAAGTCGGAATCGTTCAATTTCCTCAACAGCGTGCTCTTGCCGAAATTGCCGCAGCCGATGTTGAATGTGAGGCATACGCAGGCGTCGAACTCGTGCTGTGTCAAGGGTACGGTGACACAGCGATTGACGCAAGCCTGCGCGTGCGTTAGATCCTCCAAGAGCCGCTGTTCAGCCTCTGCCTGCGTAATCCGCATCCCTGGCGCTACGTCCGTGGTGCAGCCGTAGCCGATCGTCCATACCCCTACGCTGTCAGTGTAAGCGGCCAAGCGGCAGCCCTCGAATTCCTTGATGAGCGCAAGTCCTGCATCGCCGATCTTCACGGCTTCTGTCTCCAATTGCACAGCGTCTCGATGTACGCATTATGTTCCTGCAACTTCTGCGCGCCCTCGACCAGAGCTTTCAGCGTGTCGTATCTGATCCGGCACCAGCCCTTGTCGCATACCACGTCAGGCGGTGGTAGTTGCGTAGGATTGGCCAGCACCGAGCCCAGTACGAGCGCCAGCAGGAAGCCAAGCGCGATGGCGTAGCCGACTTCGATCAGTGTCCGACGCAGCGCGTTCACCGCGGCTTCCGCACCATCTCTTGGAGCACCTTTTGCACATCCTGCCGGATTTCCTTCACGTCCTGCTTGACCTCCCGGATTTCGTCGCGCAATTCCTTGCGTTCTTCCTTGGTGCGGTTCTCTTGCTTCTGTGCGTCATTTTTGATCATTACAATCTCGCTCTCGTGCTTGCGAATATCTCCCTGCATCTGGCCGTAGACCCCGAAGGCGCTCCCGATGAAAGCAAGCGACGCCAGGATGCTGCCGAGCGAGATGCGCGGATAAAACCGCCGCCTTCTATTCTCGCCATTTTCCATTCGAGCCTCCGGCTGCGGGGCGGTCATTGTGGCACCATCTTTTCTTTGGCGATATTCGATGTACCACAGGGGGCCTAGGTGAATAGGCCCCCTGTCGCTTTCAGCGCCTCCGGCCACGCGGCCTTGAGTGCTTCCGGCGTCAGCGCGGCTTCGATTGCGGGATCGGCGGTCACGTCCCGGAGCGCCTGTTTTTTCGCGGCGATTACCAGGACCATGTGAATAATCATGGTCACGGTCTGTAAGAAATGTTGATTACGCCAGCATCAAAAGCATCGGTGCCGTTCACCGTAGTGATACGGATTTGCGTGAGTTCTGCGCTGAGTGACTTACTGCCGCCAGAAACGTGCATCTGTGTATTTGGCGCGGCTAAATTCCCGGATGAAGTCCAAGTGAATGCGCTTGCATTCTCCAGATCAAGAACGACCTTTCCGTGAAGCGTGTCAGATGCCGCAGTCGTGGCGGTAACAAGGAATCCGCCCCCACTGGTTGTCCCCACTATAGCACCAGCGTTAATCAAGTAGGTGCACGCACCGCTGTAACCGGTGGTTTCAAACCCTCCGGAATCGCCAATCTGAATACGCAGGTTCGATGTGCCATTGGTCGATACACCCACGAACATGATCGTGATTTTTCTAGTGGCGCTTGGAATACCAGTGAAGTCGATTGACGTACCTGATGTGGTAGCTTGTTCAGTGCTAATAGTCATCGCCAACTGCTCATACCTAACCGAATCACCGTTAGCACTACCTGCCGCCAGCCCCGTCAACTTAAACGTAGACATCGGGATATTCGCCGTGATCGTCTGCGTGCCGTCCTTTAGGACTGCTGTGCTAAGGCCGGTTGCAATGTCCGCTGTGAAAGCGTTGAATACGGACGAGGAAATTGTGGTACCAGTAACGACTGGCTGTCCGGTGGAGTCGATCGAAAAAACGCCGGCTGAGAAGCTCAAATTACCCTCCTGCTGTCTTGGTATCGTTTATTGGCAGCGGCTAGATTGCAGATTCTGCAAATCCTGCTTTTGTACTTTCCAGCCGTATAGAAATAAGTGTTTTCAGCAGAATACTCATGGCCGCGCTGGCAATGGGTTTTCTTTCTATTGATTACGGCAAGCGGAGGATCAACTTGAATCCCCCTCCGTGAATTCTCTTGGCTTGTAACTGCCTCAAGATGGTCAGGATTGCAGCAACTTCTAACCCTGCACAAATGATCCAACTCCAGCCCCTGCGGGACGTCTCCTCGATAGGCCAAATAAGATGCGCGATGGGCAAGCATCATTTTCTTTTTCCCGCCAACGCCAATTTGGCCATACCCGCCATGATTCAATGAGCCCATGAAAATCCAGCATCCTGAAAACGGGAGACGCTGTATTTTGTTCTCTATGCGTTCTTTTATGTCTGCGTGCATCACGTTTTCCAGCTAAAAAGTAGGATGCGGCGCAGCCAGCCCGCTCGCAAATTGCGCTTCAGATACCACACGAGCACCGCGCCGGGAGCGAACATCAGCAGCAGCCCGAACGGTTTCAGTACCAGCGCCCATTGCCAGCCTTCCATTACTCGCCTCCTGTCAATGATGGAATCGCCGGAAGTGCGAGCGAACGCGCGAGAAGCGCAACGCGCCTGCGAGTTTCTGGATCGTTCAACGCTGCCGCGCCTCGAGTAGCGGCCCCAACGCTGTAATCTGGCTTCACGGTTCTACCGAGCGCAAGCGCGAGTTCTCGGGCCGCTGGCGGTACTGTGAACGGAATGGCCGCGGCAGCAGCGCCAGGAATCCCGCCTGCGGCGAATCCGCCCACGCCTAAACCACCAGATAGAACGGCAGCGAGTTTGCTTGTATTCGGCGTCCCTACCGTGGAGGCTTCGCGCATGTACGGCTTGAACGCCTGCTGAAAATCACCTATCGTTTTCAGGCCCCCAGAAAGCGGCGCGCCTCGATCCGCCATGCGCCCGAGTACCGAGGCATCTATGCTTCCGGTGCCGACATTTAGCGCCTTTTCGACATCGTGGATCTTCGCAATCTGCCGGCGCGCGTCGCGCAGCGCCGCTACCAGTTCAGGGCGTCCGACCT
>ERZ1292632.3520-Hain-H43-01um-R2-3520-length-11945-cov-4_pt1 | contig 11945 bp, 14 predicted proteins | sample MGYA00564407_ERZ1292632 | MGnify/ENA primary metagenome ERZ1292632 (study PRJEB36523, sample SAMEA6512637) | groundwater metagenome | collected 2019-01-08 | study: AquaDiva: Metagenomics assemblies of 32 groundwater samples
ACGATTGGGGGCCGAACGGGGCATATCGCCCGCAAATCCTCAGTTCTCCCAAGCTGGACGACCTTTCTACAACCGTCTGGTATCTGGGCGACTTCAAGCGGCAATTCCGGCGCAAATGGAAGTTGCGGTTTGAATACGTAACGATGGATATGGACATGTGTTCATTCCTGCGCTCACGGATGGCGTTTCAAGCCCGCGTAGCTTGGGACGTAGAAATCGGCGCAGTCGAATATTGCTATGTGATTCAGAACCTTTCGGCCACGACCGCCCCGTAACGGCGTAACCTCTTGAGACAATGGGGCTGAGACAACAAATCAGCCCCACAAACAGAAAGGAAAAAGTAAAAATGAAATACCTTAAACGCCGCTGGTTTGCTTTGTCTGTGGCCCTGTTTGCGATTGCCTGTATCGGCGGCACGGCGTTTGCGCTGACCGCTGGCATCCGTTGGGGCAAAGACAATGCCAACCGCAATTTCACAAAAAAGGTCTGGATGGATTCAACACTTGATGTTGACGGGGCCGCGTCGCTTGGCAGTACCCTCGCGGTTGCTGGCGCAACGACTCTTGCGGACCTATTCTTTTCCGGCGCGATCAAAACGCCCACATTGACAAGTGTAGCCCTGACAAGCCCTACAGTCACATTCGCCGCTGGCACGAATAAATTCATCGACCTTACGGCGAACGCGAACCTTACTGGCATTTATCCAACGGGGGGGGCGGTCGGCCAGATTCTTTTCATCCATTCCGGGGCCGGATCGAACACCATGCGGTTTGATGACGGCACGTCAATGACTATCGGCGCGAATACTACGTTAACTGAAGGCCAAAATGATTGGCTTTACTTACGGTGCACGAGCGCGGATGGCGATGAATGGGAACGCATGGCGAGCGCGGATAACTGACAATGGTTGACGTTGACCTTTACCCTCACACTTGCACGATCCAGCGCCGCTCACAGACACAAGTGAGCGGCGTGGATCAAGTGGACGAAATCGGCAATCCGATTTACGCCTATGCGACTTTGGCGGCAAGTGTCCCGTGCATGTTTGATGATAAGGGTTTGCGCGAACTGGCTCGCCGTTACATCGCAACCGTCGAAAATCCGCGTCTGTTTGTTGCGCATGGAACTGACATTATCATGTCAGACCGCGTGACAAGCATATCGGTTCAATCCGGCACGTTTGAAATTGTCGGTATCCGCGATCCAGGCGGATACGGCGATCATCTGGAAATCGAATTGGAGCGGATCAGTGCCGTTTCTTGAGTGTAGCGTCAATCTAACCGGCAAGCCCGAAGTCAAGGCTGTCATGGAAGCGTTGCGCCGCGCCACCAAAGAAACCATGAAAGAGGCGGCGGATGTGGTCGCGTCACGCGCAAAACTACACGCGCCGAAAGTCAGCGGACTATTGCGCAGTTCCATCAAGGGCAAGGTCCGCAAGATGAATAACGTGGATCAATACGGATCGACGGTTTCATCGAATACCAAAAATAAGACGGTCACATATTATAAGCGGTATCAACTTAAATATGGGGAACATGCTGGCGAATACCGTATGCGAAAGGTCACTAAGACCAGCAAATACGGATACGGATTTGATGTTGAAGTTGGCCGGGCTGGACAAAAATACAAGAGCACCCCGTATCTTCGCCCCGCGCTTTTGGAATCGGTTGGCACAATCCAAGGCATCTTGAAAAGGGAAGCTGATCACGAGGCGGTGACGCGATGAATACCTTGGCCGCCGTCATCACTCTCTTGAAAGCGCAAAGCAACATTGCCGCCCTGGTTTCCACGCGCGTCTATGGTGTGGATTTTCCGGGCAACAAAGACAGTTTCCCGTTGATTGTTGTTACGCGGGTTGGCGGCGACTCCGATCCGATAATCCCGGTTAGCCATCATCGGTTTGACATCCGGTGTCTTGGCAAAACGCAACCAGAGGCAAACTCTGTATATGACGCCTTGCGTGTTTTACATGGGCAAACTGGCCTTTCCGTTGGCGGATATTCATTTGTTTCGCTCAGAGAATCGACCGGCCCGATGGATTTACAGGAGCCGGTAACTGATAGCGAATCATGGGACTGCGTATTTTCGACTTGGGAGATCACAATCGCAACTGCATAGGAGGCAAAACGTAAAATGGTAAGCAAAACCACGAATCAACTTTTCTGGGGCCACGTCGAGGTGCTTGTTGACGCAACCGGCACTTGGCCCACCACGCCGGTCGGCTACATTACGGAAGCCGGAGGCGTGTCAATCGAAGGCTCGCGCGACTTGGCGGGCTATCGCGTGGCCGAGCTCGACGGCGACGCTATCATGAAAACCGTCAAGCGCGGGATGAAAGTCTCGCTCAAGCTCGCGCAATTTGACCCGGCGCTTGTGGCGAAAGCCTTGGGACTAACTGAAGACGGCTATGTCATCACGAGCGGCAACGGCGTATCAAGTGACCCGGAATTGGCCTTGCGTCTTGTTGGAACGCGCCATGATGGAACGCCATTGCATCTTTACATTCCCCGGTGTGTTTCTTCCGGCTCCATGAAGATTGATTTCAGCAAAGGCGCGGCCAGTGATATTCCGCTGGAATTTACCGCGCTTGATGGCACGAGCGGGCTTTTCCAGTTTGATTTTGGCCGCCCCTCCGCTGATCTGACGATTTCCACTGGCACGGTTGCGCGGGTGAACGCGGCAGCGGGCGTAAATGGAATCGCCTGGCACAAACTGAGCGGCGAAGGCGCAGCCGCCGATACACTGACTGACATCACCGGCACTACGCCCGCGCTTGCGCAAAATGAGATTGTCCGTTTGCAGATTAAGGCCATTACCATGCCGATCACAATCGACCACGCTTCGGGCATCATCGAGCTTACCGGGGCCGCTGATTGGGCGATGACTAAACTGGCGGATTGGCTTGACCTCTACTATGACTTAGCAACCACTACCTGGAAGGAAATCGCCCGTTATGACGCGCCATAATCGCACACGCACAGAGGCGCTTTCTGCCGCTCCGTTCACGGTGACGCTGGCCGGGACTCAATATCCCGTCCAGCCCCTGCCGTTTGGCGAGGCATGTGTTTGGATTGATCGGGCTTTGGAAGTGTTAGACAACTTCCAGGATGCGGGGCTGAATCTTACCGCTATGGATCAGACGAATATCAAGACGATGCGCGTTATTATCGGCAAAACGCCACGGATGCTGGAACTTGTTTTTGAGTTTATGGGCATCGGGCAAGAGGAACGCGACAAAATCCAGGCGGCGATGGGGCTTGATTTGAGCGCAAGCATCAATGAAGTTGCGATGGCGTTTAATCGTTGCATTGAGATTGCAGCCCCTTTTCAGGGGGCCGCTCCGCAGACGGAACCGAAGGCGAGCGGAGCGGCCCGGAGTTAGATAAGCCCGAAGAAGTCTATTTGATGATCCGCGATCTTTGGCCGGGAGTGACGCCGCGAATGATAAACCAAGACTTCACGCCGGAACAAATCTATCACCTTATGAACGCTGAGCAATCTTGGCGGGCGAAGTCGCGCGGCGAATCCGGCGCGAATACTAACAGCATCGGCGATGACGCCTTTTTACAATTCCTCCAGGGACATTAAGTGATGGCTACATTCTCACTTGGCGATGCAGTATTAAACCTTCAAGGCAACGTTGCGCCGCTTAATAAAGCACTGGGCGAAGCTGAGCGGAATTTTAAACGGCATTTCGGCAACATCGCTAACACGATGAAAAGTATCGGCACGACGATGACTTTGGTGGGCGGCGCGATCACCGGCGCTTTTATCAAGATGACTTCAATGGCATCGAAATACGCCGATGATTTATCGGAGATGAGTGAGCGGACGGGGATGTCCACCACGGCGTTGCAAGAGTTAGGCTATGCCGCCGCCGTATCTGGCACGTCGATTGAGAAAGTCGAAAAGGCCATCGGTATTCTTTCTAAGACTATTTATAAGTCCGGCGAAGATTTTGAGGACGCGAAAGCAAAACAAGAAAAAGCGGTATCCGATGTTGCTGATGCGGTAACGGATGCCGCCGAAGATTTCCGACGCGCCCAAGAATCAGAAGCATATGAATCGCGCGAAACGTCGCGGTCTATTACGGATGATATGCGCAGCTTGAATGAGGCACGGCAAGATCAAAGAAAAGATTTGAATGAGTATTCTATCCAAATGCGACGGGCCGAGGCGGATATATTGGTTGCCCGAAGAAAAGGCCGCAAAGGATTAAGTGAATATAATTCAGCAGTCGAGCATTTGCAGGATTTGCGGCGCAAGGGTCCACCGCAAGCGGATTCAGTGCGTGAAGCACAACTCAGATTAAATCGCGCCATTGAAGACGCGCAAAAACCTAATTATCGTCTCGTTGATGCGCAGAATAGACTTATAACGGCGCAAGAAAAATACAATGATGTCGTAAAAGAGGGCGTCGAGGAACAAAAGAAAGCCGAAGGCGCTTTTGCCAAAATCGGACTGAAGATGGTGGAGCTTGAAAAGCTAAAGCCCGATGAGCTTTTCTTCAAGGTCGCTGATGCTTTGAGGCAAGTTCAAAATCCGGTTGAAAAATCCGCGCTCGCCATGCAGATCTTCGGTAAGAGCGGGCGCGAACTGATTCCCATGATAAACAATATGGGCGCGTTGCGTGAAAAAGCCCACGCGCTAGGTTTGGTTTTTGGCCCGGAGGCTTTGAAGAAAATCCAAGACGCGGAGGATAAATGGGCGGGGCTGAAAATGCAATTGATAGCCTTAGCAGTGAAAATAGGTAGTCAGCTTATACCTACATTTGAAAAGATGATGGAAAAACTTACGCCGATTATTCAGGCTATCGGCGCATGGATCGAAAAAAATCCAGGACTGATTATGGCGCTCGCGGGCATCGGCGCATTTCTTGTTGTGACCGGGCCATTTATGATTGGCTTAGCTAGTTTTATAGGATTTCTTATTAAGATAGGCCCATTGTTTACGCTTATTGGTAGTGCCATAGGGCCGGTTATCGGCTTTTTCGCTTCCCTGGGATCAGGTATAGCGAGTTTGATAGGCGGGGCAGCAGTAATTGGCAGCGGTGGTTTCTTGGGATTGATTGCGACAATCGGCGGGCTTGTGGGCGCGGCTGGTATAGGTTGGGCCATCGGGCGTTGGATTGATGAAAGTCTAAAGAAATTTAAGTGGTATCGTGAGGGCATTGCTGCTATTTGTGATGCCCTTGTAAGATGGATCGAGAAATTAAAAGAATTGATTGGCTTGGGCGCACCTAAAGCAAGCGCATATCTTGGATCAGGCAGCACGGCCCATCTTGACGCCAACGGGAATATTGTCTATCCGCCCGGCTACGTGCCGCCTCGCGCCCAGGGCGGTCCTGCATCGGGTCTAACTCTTGTTGGCGAGCGCGGGCCGGAGATTATCAACGCGCCTTCCGGTTCAATGGTTTATAGTAACGATCAAACCAACAAAATCCTTGGCGCATTGTCAGGCGTGGGATCAAAGACTATCGGCCCGATCAATTTGACGATCAATGCTAATGGGCCGGTGACGGATGCTGTAGCGATTCGCACGGCGAAAGTCTTGGCGCAATATATCGAGGCTCACGCATCATGACTGACACGTTGATAAACAGAGCGGCAATTTACACTAATAGCGTATGGAAATACATACCGCCGTATAATCTTGAAATCATTCGCACGGATATTGAGCAAGTCATGGCGGATATTATTCCGTATTACGCCGCCGCCGATGGCGGGTTGGCGGAAACCTATAACCGACTACACGGGATTGAATTTGCAATTTCCGGCATTTACATTACCGATACGCCGGGCGATGGCCTGTTGTTTCAAGATGACATGCGCGATTGGTTCAGGGACTCAGATGGATATGCGCGGGTTATCTATTTGTGCGAGTGGATTGACTCAACCGAAAACATCAAGCGCATATGGAAGCAATGCCGTATTGCATCGGGGCTGAAATTTAATTGTCCGCAATCCTCGCGGATCGGGCAGTTTTCGTTTTCACTCAGAACGGGTTTCCCAACCGCTCTTGCAGCGGGGCCTGCCGGGATTACGACGCCGGGTGTCGGACCCTATGAAGCCTATATTTATGGCGGAGTATATACGCCTGTCGAGGGCGCGGATACTACGCCGGGAGTAATCAAAGTGCCAGGAACAACGCCAAGCCGGATCACCGGCAAAATCGAAGGCGCGGTTGAAGTGACCATTGCGGGGAATGTGCATTACGCGCAAAAGCGCATCGTGCTTAGTCCTACCAAAGCCATGAAAGTCACTAAGTTTCAAACTGTCGGGTGCTCGGCGCTGGGAAGCTCTGGCAATACAACGCTTGTTGTGTCGGATCAGCCCTATACTACTCCCCCGCCTGCGGGGAATTATCTTTCAATTGATACGGCATATACCGCGTATTATTCCGCAACCGTCGCATCGGGCACGATTAACATTGCGGCGGGCAGTCCGATTTACATCTTCTGTACCGCAACGGCGGGGCATCAAGGCTTAGACTTCATGATTGAGGTGGAACCGCAATAATGAGACTTATTAAAAGCTTATGCCTGTTTGTTTTTGCTTGCAGCATTGCAAACGCCGCAAACTGGTTTGAGTTTAAAGCGGAGAAAATCTATTTCAAAAATCCAAGTGAAGCGGACGCATCTGCGATCACCGTGACGAAAGACAATATCGCGCTGAAAGACGCTGCCGCGAATATCACCGGCGCATGGACGTTTATGGATGATATTGTCACAAGCGGCACGGCTGGCGGATCACGGTATATCTATAACGCCTATCAGACTGAGGGATTGGAATTCCCAACAACGGGCACATTGCAAACCGTTGGCAATCATTTACGATTGGCCGATGCTTCAACGACTGGCACGTTGGAATTGTGTGGCTCAACGCATTATCTGCAATGGCAACCGTATAATGATCGCTTTTATTTAAGCGATAGTTTGAAAATATTCCAAGGTTTGTATCTTGGCACGGATGATTATCTCGTCACATTCATAACCATGTATTCTCCGATCAGCGGGAAATATGGGAAAATATACACGGACAGTTCAGGCAATACAACCCTGCAAGCCTATGGCGCGAATACCGATTTACTTCTTAAAGCCGGTGATAATATCGTATTGCAACCCACCGCTGATAACTATAATGCGGTTGCAATCAAAGACGCAAGCGGCGTTACAAAGTTTTGTTTTGATACGATTATCGGTCAATTCGCCATCGGGACGCTGATACCGTATAATTTATTTCAACAACATGAATCAACGGTAGGGGCGGCGAATTACCATATGATAACCAATGCCGCCAGTGGCGCATATGGGACGGATGGCTTGCATATCGGTTTAGATTCATCGGCGAATGCCATTTTCAAGCAAAAAGAAAATCTCCCGATGATGTTTTACACAAACGGTACATTGGCCGCAACCATTGGGGCGGATCAAACAACGACGTTTACGGGAAATCTTATTGCGGCACAAGACGTTAGCGCGGCCAGTTTACATGCCGTGGGCGCATTTATTATGGGGGGCGAGCCGGGTTTATCCGCTCTCAATGTGGGCCAAGATGATGTCCAAGGCGGAATAATCCGTCTGTACGGCGGAGCGGACGCGGGCGGGACGTTGGGGTTATTTAACCCAGCCAACTATGATTCTTCTAACATTGCCTGGTGGCTTGATGCTGGCAACGCAATGGAGGATTTTAGGTTCAACTGCCAAACTGTTACGGGATATAATACAATACTGAGAATCACCGGAGCGGGTTTATGCGGTTTTGGGACCGGATCGGGAATTGCGCCCACGGCCCGTATCCATCAAAATGATGGCAATGCTACGGCGACGTATCATAAATTCACGGCGGGAACGACAACCGGCGTAACGGTAAATGATGGTTTTGATATTGGAATCGACGCCAGCGGCAATGCCGAATTGCGCCAGCGCGAGAATCTGCCGCTTTACCTCTATACAAATAACACGCTTGCCTTGACTGTGGCGGCGAATCAGGCGGCGACCTTTGCCGGGACGATAAGCGCGAGTAATCTGAGCGGCACGAATACCGGCGATCAAACGCTTGGGGGATTAGGCGGGGAGCCGGTGATAGCTACTCCTGTGGCAACGCCAGTAACGGATTATGTTTGGGATGGTTCAAAATCATGGGTGAGTAAGGTTAATTGGGATACCGCTTATACTGACCGGCTGAAATGGGATGGCGGCGCAACCGATCTTGTCGCGGCTACCGGGAGGGCGAGCTTGGAGCTTGGCGGGATTGCGGTTTACGACGCGAATGATTACGTGACGAGCGCGACGGGGGCTACGCATTTGACGGCGGTCCCGGACCCGATTGTCCCGGCGGATGGAACGCAGAACGTGACCGGGGCGGTGACGGCAAGCGGCGCTTGGGCCAGCGGTCCGCTGACGATTACCGGCGCGACGAGCGGCTACACGCTGATTTCAACGGACCCCACGAACTATTTCACGCTGACCTCATCATCGGGCTTATCGTTTCTCACGGCGGCGAGCAAAAACATGGTGTTTAAGTGCGGCGGCTCATGGTATTGGCAAGACCTCTCAAATAATACGCGGCTGTCCCTGGCATCGGCAACAGGCAATGCGACCTTTGGGGGCACGGTGCAAACGACGGCCCTGGGCGTGGGCGCGGCCCCTGGCGCGGCGGGAACGATCACCTCCACGGCGGGAATCACCAGCGGCGGGGCAAACACTCAGGAAACCTACTGCATCCGTAAAATCATCCGCAAGACCGGAATCACTGACAACTCAGCAACCGGCATTTTCAAAATCACCACCACGAATGAGACGGGTGACAATGACGGCGGGGCTTACTCATGTCGGGTGCATGGGGTAGTCAGCACGGCTTCGCTGGGCGAGAGTCTGGTCAATTCAAGTAAATCATTTCTCGGCCAATTTTGCCGGACCTTGGACGGCGTAGGCACGGCGGGGGCGAATTCCGCCGTGCTGGAAACCGAGACAGCAGAGGCGGCGGTCGGCGGCGGGACTGTGAGCACGGTCACGATGACCACGGCCAACGGGACGAACGAATATCAGACTGAGGTGCTATTCCTGATTGACGTAGGCGCGGGTACGGCTGAAATTGTGGTGACAATCGAACTGGACTACAACGGGTTTGCGACCGCGCCGGTAATCGCGGCGCTATAGGAAAAGAGATAAGGACCGGTCTTTTCGACGGTAAGTATAAATAGAAAGAGGAAACACAATGACACCGCCGATGCACCATGAGGAAGACTTCCAGCTTGAGACGATTGACCGGCTGGCCCGAATCGAAACGATGCTGGATACATTTTTGGCAGGGCGTAATTGTGTGGATCACACGCGCCGGATTGAAATTCTTGAGCGGCGTGTTGTATGGGTCAAAGGCGGGCTGGCGGCTATTATCATGATCGCCGGGGTATTGGGGGCGTTTATCAAGTGGGTATTCACTAAATAGGAGTGTGACGCCATGAAAGAAACTGCGTTGGACATTCTCAGCATCTTTGTCATCGTCGCCATGTTCACGGCGGCACTGTGGTTTGGGATTACGAACTATTAGGCGGATGCCTAAATTTAGGAGGTTGCCGCATGAGTAGTAATTTGAAAGAGCGAATCTATTTTATCATTGGCGTGGCGTTTTTGATCCTTGTGGCACTGCTTATGCTCTTTGGTTGCGCCACTCCCAGGCGTGTCATCATCGCCCGGACCTGGAGCGGCGATGGCGATACAACCCGCACTGAGCAAATCTTCAACGAAGAGGGTTTTCAGCTTTTCTTTGGCGAACGGCATGATGCCTACGCCGGGCCGGGCATCAAGGGCGCAAGCGAGATTGGTAAAACCGAATTGGGCTTGACCGGGCGGGCGCTCATCGGCGCGGGCGCGGGGTTGCTAGCAACGGGCGGGAATCCTGCCGGCGGCGCGGCGGGCGCGGTCCTGGGGGCCGCGTCGAGGGCGTTGGACAAGCCGACCACAGGCACGACTTCAGTGGTGAAAGAGGCATTGAAATGAGTACAGCATTCCCCAAGATGATCTCTTTCCGGGCGCGGGCCACTGGTTACTATCCCGATGCCAGCCCGCTTGAGGGGGGCTTTGTGGACCGGATAGGAAACCCACTCCACACACTCCAAGATGTTATTGCCGATCAATCGCCTTACGTCTCATGCGCGATGGATAGTGATGTTTTCCCCTACGGCACACGCCTGTGCATTCCGGAGATGGATGCACTGTTTAAAAAGCCGATTGAGTTTCGCGTTGTGGATACTGGACAAGCATTCGAGGGCAAAGGCACGGCGCGGATTGATATTTGCTGCGCGGACAAGGCGGCGTCTGAGTTGGATATGGTGAATAAGGAACTTTTGATTGTGGCATTGACGGGATGCCATGCCTCGCAAGGGCGGTTGGAGCACGACAAATGCGAATTGTGACCCTCCATGGCATCAACCAAACCGATCTGGATTATGCCGCGCCGCTCTTTAAAAATCTTGGCAAGCGGCCATTCCTTCCAGTCTCTATCTCATGGGGGGCCGACGTGATGGATTATGTCCAGAACTGGCGCAAGCTATTTCTCCCCCGACATTTCCACTGGAATCCGATCCGGGCCTTTAAGCGGCGGATCATACGCGCGGGCCATGAGTCAGCAGTTTGGGTTTCGGCCTACGACTATAATCGTAAAACAATCTACACGCATATTCTGAATCGTCTTAACCAGGCCATCGATGAGGGGGCCGAACAATTTATCATCATCGGCCACTCGCTCGGCTCAGTGGTGCTCGTGGACGTGCTGAGCGGGGCGATTGCAGCAGGGGCGCTCAATGTGGATCGGATTAGGGCTATCGTGACGATGGGAAGCCCGCTCTATTTCTGGCGATCACCCGATCAGCTTGAGCGGTTTATCGCAGACCTGGCCGGATGCCGATGGATCAATCTCTATGATGTTGACGATCCGGTCGCCGGGCAACTCGCCGGGCTGGGGCGCGTAGCCGATGTCGAGGTCCATACCGGGGGCTTGTTTTCCTCGCACTGCAATTACTGGAACTCGCGCGAAGTGGCGCGGATTGTTGGAGGGCTTTTGAAAAGTGGCGTATGAACGGGTCATAAAAATCTATGACGCGGCGGGCGTCTTGGATACCTCTCATTTCGCAAGCGGGATCATCAATAATTGCGCGGCGGCGAAGTTTGTTCTTTCCCCATACGGCGGATGCCTGGGCGGTGAATTTCAGTTGTCATACAGTGAAGCCCTTCGCAAGCCGTTTGACATTTCGCGCCGCCAGATCATTAAATGCTTTTACGCGGCGGCGGATACAGACCCGATTTATACTGGTTGGATCGAAGACATTACCAAAGACCTGCAAAGCGGGCGGCATGTTTACCGGACTAAGGGCTTTTGGGATAAGTTGGCCGAAGTTACGATGGCTGATGTTGTTTTGGGAAGCGAGGCCGAAGGAACCGTCGTTGATGACGGCCAAACAGTCAATGCCAATACTATCAATACGGTTCGGCTTATCATTAAATTTTTGCTCGTTAATCGGATTGTCCCAGCATCGCTTGGCATTACTTACGAAGACGCCGATATTGTAAGCGCCGTTGCGGTAAAATCCATCACCATCCGGCAAGACATTTTCACGGTGATTAAAGACTTGGCGCTTATGGCGGATTCAGCGGGCGGGTTTACCGCCTTTGGAGTGAACGGCGCGGGCAAATTCTTTTTCAAGCCAATTGCGACAAACGCCAGTCAAGATACCGTTATCGTTGGCACGAATGCTTTGGGCGCTGAAGAAAAACCAGCCGTCAATAAACCAAGTAACAATATCGCAGTGGTGGGCGATATATCCCCGCTAAACGGATTCCGGGCGAAAAAAACCTACGTTCACGCAAGCGCGGCGACAAATGGAATATCAAGAAAAAGGATATATTTGGGTTTGGACTTATTGGTTAAGAGAAGCATTCAAACCTT
>ERZ1292632.3389-Hain-H43-01um-R2-3389-length-12229-cov-4_pt1 | contig 11942 bp, 13 predicted proteins | sample MGYA00564407_ERZ1292632 | MGnify/ENA primary metagenome ERZ1292632 (study PRJEB36523, sample SAMEA6512637) | groundwater metagenome | collected 2019-01-08 | study: AquaDiva: Metagenomics assemblies of 32 groundwater samples
CATCATGCCTCCTCAAAGTGCATCCGTTTTCGGAGCAATATGGGCATCCTTGCTGCCACCCGCAGCGCCCCGCACCGCGAGCAGGAACGAAACCACGATGGCTCCGCCCGCCCGCCAGTTCTCTCGAAATACTGCTTCGATGGTCGGCGTCACCCAGACGCAGACTCCGACACCGACCGCAGCGATGAGGCCGTAGGCCAGCCAGTGCGGAATCTTCCTTGGCCCGAACAGCAGCCACTGGACGATGATACCCATGACCGTCTGCCCGAGCAGCGTGAGTTCCGGTGTGCTCATGTGTTCCTCCTATCGTGTCACGAGCTTGGGCCTTCGCCCCGGTGCAAAGTAGACGCCGGCGCGGGTGGTATCCGCAGCCAGCCGCCCCTGCACGTCGTACCACTTCACGGCGACCACTTGGGCTTCCACGGCCGGTACTTGAAAGGGCTGGTCGTCACCGTCGTATCGCAGCCCCCGCCGCCAGCATCCGTCGCCCAGACGCGGACGCGGTAGACGCCCTGCGGGACGTTGTAATCGCGCAGTAGCAAAGTTCCAGGAGTGCCTGCGGTCGAATCCTCGGCTGCCATCGTAACCGAATCGGCCCCTGCCGCCCACCAGCGCCAGTGGCCCTTGAGCGCCGTGTTGGGCAACTCCATCGGCAGCAGGTCCGGTGCTATGCAGGTCGTGTCTCGGTTGTCCTGGGCCGGCAGGGTGAAGCGGATGCGGAGCGTGGCGGCGTCGGCGAGCGCCGAGAGGAGCAGAATGGCGGCTAGCACCAGCGCCGAAGCGCGCGGGCCGCAGCGGTCAACCATGCGGTCCTCCTTTCATCGTGTCACACCGATTTCGTACTTCGCCAATAGCCTCCGCATAGTGCGGAGCCGGATGTCCTCCGGGGCCACCATGACGGTGACCAGCTCCACCAGCGTCTCTTGGGTGACCTCCTGGGCGCGGAGCAGTTGCGCGATGGCCGCCTCGCGCGCCACGCGCTCCTCCTTGACCGGGCGCTGGATGGCGCTCCATGCCCAGCCGCCCAGCACGCTGCCCAACGCCAGTACGGCCAGCAATGCCGATGCCGTCGCGCCCACCTTCTTGACCGCGCACCAGAGCGACCCCGCCTCCCGCTTCGGGCTCATGGGACAGCCTCGACGAAGGCGCAGCGCGCCACGATGCCGCCCGCGGCCAGCCAGAGGCCAGAGGGCGTCTCCTGAATCGCGTCCCCCGCCCTGCGCTCATTGCCGCGCGAGCAGTGGACCGCCCGCGCCGGTCCTGTCGACCCCACCTCGCTGATGAGCCCGACGTGGCCCTGCCTCGTCGTGCCGTCCTCGTTGCGCCGGTCTCCGTACACCAGCAGGTCCCCAGGTCGCGCCATCTCGGCCGGGACTTCGGTGAAGAATCCGAACGGCGTACCACAGTCGCGCAGGATGGCAGACGTTTCCAACCAGCCTCCGTTCTGAGAGCGATACCACGGGTTGTCGGTGTGCCGGGCAACGCCCAGCACCCAGGCGCAGAAGCCCGAGCAGTCGCAGAGCATCGCATCATCCCACGGCGCAGCGCGCGAAGGATCGAAACCGCCCATGCCGAGTCCGTACCGGCAGCCCTTGCCGATCACCGAGCGCGCGCGGGCGATGAGTTCAGCGTTGGTCATGCCGGGCCTCGGGCGGGCCTGTGTGTTCGCCAATCACGCACGCTAGGCGTCATGGTAGGGTGCCTAAGCGATACCACGGGAGCCTCCGAAGGTAGGTGGTGTGCCCGCCCGGCCCGGCTCACTACGGGGCGCTCGTCTGTACGTAAATCTTCCAGCGCAGCGAGTCGGCGCGCGACCGACAGTTGGTAGTATTCGGGTTGCCGTCACTCAACTTGTTGTTCCGCTGCGTGGTGAACATGCGTGCGTAGCGCCACGGGATTCCGCCGGTCGACGTGACGCCACCATCTTGCGGGATGAGGGTTGTGATGGCACCGCCTGCGTTGAGAGAATCCCCGCTCGCAAAATCCGTCAGAACAGTCGTCAGGTTTTTTGCGACCGCCGCCCACCACGTCGTGTCGTTGTTCGACACCTGAACCGTCATCGTGCTGCACGTGCCCCGGTTAGCTTGGAGCTTGAAAATCACTCTGCGCGCGCCGAAGCAGTAGACGCTCGGGCCTTCAGTCGTGTCCCCGAGGACCGCGCACATCGTGTCCAGCGTGCGGATGAAGAAGGAGCCCTTGTTGACGAAATACTCCGAGAAGGCCGGGGATTCCTGAGCCCGCAGCAAGTTGACCGGAGCGCCCACCACCACCATGCCGAACAGCGCCAGCAGCGCGCCGACGGCGAGCATCCTGCGAATCCTCATCTCTGCTCCTCCTGTCGCAGCGGTGCGCTGCGGGTTAGGGTGGCAAGAAGCTTTGCGGAGGCGTCCCGAATGGATTCGGTTGCTCCTGTTCTTGCTGACGGATGAACTCTCCATAGGCCGCCACCGCTCTTGGAATCCAGAACGCCAACTGCTCCGCGGGGACCGACCTGAACCCCGTTCCAATCTTGCCGCCCATCTCGGCGAGGGTGCCCGGACGATAGCCGATGGTCGGCGCCGCGACATTGCCTTCGGTCGGGATTTGTCTCACGAGCCGAAGCGGATTCCATGTCCTCTGCGCCAGCACCCGCGCGGCAGTCGCAGCGTCCCGCGCCTGCATCCCAACCCGCGCCGCCCGCCCGCTTGGAATCGCCTTCTGCAACTTCTTGACGCCGACTTCCTCGCGGATAGCCGCCGCCGTTACTCGATTGAGGGCCGCGACGTTGGGCACACGGTCCTCAATCAGACTCCTCCATGCATCGGCGATGTCCAGGTCGATGTTCGGCTTCGGCCGGATGCCGCCTTCCTTGCCGGTGTGGACTGCTCGCACCAAATCGTCGAACGCTTGCTTGCCGATTTGCGATGTGGGCATGTCGAACACGGGCTTCTTACCGCTGATGAGCCGGCCCGTATAGGTCGGGATGACTCTTGCGAGCCGCATCTTCACGTCGTTGATGATCTGAGCGCGGACCTTCGGGGTCACCTGAACGCCGAATCGGCTTTCGCGCTGGGCGATGATTCTCTCCGCGAGGTCGGCTGCGGTGATGTCTCCTTTCGCTCCGGCAATCTCGGCCTTCGTCGCTGCCGCCGCCGCCTGTCGCTCAGCTACAGCGGCAGGCACCTCTTGCACTAGCGCCGCCTTCTTGGCCGCACGCCCGGCGATGAGCGGCTCGTTGACTTCCTTGACCGCCTGCCTGATGGCCTTGTTTCTCGCCCAAGCCCTGATGCCCTGCAACCCGCGCCCCGCTGGACCAATCGCTGCCGCGGGAGCTTGCATCAAGGCTTGCTCCACGCCCTGGCCGGCAATGGCGCCGGGACTGATGGGTTCCCCCACCATCGTCTCCCGGGCCGCTTCCATACCCGCCCCACCCATCGCCGCACCGAGCAAGCCACTACCCACCATTCCCCACGGCCCCAACGGAGCGCCACGCAAGGCACCGATGGCGGCCGGCAGGCCGTAAGCCCCCACCATGCCTCCCATCTCAGGCAAGGATTGGATGAGCCACGACGGCGGTGGCGGCACGGTCGATAGCGCCTGTGCTGCGAGGGCCGGGCTCGCCATGCCCAACCGTTGCGCCGGCCCCATTCCGCGGGACGCCTCGGCCGGCGCTGGTCGCATCGCTGCGGTATCGGGCCTAAAACTGGCGGGCGCGTCGGGCACGAATGTTCTAGGCGTCGCCACTATGGGGCCTTCTTCCACCCAGCCGGCAATGGCTCAGAGGCATCCACCGTTCCCTTCTCTCCGTTGGGACCGATGACGCGGATTCTTGACGGACCATCCTTGGCTTCCGGAAGCGTCGGCAGTCTGCTCAAGTCAACGCCCGTTGCCGACAACACCTCGCGCCGCGTGCTGGCGATGTACCGGGCGGCGCTCTCAAACTGGTCGAGCTTGCTCTGGAATACGCCTGGTGGATTATTCAAGGTAGGAAGTTCATCCATAAGCCGCTGCGCCTCGCCCGTGGTCACAGCACCGCCGGAACGCATCTTGAGAATCCGATTACCAATGCCAGAGAGCGCGCCGCGGAACATGGACTCTTTGCGTGTCATGGCACCGACCATCTGTGTACCGCGGCCCACGATTCCATGCCCTGGGCCGACGTAGTTTGGTCCGAACAATGAACGCACGTCACCGATCTGCTTGAGCATCGAAACATCGTCGATGAGGTCGCCACGCTCAGCGGCCGTCGGCAGTTTGAGCTTCAAGCGTTCCGCCGGAGCCCCGGCCGCTGCTCCCCTCGCTCGGGCTTCCGCCTCTGCTTGGATGTCAGCAAGAGTTTTCTCGGGCCCCTGGAACGCCTCCCTTCCGACCGCCTCCGCCCTTCTGGCGAAAGTCGGCTTGCCGCCCGGACCCATGACCTGCTCCAGCGGGTCCTCGCCTCTCAGGCTGGCGGTCAGCCGGATGTTGGCTTTCGCCTCCTCGACCAGCTTCTTCCGCTCCTGTTCTGACCATCGCCGGTTGGCCATCTCCTTCGCGGCCTCACGGATACGCTTGTTCTCCTCCTCAGTCTTCGATATGCGCCCTGCCGCCAGCCCGGCCTTGACGTTGCCGAATCCAGCGAGCGCCGCGAGCATAACTTCAAGACCTGTCGGGTTCTTCCTTGGGCGGAAAGAAAACGGCTGAGACCCAGCCCCCATAGCCAGCCGAGACCAGAAGTCATTGGGCATCGGCTCCTCGGCTGGTGGGGGCGGCTCTCCGGTGCCCGGACCCTGAGTACCGAATCCGGGCACCATGCCGCCCACCGATGGGTCGAAGCCCCCCTGCTCGAATACCTGTGGCGGCATCGAGGACAGACCGAGGCCGTAGGGGTCGTTCGGGTCGATGATGTCGAGTGGGTGGGCCATGTCAAATCGCAGCGATGCCAGCGGCCGTTTGCCCAGCACCGCCCATGAGTCCACCCCAATCAAAACCTGGCTGGGATAGCTCTGCCATCTGTAGACCTTGCTGCCCGCCAATGGCTTGACTGAGCAACCTCTGCAAGAACTGCATCTGTTGCATCCGAGCAGCCAGATTAGCCCGCGACATGTTCTGTGCCACCTGCCCCTGGCCCTGCAAGTCGCTCATCAGCGATTGAAAGCCGTAGGTGCTGGGGTCAACGTCACTACGCCCGGCAAGTCCTAGGCGGGCAGAGCGCGCCTGTGCGCCAGCATCGGCAATGCCTTGCTCGCGCAGAGCATTCATCATCGCGGCGGGAGGCTCGGTGCCGAACATGCCGGCGCGGTTGGCCTGAACTATGGCGTTGTTCAGCGCACCCCAGTTGTATGATACCCCGCCTTCAGGCGATCCTCTCTGGGCCGCCATCTCATCCATCAGTCCCTGCCACGCCCCCATCCCGCCCCTGGGCAAGCCGCCGCCGCCGCCACTCATCGGCGCAGCCTGCTGCTGCCCGAACGGAGAACCGCCCCCGAGCGGCACCACCGCCTCCGGCCCCGCCTCGCCCAGGATGCCCAGCGTCGGCCGATTCACCACGCCGCCGTACTGGAAGCGGGGAATGCCGGAGGGAGGCTGCCAGCCACCGGGCATCGGCATGGCCGTGCGACCTCCCATGCCACCAGGAGCCTGGCCACCGCTCAAGATGGCCATGATGGCCGCCATCACCCGCGGGTCCATCCCACCCATCGCCTGCCCGCCCCCATCCAAGCCCGGAGGAGGGCCTCCCATCATCGCCCCACCTCCCATACCGACCGCGCGCGGTATCGGCATGGCCCGGCGCGGAGCCATCGCCCCACCCCCCATCGGCGGCGGAGGTGCGTAACCGTTCTTCTGCGGATAGCCCTGCCCGTGAAGCATCGTCCTCACCCCCTCCTAGTAACCGCTGCCCATGATTTCATCCAACTCCATGCCCCACACTTCCATCGCTCCGCCCGCCCCGTCATCGCTGAGGCGAATCTGATGGCCAAGCGCCTGACTCCTCGCCGTCTGCGGCAGCGGAATCACCACGCGCGCAAAGGTCCCGGACGAGCCGGTGGTCGGAATCACCAGACCCGAGCCGGTCTCTACCACCGTCGTCACCCCATCGGTGCGCCGGAAGTGGAACTTCACGCCCGAGCCGTTGACCTTGTAGACCAGCCTCGCCTCCTGCGCCGACTTCTTGTCCAGGCTCTCGGCGTAGTCAATCGGTCCCCACAGGTCCCCGGCGATGGCCGTTCCGTTGTCGGTGGTACCGGTCTCGAACTGGTCCACGCGCCCGTTGGTGGTCCCGGCGTTCGACTCGATGCAGCCGTAGCGGGCGGTGCCGGTGGACTTCCTCACCTCGCCCATGACCGAGAGCGTCAGGCCCATCGGCGAGCTCCATCCCCACGGCGAGCCGTCGGGGCGCAGCATCTCGGAGAGCCCGGACCCGGACGCCGAGAGCGAGAAGTCATAGACCATCATCCGGTTCGGGATGCCGCTCGCGGCCCCAGAGTCGCTGCGGTAGGTGACGTAGAGCTTGCTGCCCATCACCTTGGCATGGAAGTGAGCACCATCGTTGTCCGCCGCCGTCGCCGCCGCACACTGGGCGATTTCATAGGCCCACTCGCCCGTCTGTGTGGCCGGGTTCCATACGTCGGCCGAGATGTTGAGGAGGCCCCCGCGCATGCCGTCGAAGATGAAGTAGCCCTGCTCGGTCAGGCATCCCGCCCAGCCGTCGCCCCACGTGATGGAGTCCCAGGCGATGCAGCCGAGGCTCGTGAACAGGTCCGCCGGATGGTAGTCCTCGTCCAGCCCGGAGCGCCCCGACTTGGTGTTCCTGAACAGCACGATGGCCTTGCTGAAGAAGATGAGGCAGCCGTCGAGCAGCGGCGCAAAGCCCATCAGGATGCCCCACGATGAGAGTCCGGTGCGGTAGTTGCCGGCGAGGTAGGCGTCGGCGAGGTTGGTGGGCACGTCGGGGCCGCCCTGCGTGAAGAACCAGCGGGCCTTGTTGGTCGAGAAGTTGGAGAGATAGGTAGTCTTGAAGTAGGCGATGGCCGGATAAGAAGTTGAGAACGAGCGCACGCGCCCGGCCGTGTCTCCTGTATTGATGCCAGTCGTAACGGCAAGATTGTCGGCGGTCGCTGAACCGTCTGCGCCAAAAACGAGTTGTGCGCGCCATGCACCAGCAGCCTCTAAGCCCGTCATCGCGTTGATGCGGTCCACTAGTTGTTGGATCCTAGTTGCTGAGGACACGTCGAAAGTGCTCGCCGCATCAGTAACGCCTTCCTTGTAGAGCGTCAACTTCCCGGCCGTCCCAACACCCACGTCAAACTCAAAAACCTTCGTGTCGAAAGCGACAAGCTGCGCGTGGTCATCGTCGAGTCCGACGTAGTTCGGTCCGATCGTGGTACGCAGCACCGGAGGGGATAGGATGATTGCGCCCGGATGGGGCTTGGTATAACCGACGATGTTGCGCCCATCAAAGTTGCCAATGTAGCGCGCAGGGGGTTGCATAATGCGGTCGAAACGTACGATGTCAGGACGGTCCCTAAGCGACAGGTCATCCCCGTTGGTGTCGGTGTATTGAACATCTAGGTTGTTGGGGATGTAGTGCGTCACCCTCAGGTCCCTGATTGATGGATAACTTCCGACTCCCCCAGCCGAGTTGAACTTAGGAGTCCGAAGAAGCCAGCGACCAACTGTCCCGAATGGCCCAGGCGGGATGCTGGTCCAGTTCAGTTCATCAGAGTCCACGCTGAGGCTGATGCGGCAGAGCCCGCTGGATAGTTCGGTGTTCTTGTCCCTCAGCATGAATGGGGGGCTAACCGAACCATCCTAAAACTGATACGCGACCGAGATGAAAAACACGTCCCCATTTTTCCACACTCCTCCGGATACCGTGGCCCCAGATGCGGCCGCCGGGCTATATGCGGGAGGCATGTTCCCGGCTGGCATCAGACGAAGATTCTGGGAACCAGCCGAAGTGCTTTCGTTGTAGCGTCGGTTCCACTTCAGCGGCGTCGCATCCTTGCAGCCGAAGTAAATCCAATCCCCAACCTCCTGCATCCGTCGTGAACCTGCCAGAGCGTACTGGCGCGTGGCGGCGGTTGCCAGCCTGCCCCATGCCCCATCCGTCGTCCGGTAGTAAGGGATGCACTTGATGTTGAATGTGGCCACGGTTCCAGAACCGGCCGACGGTGCCGGATAGTGGCTGGAACTGAACTCCTGACCGAGCGTGTAGTTGATGTCCGGGTCGGCGATGGTCGAACGCAGGTAGAGCGCGGCATTGTTGTTGGCGGCGGTCGTGGACTCGCGCGTGAACAGTACGCAATGCGTCGGGTAGGAGTCTCCCAGGTCCTCGATGCTGGGCGAGTGCAGGGCCACCATCTGCCGCGCCCTCATGCTCGCCGGCCCCGCCTCCAAGATGCCGTCGGCGATGACGCCAATCACCGTCGAGCCCGCGCGACGGAAGAACTTCCCCTCCAGCGGGTCGTAGCGCAGGTTGAAGCTGGTCTCCGTCCCCGGCGCGGCGATGGTCGAGAGCTTGCCCCACGCCTTCCCCACCGGGCACAGGTGCGCCGGCACGCTCGACGTGAAGCCGTCGTAACGCAGGCCATAGCGGCGGCGGATGGTCCGCGCCCCCACGCCCGCGAGCGTGGCACTCATACCGTGCTCTCCTCCGGCCGGCGTTTGGGGTCCAGCCGCTTCCTCTCCACGCCCATCTTGCCCCGTATCGCATCGGGGATGGGTGCCAGGATGTTCTCAATCAGCTCGAACCGCTTGAGCAGGAACGCCGCGTCCGCCGCCGCCAGCCGGTAGAGCCAGTAGCCCTCGGCATCGCCCAGCATCGGCACCAGCGTGCCAGAGAGCGCGGTCGGATAGACCCGCGCCAGAGCCGTCACCGTGAACGCACCGTTCGGAATCGGATGGAACGAGCACAGCCACTTCTCGGACGCTGTGTCCTTGACCAGTGCGTAGCGGGTCGGCGTGCCTTTGATCGAGTCGCTGACGCGCAAGGCCCGCAGCTCCGCGTATTCCATCCGCTCCAGCGGCGTCAGGTTGATTTCGAGCCCGAGGATTTCCGGCACGATGCTGGTCGCCGACGAGACCCCTTCGACCGTTCCATCCGCCAGCACCATGAACGACGGGATGCGCTCCGCCCGCTGCTCGATGACCTTGAACCACGTCATGTAGCGGTCGTTGATAATGCTGGTGTATTCGGCATCGGTCAGGCCGGGCAGGGTGGTGCTGGTGTCCTGCACCCACCGGCGGGCGACCAGGATGCCGGCGTCGAGTGCGGGGGCGGCCATGTCAGGCGTCCACTTCCACGATGCGCTCCTGTGTGCCGGAGCCCATGACGCGGAGCCGGAAGTTCTCATCGCGCAGGCCGCGTTCGGCCAGCATGCGCCACCTGGCAATCGTCTCAGGCCCGATCATGCGCTTCTTCCTTTGCTCAGGTCCCATAGCGATGGCGCACTCGGCTGCTACTAGTCTTTCCAGAGCCCGCAGCAGGCCGTCGGAGAACGGGATGGTGCTCGTGTCGGAGACCAGCGCGGTGGGCAGGAGCGAGTGATAGACCTTGAGCGTCCCCGCCACCACTGGCGTCGGCGCGACACGCATCACCGTCGCCTGGGCCGAAGTCTCGTAGAGCGCGTAGTAAAGCGGCATCGCTGTCTCCCATCACTCGATGACCCAGTAGTAGAAGTCGTATCGTGTCGCGGCGACCGGCGCAACGTCGAAACTCACCACGAACGTGGTCGTGGTCACACTGGACACGTAGGCCTGCCGTGCCGCCGAGCCGGTGCGAGCGTTTCCGATGATGACGCACTTGGGCGCAGCGAAGTAGGGCGACCGGAACGTGACGGTGGCCGCAATCCCGGTGGCCGGTGATGTGCCGGCCGTGAGTTCGATCATCCCTGCGGCATCGGTGCCGCCTGCCGTGACTGCCACCGTCGGGCCATCACCCAGCGCCGCACCCGCCGCGATGGTCGGTGCGACGCTCTGGCGGCTCTCCAGATGCGCGACCCGATTGCCGGTGCTGGATACGCTCCCCGGCTTGAACAACCAGAGCGTGTCGCTGGTGGCGCTGTCGCCAATGACGGCCATGTAGGGCAACTTCGTCGAGGGGAGGCCGGTGACCGACATGGGCACGAGCGAGGTGGAACGACCAATGACCTTCATCCCGGTCGCGAAAACATCTCGGACTTTGGCTCCGGCCGAGCCCACATCGTAGGTATTGTGGTTCTCCGGCAGCCAGGTGCCAGTGCTGCCGACGCTCCAGCGGTCGCTGCCGTCAGTCTGGAAGATGAGCTTCCCGGCACCCCCGGTGCCCGCGTACTGATGAGCGATCCGGGCGTCGTTGCTGGTGGTCTGCAACAGGAGCCGCTCGTAGTTAGAAGCGTCGGTATAGGTCCCATAAACCCGCAGTTCCTGGGCGTTGGTGCCATTCTTGATAGCGGCATCGTTAGCGGCCTCGTACAGGACCACGGCCGCGATGGGGTTCTCAACCAGGTTCGTTGGCGTTGCGCCCGTACTGTATTTGATGTCATCCGTAGCGATGTTGCGGAAGCTGTTGTGAACGACGTAGACGGAGTCCATCGCAGTGTTTGAGAACTGTATCCCGTAAGTCGCGCGGTCGATATGATTGTTGACCACTCGCACATCCTTCAGCGTTCCGGACGGCTTGATCAGGATGCCCACCGGCGTATTGCCCATGTTGCGGATGGCATGGATTCGGTTGCCGCTCAGCTCCACGCCGCTGCCGCCGGTCTTCTGAATCCAAATGCCCGCGTTCTGCAACGTGTCGTTGTAGGCGGTGGTGACGCTGTCGATGATGTTGTCGCGGACGATGATCCCCCGTCCGCCGCCGAAAATCTTGATGCCCCCGGCGCCACGGATGCCTTGCAGGAAGTTGCCGGAGATAGTGAAGTTGTCGGCATTATCGCCGTCCGTGTAGATGCCAACGTCGGTGTGGCCCTCGATGTAGTTGTTGGTGATCTGGGCCTCGCTGCACGCGACCTTGATGCCCTTGGTCTTGCGGCCGGTGGTGCCCGTGTCGATCAGCACGTTGTCGCTGACCAGGACCGCGTAGCCGTAGGGCGACGTGACGGCAACCTCGGTCCGCGCCATGCCCTTGACGTTGATGAAGCCCTCGGACTGCCCGGCATCAACCAGCACGTTGTGGGCGATGGTCGTGAAGCGGCACTTGGTGTAGATGCCCTCGGCATCCGTCCCGTCCAAGTCGGGACTCAGTAGCGAGTCGTCCTTGAACACGTCCCGAATCTGGTTGCTCTCGATGATCGCCCGCCAGCCGTAGGCGAGGATCCCGACCGCGGACTTGGGGTAGATCGCGGTCACGCTGTCCACGATGTTGCCGCGGATCACGTAGCGCCCGCGGTCAGCGGCGTAGGCCAGCGTGTTATTGCCGAACTGGATGCCGCGCTCGGTGACCCGGCGGACGCGATTATCAAGAATCTGGGCATCCGCGAGCATGGGCAGGATCATGTAGATGCCGTACTGGGTCATGTTCTCGATACGGCAGCGCACCACCCGCATGTTCAGGACACCCGCCCCGGCCGTCGTGTTAGACCCGTAGATGCCGCGCTTGCTGTTGGTGATCTCCACGTCCTCGAATGTCACGTGGTCGAGCAGGGTCGCGACGCTGGAGAAGTCGAACGCGGTGCCGCAACTGTCGATGGTCAGGGAGTGAACGCTGATGTTCTTGGTCGGCTTGAGGAAGCCTTCCGACGCGCTGCCGCGGACCCTGATGATGGTCGCCTGGGGCCCGGCACCGATGAGCCGCACCTCCTTGGTGAGCGTCTGCGCCGTCCAGGTCGATAGATTCCAGGTGCCCGCCGGCACGAACAACGTGCTCTTGGCGGGGAGCGCGGCGATGGCATCCAGGAAAGGCGTCGTGTCGTCGGAGCCGTCGTTGGGCGTCGCGCCGTAGGCTTGCACCGACATCGGGGAGGCGGCGTCGATGTTGTCCAGGCTGGTATTCATCGCCG
>ERZ1292632.3521-Hain-H43-01um-R2-3521-length-11942-cov-4_pt1 | contig 11942 bp, 9 predicted proteins | sample MGYA00564407_ERZ1292632 | MGnify/ENA primary metagenome ERZ1292632 (study PRJEB36523, sample SAMEA6512637) | groundwater metagenome | collected 2019-01-08 | study: AquaDiva: Metagenomics assemblies of 32 groundwater samples
ATCCCTGACGAAGTTTGGTAAATTGATGACAAATTTCTGGAAAATTAAGTTCCTCAATTTTAGGGATTCTTAAAGGCAAAAGCCTTAAGGCAGCAGCCAGCGTCCCTCTTTGATAATAAGCGTTAATCCTAAACCTGGCTTTATCTTGGTAGGCCAAAGAAAAATCAAGTTCCTTGTTGACCAAAAGAATTTCTTTTTGTTCTTCATTAACCAGGGCGAGAACTAATCGTTCAGCTTCTTGAGGAGTCAACACTTCTTTCCCGAGGATAGGAGAAAGGATTCCATTCACCCTAACTATTGGGGGTATTCCCGCCACCAGATGTAAATCTGAAGCCTTCTTATTAACGGTAAACTCTAGTAGTTCATTAATTTCCATTTTTACTCCTGAGCGACTCTTATCACCTCCTCCAGGGTGGTAATTTTCTCCAATGCCTTCAGGTATCCATCTTGCTTCATTGTCACCATACCTTCATCAAACGCCTGTTTTTCCATCGCCGACGCGGCTGATCTTTCTAAAATCAGTCTACCAATTTTTTCGCTGATTGGCAAAACTTCAAAAATTCCAATTCGTCCAAGATAACCAGTATTATTACAACGAGCGCATTTTTTACCCCGAACAAGCTTGATTTCTTTTTTATCTTCAAAAAGTTTTCCTAAAACATTTTTAATGTCTTCAACAACTTCAGGTGGGGGTTTGAATTCCTCTTTACAATCAGGGCAAACTCGACGACAGATTCGCTGGGCAACAATACAAGTCATTGAAGAGGCTAATAAAAATGGTTCCGCCCCCAGGTCCAAAAGCCGGGGCAAAGCAGAGGAGGCATCATTAGTATGTAAAGTAGAAAAAACCAAATGGCCGGTTAAAGAAGCCTGAATTGCCAACTCGGTTGTTTCTTTATCACGAATCTCACCAACCATGATAATATTCGGGTCTTGACGCAAAAAACTGCGTAATCCAGAAGCAAAAGTTAAGCCAGCCGCTGGATTAACTTGAACCTGGTTAACTCCCAGAATCTGATATTCAATCGGGTCTTCTAGGGTAATAATATTGACTCTAGTGGTATTAATTCTGGACAAAACCGAATAAAGAGTGGTTGTTTTCCCAGAACCAGTTGGACCGCAAACAATAATAATCCCATGGGGTCGTAAAATAGAATCTTCAAGGTTTTTCAACGCCCTGCCCCTTAATCCTAACTCTGGCAAATCAGGAACTCCACCGCTCTTTTTTAACAACCGCATAACGATTTTTTCTCCATGAGCGGTTGGTAAACAAGAAATACGCAAATCTATTTCTTGATCACCGGCGCGAAAATTAAACCGTCCATCTTGAGGCAATCTTTTCTCATCAATCCTCATTCCCGAAAGAATCTTGATCCGAGAAATCACTCCTTCATGAATCTTTTTGGGTAAAATTAATTTTTCGTGTAAAATACCATCAATCCGGTAACGAACTCTGGTTTTATCTTCTTGAGGTTCAATATGGACATCAGAAGCGCGGGCTTTAATGGCAAACTCCAAAATGGTGGAAACGATTTTGGCAATCGGAGCTTCTCGAATAACCTCACCTAACCTGGTAATATCAATCGCTTTGGCCTCTAGCGGTTCAGGAGCTGCCTCGCCTATGGCCGCTTTAACCTCAGCTGCCAAACTCTGAGCGTAAGCGGTGGTAACAACCTGCTGAATTTGGGTTAAAGTGGAAATAAATGGTTTTATTTTAGCCCCAGACTTTTTCTCGATAAACTCAATTGCCTCAAGGTCTAACGGATTAACCATCGCTACCGATAAAAGATTTTGCGTCTTGTTATAGTCAAAAGGAATTAAATTATAGCGTTGGGCGACTGCCTGGGGAAGCAGAGAGAGAGCTTGAGGGGAGACGGCTTTTTCCCCAAGATCGACAAAAGGAACATTAATTAGAAGGCCTTCGGCTTTGTTAAGCTCTTCCTCAGAAACAAGATTACTGCCAACAATGATTTCTTTCTCAGGCTTGCCAGTATTAACCTGTTCAAGCCTAAGTTTTTCCCCCTGCTCGGCGCTAAGACTTTTTTGGGTAACTAAGATATCAATCAGCGATTGGGCAGTATCAGGCATTCTGTTTACCATTATCTTGGATTAATGATAAAATGTCAACATAAACAAGTTTGTTTCTTGCGAAATAATGATTCACTCAATTTTGATTACCGGGGGCGACACTCAATCGCGGCTGGAAAAGGCGCTTCAAATTGTTGAGGAAATTTTAGGTAAAAAAATTACTAACCATCCCGATTTTATTTTAATTGAAACCAAAGACTCGGTTAAGATTGGTCAAATTCGAGAGCTCCAAAAGAAACTCTTTCTAAAACCATACTTGGGAAGGATGAAGGTAGCTTTAATCAGCGATGCTGACCAGCTTACTCTCCCAGCCCAGCATTCTTTGCTTAAAACCCTAGAGGAGCCACCAGCCGCTTCGATGATTGTTCTTGCTGTTCAAACCAAAGAAACTTTGCTGCCTACAATTATTTCTCGCTGCCAAATAATATCTTTACCAATAAAACCAAGCACAGAATCTGATGAGACAATCCTCATTAAGATTTTAAAATCAAGTCCTGGAGAACGAATACTTATGGCTGAAGAATATTCCCAAAATCGGAAGCAGGCGATTGAATTTTGCCAAATTCAGTTAACAACCCTAAGAGAGGCCCTGCGAAAAAAAATTTCCTTGTCTCCACCAACAACCCCCATTCAAATCACCAAAACCCTTCATCTGATTCAACAATCATTGCAACTTTTAAAAGCAAACGCCAATCCTCAGTTGGTGGTCGGAAATCTCTTGCTTTCATACCCAAAATCAATTAAAATATAGTTGTATGCCTGAATATACCGCTGCCCAAATTAAGGTACTTGAGGGACTAGAGCCAGTTCGCCGCCGACCGGGAATGTTTATTGGCTCAACCGACATAAAGGGTTTCCACCATTTAATCACCGAAATTATTGACAATTCCATTGATGAAGCTTTAACCGGGCGGGCGAATGAAATTTGGGTTACTCTTGAAAAAGACGGTTGTGCTCAAGTTAAGGACAATGGAGCAGGTATTCCAGTAGAACCTCATCCTCGCTATAAAATCCCGGCATTAGAGTTGGCGATGACAAAACTTCACGCCGGAGCCAAATTTGATGACAAAACTTATAAAATTTCCGGCGGGCTCCATGGAGTAGGCGCTTCGGTGGTTAACGCCTTATCGTCTTGGTTTAAGGTTGAAGTCCACCGTAATGGCAAGGCTTACGCCCAAGAATACAAACGGGGAAAACCAATCACTTCCGTTAGGCAAATTGGCAAAGCCAACAATACCGGAACAATTACTACTTTTTTACCCGATAAACAGGTTTTTAAAGACATTACCTTTAACTATAAAACTATCGAAGAATTGATTCGGGAAAGAGCCTATTTGATTCCTCAATTAAAGTTTAATCTTTATGATGAACGAGAGAACCGTCTGGCTAACTTTTACTTTGAGGGGGGAATTGTTTCTCTCGTCACCTATTTCAATCGTAATAAAAAAACCCTCAACGCCCCGATTTATATCCCCGGCGAGGCTGATAGCGTGAAGGTTGAGGCAGCTCTTCAATACAATGACAGTTTCTCGGAGAACATTTGCTCTTTTGTCAACGTCATCAACACCCAAGACGGAGGGACTCATTTAACGGGTTTTAAGATGGCTTTAACTCGCGCTGTTAATGATTATGCCAAAAAAATTGGGGCGATTAAGGATGGAGATGGATTTACCGGAGAGGATACTGTTCAGGGACTAACGGCGGTGGTGGCGGTTAAAATTCCTACTGATAAAATTCAATTTGAGTCGCAAACTAAAGCCAAATTAAATAATCCCGAGGCTCAGGGATTAGTGGCGACAGTAGTCAAGGAGGGACTTGATATTTTCTTTGAGGAACACCCAGGCGATGCCCGGCAAATTATTGAAAAAATTAACCTGGCCGCCAGAGCGCGTTTAGCGGCTCGGGCGGCTAAGGAAGCGGTTTTAAAAAAGGGAGAATTAACCGGCTTAACTTTGCCAGGGAAATTAGCCGATTGTCAGGAACGAAATCCGGCTTTATCTGAGCTTTATATTGTCGAGGGTGATTCAGCCGGTGGTTCAGCAAAGCAGGGAAGAGACCGACGCTTCCAGGCTATCTTACCATTGGGAGGTAAAATTCTTAATACCGAGCGAGCTCAACTTGATAAAATTATTAAATTTGAAGAATTAAAAGACCTAATTGTTGCTTTAGGAATGGGAATAGGGGAGACTCTAAATCCTAAAAAACTACGCTATCAACGCATTATTATCATGTGCGACGCCGATGTTGACGGCTCTCATATCGCCACCCTTCTTTTGACTTTTTTTTATCGCCATCTGTCAATAATAATCGATCAAGGTTTTCTTTATCTTGCCCTCCCTCCACTTTACAAAATTCAGATTGGTAAAGAAATTTATTATGCTTATAATGATGAAGGGAAGGAAAAGATTATTTCTGAGTTTAAACAACAAAAAAAATCTATCAAAAATCTTAGTATTCAACGTTATAAGGGACTAGGAGAAATGAATCCCGAACAACTTTGGGAAACAACAATGAATCCGGAAAAAAGAACTTTAAAAAAAGTAACTATCGAGGATGCCCAAAAAACTGATGAAACTTTTAGTATGTTAATGGGGGAAGACGTTTTACCAAGAAAAAGATATATTCAAAGTCATTCAAAATTTGCCACTTTAGATATCTAAAGTGGGTTGTTTAGATATTTAAATCGAATGGACAATAGTTTAATCCATAATTTGCCAAGCGGAAAAAACCCCCCAGAAGAGGTTTATTGTTTGGTGGAGATTCCAAAAGGAAAAACTAATAAATACGAATATGACAGAAAGTTGGGGGTCTTTAAACTTGATCGGGTTTTATATGAGGCGGTTTTTTACCCAACAGAATACGGAATTATCCCTCAAACTCTCAATAAAGCAGACAACGACCCAGTTGATATTATGGTCTTATCAACCTTTCCCACCTTTCCTGGCTGTTTAATTGCCTGTCGCCCCATTGGGGTCTTAAAAATAATTGACACTGGAGAGGGGGACGATAAAATCATCGCCGTACCCGCTAATGACCCGAGATTTGAACAGATTAAAGACCTTAATGACCTCATTCCCCATTTAAAAAAAGAAATTGTCAACTTCTGGGAAAATTACGCTGAACTTCAACCCAATAAAAAAATAAAGATTAAGGGATGGGGAAGCAGGGCAGCCGCTTTAGCGTTCATTAAACAGGCAATCAAAACCTATCAGCAAGCATTCCAAAAGTAAAAATGGCAGAAATCGGAAAAATTCAACCGGTAGAAATAACCGAAGAAGTAAAAAAGTCCTATTTGGACTATGCCATGAGCGTGATCGTTGCCCGAGCCCTGCCCGATGTTCGCGATGGTCTTAAGCCTGTTCATCGGCGGATTCTTTACGCCATGCACCAAGTGGGACTTACGCACAGCGCCCACTTTGCCAAATCAGCAAGGGTTGTTGGTGAAGTTCTAGGAAAATATCACCCCCATGGTGATATATCAGTTTACGACGCTTTGGTTCGCTTAGCCCAAGATTTTTCCATGAGATACCCCCTAATTGATGGTCAAGGAAATTTTGGCTCAATCGACGGTGACTCCGCGGCGGCGATGCGTTACACTGAAACCAGGTTGGCAGCAATCACCCAGGAAATGTTGTCTGATATCGAAAAAAACACGGTCGAATTTCGCGACAATTTTGATGGCACCCTCCAAGAGCCAATATATCTGCCGGCAAGGCTGCCAAATCTTCTACTAATGGGGTCTGAGGGAATTGCCGTCGGCATGGCAACGAAAATTCCTCCCCATAATTTAGGCGAAGTTGTCGACGCCGTTGTTCAAACAATCGACAAAGGAAAAGTACTGCTACCAAACAAACAGAGAAAGAACCACTTTGTCATAAAAAAAATTGACCTTGGAGAACAGTCTCTTCAATTGGAAGAAATCTCATTTGATTCCCCAATTACAGTGGAAGAATTAATGCAATTTATAAGAGGACCTGACTTTCCAACCGGAGCAACAATTTACAATCGCCAAGATATTCTTCAGGCCTATGCTACCGGAAGGGGGAAAATTCTGATGCGCGCCGTCGCTAATATTGAGCAGGCTCGTGGTGATGAACTCCAAATAATTATTAGCGAAATTCCTTATCAAATAAACAAAGCAAGATTGGTTGCTCAAATTGCCCATTTAATAAAAGAGAGAAAAATTGATGGGGTCGGTGATTTAAGAGATGAATCAGATCGTCGGGGGTTAAGAATTGTTCTTGATTTGAAAAAAACTGCCAAACCAAAAGCAATCCTTAACAACCTTTATAAACATACTCCAATGCAGACAACCTTTCCAGTGAATATGGTTGCCCTAGTTGATGGCACTCCTCTAACTTTAAATCTTAAGCAAGTCTTGATTGAATTTATCAAACATCGCCAAAGAGTAGTCACTAGACGAACGCTTTTTGAGCTCGAAAGTGCCAGGCAACGCGTACATATTTTGGAAGGTTTAAAAATTGCTTTAGATAATTTGGATGCGGTAATCCGAACCATCCGCCGCTCGCCAGATGTTGATACCGCCAGAATAAATTTAATGAGAAGGTTTTCTTTAACCGAGCTTCAGGCTAATGCCATTTTAGAGATGCAACTTAGACGTCTGGCTGCCTTAGAAAGACGCAAAATCGAAGAAGAATATGAGCAAACAGCAAAATTGATTAAATACTTAAGTGGTTTGTTAACCCAACCTACAAAAATTCTTAAAGTTATTAAAGATGAATTATTAAAAATTAAAGAGCAATACAAGGACGAAAGAAGAACTAAAGTTTATCGCCAAAAACTTGAGGAGTTTTCTGAAGAAGATTTGGTCCCCTCGGAATCTTGTTTAATTACTATTACCAAAACAGGCTATATTAAAAGATTACCTGTTGGTATTTATCGAAGTCAACGCCGGGGGGGCAAGGGAGTAAAGGGCATGGCCACCAAAGAGACTGATGAAGTGGCACAGCTTCTAACCGGAAACACTCATGACCAGGTCCTATTTTTTACCAATAAAGGTAGGGTATTTTCCATTCGTGCCTGGGAAATTCCCGACAGCTCAAGAATTTCCAAGGGCCAGGCGGTGATTAATTTACTCAATATTGACCAGGGAGAGCAAGTCCACTCGGTTCTTAATTTACCAGAAAATCTTAAAGAAGAAAAATTTAAATATCTACTAATGGTAACCAAAAATGGAGTAGTCAAAAAAACAAACTTAGCCAAATTTTCCAATATTCGTTCTTCAGGATTAATTGCCATTAAACTTAATCGTGGAGATGAACTTCGTTGGGTAAAACCAACTTCTGGCACCGACCATGTTTTACTCGTCTCCCATGATGGCAAATCAATTCGTTTTGAGGAAAAAGATGTCCGCCCGACTGGAAGGGATACTATTGGTGTTAGAGGGATTAGATTGAAAAAGGAAGACTGTGTAGTAGGAATGGAGGTTTTCTCTGCCCAGCAAGCAAAAATAAAAGATAGACGGCGGCGATTTTTCCGCGATGTTTTGGTGATAATGGAAAATGGTTTAGGTAAAAGGACCGGTATTAAGGCCCATCCAGTGCAAAAACGGGGTGGAATTGGGGTTAAAGTAGCTAATGTAACTAAAAAAACTGGCAAAATTGTTGAGTCCCTTTTAGTGGATCAAAATATCAGCCAAGTAGTCATTACTAATAAAAGGGGACAGGTAATCAAACTACCTTTGAAAAATATTCCTCGCTTAGGTCGAGATACTCAAGGAGTAATTTTGATGCGCTTTTCCAAACCTCAAGATTTAGTTGCCGCCGTTACTTGTTTAACTAAATAAACTTTTTTTCACTTGACAAATTATCATATCCTGCGAAATGTTTTGTGGACTTGGAAATGTTGAAAATTTACCTGGTTTGAATTAAAATACCCCCAATGCCCAAGTTTAAACTTGGGTTTTTGACTTTAAATATGTCCTTTACAGAATTTGATTCCACTTTAAGACAAACAGAGAGTCTTGAGCTAAATGAAGAAGAAAAGCCCTTCCTTCCTCGTTGTCAACTAGAAGTCTTGAAAAGAGCAGCGATGGGCGATTCAAACAGAAAGATTGCCAGAGAATTAGGAAGTAGACCCTCAACGGTTAAAAATCATTTTTCCCAGCAAAAAAAATATGGTTATAGTGGGATTTTCGAAAGACTTAACGTTCAATCTCGAACCGAAGCAGTTATAGAAGCAATCAGATGGGGAATAATAGACCTCGAAGAAATCCAAATCAATATTATAAAACCAGAAGGTGTGCCGGAAGAAAAACTACCTCTTATACAACTAGAATTGAAGATCCTAATCTTGACAGCTAGGGGCTATACAAATTTTCAGGTTGGCAGAGAGCTGAATCGACGTCCCCAAACAGTTAAGAACCATTTTTCTCAACGATTTAAGGCTGGAGACAATCCTGGCATATTTGAAAAACTAGGCGTCCCATCCCGCACTGCGGCGGTTGTTAGAGCACTCCAGCTTGGAATCATAACCCTAGAAGAGATATATGAGGGGAAAAAAGCTTACCTCCCAGGGTAAACTTCTCACTTTCCCTTACCATGGAACGTCTCATGGATCTCTCTTAATTGTTTATTGGTAACGTGGGTGTAGATTTGGGTGGTTGAGATATTTTTATGTCCCAACATCTCTTGGACTGAACGAATATCGGCTCCGGCCATTAAAAGATCGGTGGCAAAAGAATGACGAATAACATGGGGAGTAACTTCAATCGGTAGGCGTGCTTTTCGCCCATATTTGGCAACAATCCGTTGAACTGACCTGGCAGTCAAACGCATTTCCTTACCAATTGTTTTTTCCGGGTTTTTTGGATGACGAATAAACAATGGTTGAGTAGAATCTTCCCGTCCGTCTAAATATTTTTTCAACCAATCTGCGGCTCTTTGGGATAGAAACACCACTCTGGGTCGACCTCCTTTACCAATAACCCCAAATTCTCGCCGCCGCAAATCAATCTGGTCACGATTTAACTTTACCAATTCACTTACCCGAAGCCCAGTTGAGAAAAGGACCTCTAAAATTGCTTTATTGCGGAGCGCTCTGCGAAGCAACAAGCTATGCTCATCCCGCATGCCTCGAAGTGTGGAGATTTGAGGTTGGGATAAAAGTCGCTCCACCTGTTCGGTAGATAAAAACTTAAGGCTTCGGCTTTCACTTTTTGGCAAATCAACTTTCTCGGGGGGAATTGTCTTATAGTCATTCTTAATCAGCCATCTTAAGAAAGCCCGTAAAGCTATCACATGGTAGCTTTGAGTGCTACGCGAAAGGGGAATTCCGTTTGGCGTGCTAAATCGGGCTAAAAATACCCTATATTTTTTAATAATTTCTAAATTGATTGAACCTGGCTCGCCTTGGAGATTATTTCTTTTTAACCAAGAGGAAAAACGGTTAAGATAATGGCGATAATTACGAATGGTTAGGGGAGAGCAGTTCCGCTCAATCTCTAAATTCTCTAAAAACTCTTCAATCAACCGATCAATCTCGGTCCGGGAAATTTTTTGATTATCTTCAGGCATTAATAATATTATACGACATTTTGCAAGTGCTTGTGGTGAGTCCTTAACGAACCATCAATATTGTGCGACACAAAGCTATTTCGAGTGAAGAAAATAGTGCCAACGACTAGTGTCTTGGATTATTTTGTCCATTTCCTGCCAATTATTAACACGAACTGCCTGTGGGCCAATTACTTCAGTCACATTCCAGGGATATTTGAGGACTAACTTAACCATCATCAAAGGCGAATGACACATTCTTACCGTATCAGCGTAGTCTTCAATCAAGACATGGAGATTAAGCATAGTTGTTTTGTCAGCCTTAAATTGAGTCCTATCCTCACCCCAAAATTCGCGGAAGAAAACTTTGTCTTTTGCCCACTTAAGACCGCTTCGATCCAACCAATCAAAAGTTATCTGATCCAAACTCTCTTTTGGTCTGGCAGTAATAAACCAAATTTGATGGTTTTGATCTTTCCATTTATTTAATGTCTCAACTGCTCCAGGAATTGGTTTGGCCGTTTCGTAGATAAAAGATTTCTCAAAAATCTGATTGACAAATGCTGGTCCACCAGGAATTTGTTGTATTTCTGGTAATTTATCTAGCCAAAAATTGATTACTCCTTTCCTTAAATCAACCTTTACTCCAAGACCTCTTTTGATTAAACGACAGGTCCAGGTGTCGATTTCGTCAACATTACCATCAAGATCAACCCCGATTCGCAAGATTCCTGGGGTTTCTTTTATTTCTTTTGGGAAAACAATTTCTGGTTTTAAGACTTCAGACATAAAAATTAGACAGGAGAAGTATATTTAACCAGAAAAGGTATCGTCTGTCAAACCCAACAAGCCCTCCTAAGCCTTTTTAAGGCCTTTTTTCAAAGGAGGGTGATTAGGTAATCGGCTTAATCGTCTAAAACCAAAAAATTTTAGTTTTTCTATAATTTTTCAAAAATATTTTTCAAAATTTTTGACTAACATCCTATAGTAGGGGAGCGTCAAATTTCGGGTTTTGTTGGGAAAGCCATTTTTAAAAACTGACAGAGATAACGGAGAAATATAAAAGAAAGTTCCTGGTGATAATTAAAAAAAGGAAAGTAAATTGTCAAAAACTTTTTCTTATATTAGTTTACTTGCTCTGCCAGGGAAGAAACCCTCCATAATGTCGCAAAAGTATTATTGTGCGACAATGTATAAACCGCTTTAAGCTCTTATCCTCTTTTAAGGGCGTCTCTCCTCTAGGGGGTAATGGTGAAAGGGGTCATCGAGTCATCCTCTTTCGTGTTTTAAGTCTGTCAACTTAAGCTTGCTCTCATATCCCCATGTTTAAGTTATCCACAACCCTCTTTTGGCAACTATATCAAACTGTCTCAACTGGCAGTCCCAAAAAAATTTTGCCAATTCGTGAAAACTAGCCTATAATTTTCGTGAAAAGGATAATAGTTATTATAGGGTATCTGTCTGTTTTGGGGTTAAAAGTTTCTCCTCTCCCCTATTTTTCTCTGTCTCAAAAATTTTTTGGAGTTTAAAATAATCCTCGAAAGTTTCTTTTAAGTTTTATTCGTTATTGCCAATTTCTATATGCCTTATTACTCCCTCTCTAGAAGTCTTCCCTTTCCTCAAAAGAATTCGCCCTATTTCTCTCTTATATTGCCCTGTTTTTCTTTGACCCTCTTTCTCTCTTCTTTCTTCTTCTTTGAAAGCGTCCCAAATTTCTCGAAAACCTACCTCTTTGTCTCCCCCTACCTTAAATGAGAGTTTGCCAATAGAATTAATTTCCTCAACTCTGGTTATTTTGCCAAGAGGGCTTAGAAATTGATTAAACCAACGGGCAATTTGGGCATCACTTAAAAAATAAGGGCTTTTTTTATCTTGCTCACTCAGCGGACCAGCAATGACAACCCCCCGCCGACCAGGAAATCCTTCTTCTTTATAGATCCAAAAATACCATTTATCAGGTGGTTCTTTAGTTAAATAACTCGCGATGCATTCTGCTTGTTTTTTCGGTAGCTCAATTGCTATTCCCAATCCTCTACTGTCAGAAAAATCAATCACACCCCTCTGGTGCTGATTCAATCTTCTTGCTTGAAGAATTTCTCCCACCAATGGTTGAGGAATTTCTTTTCTTTCTTCCATTTAACCTCCCCAATGGGTAGTGAGAAAAATTATTATTAAAACGGCAATACCGACGCCGAGATATTCATTAATTGTCCTTTTGAAAAGCCTTTCACTTAATTTGTGTTGGGTCAGTCCTAAAACGGTATATAAACCGGTCGTCAAGCCTAAAGACCCAATCGCCACTGTTACTGGCCAAAAAGAAAAAGCCAAAGCAATTTCCCC
>ERZ1292632.3523-Hain-H43-01um-R2-3523-length-11939-cov-4_pt1 | contig 11939 bp, 21 predicted proteins | sample MGYA00564407_ERZ1292632 | MGnify/ENA primary metagenome ERZ1292632 (study PRJEB36523, sample SAMEA6512637) | groundwater metagenome | collected 2019-01-08 | study: AquaDiva: Metagenomics assemblies of 32 groundwater samples
AGTTGATAATCATGTTTCTAAAACTGCTACATTATAGCAGTTTAGTCTTATTCTATAAATAGGCATTTTATGCCTAAATCTGAAACAAAAGCTATCTTTTACCTTAGATAAGTTTTTTGATATTTTGAAGACATAGAAATAGTCTTTGGCTTTGGCTAGTGTGGCTATAAATCCTGTTTCTAAAACGGTCATAAAGTAGCAGTATTTGAAACGAAGTCCATTAGCGATGATATTGCTTTGTTCTAAAAAGTGTCCCTTTTTGACACTTTTCTAAATAAGAGGAAGATTTATATATCGACATCGTTCATACTATTTATGGCTATTAGAAATACTATATTTGAAGCTCTGTTAAACAGAGGAAAGATATTATCTGGAGCAGAAATCGTTGGGCTATCAAGGGAATATAAAGAAAAGTTTGGAATTAAAGCTCCAGAAGATCTGTTAAAGTATTTAGCAAGACATAAATATATCCGAAGAATTTTTGAGGGATTTTATTACATTAACTCTTTTGATGAGAGAACGAGAAACTTCTTTGAATTAGAAGATAAAGAGATTTTATTTAAGGTGCTAAATGAACTAAAAATTAAATGGTACGTTGGGTTAGAATCTGCAATATATCTGCAAGGCAAAACATGGCAAACCCTTAACAGAATATCTATAGTAAATACCAAATTCAGTGGATTGAAAAAAATATTTGGGCTTAATGTAAAATTCTTCAAAACAAAGGAAATATTCTTTTTTGGATTAAAAAAAATGAAGACAGATAAGGGTACAGAATATTTTTATTCAGATCCTGCAAAGACCTATATAGATAGAGTCTACTTTAGAGAAGTAAGACATTTAACTGGTGTGAAGAACACTAAAGAGTATCTCACGAGGTATCCAAAATGGGTTGGCAAGAAATAAATATCAATAAATATGTTTCAGAGGTAAAGAGCAATCTTGGCATCAGTGTTTCTGATGAAATTGTAAAGAAAGACCTTATTCTAACTCTGGTATTAGCAGAACTTGAAAAAATGAATCTTGGCAAAGAGCTTATTTTTAAAGGAGGGACTTTGCTTTCAAGAAACTACTTAAATTATCATAGATTCTCTGAAGACTTGGATTTTGTTTTCAAAGACTCAAATGCGATAAGAGATTTAGGAAGAAGTCCTAGAGAAAGAAAAGTCAAAACCTTTCTTGACTCTTTTGTCCCAAAACTAAAAGAAGTTGCTGATGCTCTTGAACTTGACTTTAGCACAGACAGAAGTAATAAAAAATATTGTAGAATGCTGAGTGGAAGAGTAGTTTATACTTTTAAGATATATTATTCTGAAAATAATTTCATAAAAGTAGAGATTAACTTTATAGAAAAATTATTATATAAAACCCAAGAAGTTTCTGTTAGTGCTATAACAAATCTCTTTGATTCTAAAAAGTTAATGAGTGATCTTGGCTTAAGCTATGCAAACTTTAAAGTGGAGAGTTATTCATTAAAAGAGATTACTCTAGAAAAATATAGGGCAATACTTACAAGAAAAAAACTTAAAGATAGAGATTTATTTGATTTGTTCTTGATTAAGGACTCACTTACTGCGGATGTTGATGAAATTGTAGATAAGATAAAAAGCTCTTCTCTTATCAAAAAGGATCTAACCGGCTTGATTAATGAAAAGCTTGATCTTCTTCAAAAAGATAGATTCTTTGAAAGCGAGGAAAAGATAGAAGCATTAGTAGTAGCTAAATATAATACAAAAGAATTTTATGATTTCAAAGAGAAGATTAAGCCTATTCTCATTGAAATTTGTAATAAATCTCTAGACAAATGAAAATGAATATATTTATAGTTTCAGATACTCATTTTCGTCATAAAAATATTATTGAATATGCCAAGAGACCATTTCAGTCTGTAGAAGAAATGGATGAAGAGATGATAAAAAGATGGAATAACAAGGTAGGGAAAGATGATCTCGTGATACATTTAGGAGATTTTGCTTTAGGAAACAAAGAAGAAGTTGAGAGTATAAGAAAAAGATTAAATGGAAATATTATTTTGTTAAAGGGAAATCATGATCATAAGTCTGTTAGAGGAGCCGGATTCTTAATAATTAAAGGTACTTTGGAGATCGATAATATAATATTTAGCCATAATCCTATTCAAAAGAAAGAGATCCCAACAGGATTTATTAATGTGCATGGACATATACATGAGAAGGAAAGCTTAAACGGTTTCAATGTAAGTGTTGAAAAAACAAATTATGAGCCAATTTTGCTAGAAGACCTCAAAAAACTCATTTTCCCTCTTAAAAATAACTCTTGACTGGAGTATTTGTGTCTTATGCGTGATTATGGCGTTATCAGGAATCGAATAACTTAGATGTTTTTATATGGTTGAGAGGTTATTTTATTTTTTATTTATTTTAATATATGCATTTTTTAAGAAGAAATAAAAATTTCCTTTTTTCCAAAACTTCTTTACTTTTTTATAAACATGTTTAACTTCAGGATAAATATAAACTTTGGAAGTTGGCCAGAACTTTTTTAGTGAGGGTTCATCTGTTATTAAGGAAACCGTAACTTCTGAGAGATTCCACTCTTCTTTTTTTTCTTTTCCCATTGAACTTTTTGTCAATCGATCTTTCTTTATTTTTCTCCAATAATAAATATGAAATAATTCATGAGATATTACCATTAAGATATCGTCTTTAGTTAATCCTCCTTTTGCTCCTAATATAATTATTCTATATCCATAAAAGCTATGTGAAGTTGACGAATCCAAATAACAAGTTATATGTTTTGTATCTAGATACATCCCAGTTAAATTATTAATTTCATCTAAGATATTTTTTTCGCTACCCTTCCAACATTTCTTAACATAATTCAGAATATCTTTTTTTACAGACTTAGATTTAGAGGCATTATTACGAAATTTCATATAATTTATAGTCAATTAGTGTTTTAAATTGTATCTGATGGATGAGCTTTAAGGGGTTTTGGTCTGGGCGTTATTTTTATCAATTTAATATAAATACAAAAGCTTATAAACTATAGCCATTATAATCCTTATAATGATTATAATATGGGAAATACAACAATTGCAATAACAAAAGAGATACAGGAAGGAATAAAGGAATTTGGAAGTAAGGGTGAAACATACTCTGAAATTATAGCTCGGCTGATAGAAAGTGCTAAGAAAAGACAATTAAATGATTTGTTAATGAGTGAAGAAGATACAGTTTCCATAGATGAAGCCATAGCTAATTCTAAAAAGAGATGGCAAAAGTAATATTTACTAAGAAGCTCGAGGAAGAAATAAATAAATTGTTCAAAAAGGAGTCTATTAAAATATTTGAATCTATGCGAGAGCTTGAAAATAATCCTCATAAAGGTAAACCTCTCGGACAAATTGGTGGAATAGTTATCAAGGAAATAAAGTATGAATCTTATAGATTCTATTTTATAACTGACGGATTTAAGTTAAAAATGCTTCAAAAAGAAGAGTTAAATGATTTGTTAATAAAATTTGTAAGAATGTCTGACAAGAAAGCACAACAGAAAACAATTGATGAAATTAAATACATTCTAAGAAGACTTGGAGAAGAAGGGTTTTAGGGTGTTAGTTTGAGTTGTGTCTTGTTTGAGTGTTAGTTTTAGATTATTAAATACACATATTAATTTAAACTCTATAGTCCTGATGTTTTTGATGATAAAAGATGATGCAATAATTATTTTATATGACTCAAATAATAGAGTTTTGTTACAATTTAGAGGTCCGAATGCTCCTAATGTAAAAGATAAATGGAGCTTTTTTGGAGGAGGCATAGAAAACGGAGAAAATCCTGAAGAGGCAGTTAGAAGAGAAACTTTTGAAGAGCTAAATTATGCGTTACAGAATCCTCGCCTTATATTCACTCAAGATTATGATTTCGGACATAAGAGGGGCAAGAAATATTGTTTTATAGAAAAATATGATGAGAGTAAAGAACTTGTTCTTGGTGAAGGGGATGGAATGAGGTGGTTTTCTTTTGAAGAGTTGAAATCTTTAGATAATTTGCATGATGCTTGTAAGCCTTTTCTTGAAAAGACTTGTGATTTTTTATTGAAGGAGCAAGATATGATTTTTAAAAAGGAATTGGCTTAAATCTCTCCAGGAGAATTAAGAGATCAAGGTTTAACAAGCTATCATTAAAAGTTCTTCTTATTGTATCTAAAGTTTCTACTAGCCCTTTATTACCTCTTGCATAAAAATGAATAATGAAATTCCATCTCCCGGTTATCCTTTCTAAATAATATATGTTTAACATATTTTTTAATTTAGAGATATCTTTTTCATCTAATTCTTTTTTTAGATTTAAAAGAAGAATATAACTATTCAGTCCTAAACGGTGTTTATTTGTCCTGGAAAAAAATCCCAAGATAACTCCATTTTTTATTAGGTTCTTTATTTTATATCTTACAACATCAAATTTAACATTTATCTTTTTAGATATTTCTACAAAACTCTCTCTTGCATTTTTTGAAAGCATATTTAGTATTTTCTTGTCTTTATTATCTATTTCTATTGGTTGTAAATAATTTCTCAAATTAGCAATCTTATTTTTAAAATAACTGCTTTGCATTCTCATTGAGAAGAAGTCTAAGCTTTTGGAGTGAAGAATACCTATCTCTTTTATAATTTTGGATTTATCTTTTTTTAGAGATCTAATAAATTTATTAAGATCTTCTTTTCTTTTAATAATTAACTTTATTTCTAAGTCATATTTCCCAATTATTTTTGTGAGGGAGATTACTTCTTCTTTTCCAATTAAGTGTTTTACAAAATCTTTAAAGTATTCTGGAAGATTATTAATTTTGAGATATATATAGTATATGGAGTAACCTAAGACTCTATAATTTATTAATGGGATATATGAAAGAATGAATTTTTCATTTTCAAGTCTTTTTATTCTTTCTCTTACTCTGTCTTTTGAGATATAAGTCAGCTTTCCTATCTTGCTATATGACATTCTAGCATTATCACAAATAGCGTTAAGAATTTTAAAGTCTCTTTTATCAAGTATATATGATTTTTGATATTTATCATAGTTGTCTATAATTTCCATGATGTTAGTTATTTAGGCTCAATATAACCTTTTCGTTTTCGCTTGTTTTTTTATAAATAATAATATAATACGAAACTCCCTTAATTCTTTATGATATACTGCTTAGTTAAAGATATGAAAATATTGAAAGGAGGTGAAACAAATGTCGCAGAAAAGAGATAATCAAGCTTATGAAAGTGGGGATGAAGATGGAAGTAATGGATGGTTATTGCCAGACATCATTCAAGGCATCTCAAAAGCATTGCCTGGAGGTGGAAGAGAGCAAGATATATATGATAAAGGTTATGAAGAGGGATCTAGAAGAAGACGTGAAGGGGACAATGATAACAGCTCAGATTCAGACAGTTCTTGTTGTTACATAACTACCTCATGTTTGCGAGCGTTAGATAAATCGCAAGATTCTGTAGAACTTAGAGCGATGAAAGTACTTACAAGAGAGCACATCCTTAAGTCAAGAGAGGGAAAAAGAGATTATATCAAATATGGTAGAAAAGCACCTGGAATCGTAAAAGAAATAGAATCTAGACCAGATCGCATGCAAATTTGGGAAAGTATCTATCCAACTTTACAAAGAATAGCGAGTCTAGTATTTGATGGAAAATATGAAGAAAGCCATAGAGCTTACAAAGATTTGGTGGTTAATCTAGATATTCAGAGGCCTAGTTAACTGAAGGTGAATTTTTATTTTTTATTTTATTTTTAGAATCGTTGTATAAATCCTCCTGTCCTGTGTAAAGTTTATAAACGCTTGATTGCTTTGCTTAGTATGGCAGCAAACAAAATTGGAAGTTATTTTGTAGCTTCCATTTTATATATTTTTGGAGAGTATGAATAAAATGGCAGCAACACCACCTGGAGCAAAGAAAAGAAAGCTTGATTATATGGTAGACCAAAATACATTTGATGAGTTTATGAAGTCTTGTAGCCGAAAGGGTTTTGCTCCTCAAGTGGTACTCGAGCAAGCAATGAGGAAGTTTACTCAGACTGGACAGGTTTAATTTTATTCTTTAGCCTTGAAGTAATTAATTTTACAGACAAGAAATAGATTATGATTAAGAGTAGGCCGATAAAGAAGAATTTTTCTAGACCTTTTGTGATATTGAGGAATATCTGAATTCCTCGTCCTGAAAGCCAAGCTAGGGGAATCATTAGAGATGCCCATCCTACGATTGCAATTATATCTGAAATTAGAAACTTTCTATAATGAATTTTTGTGCCTAACAGGATTATTGATGCGGCTCTTGTTCCGTATATGAATTTAGTAATAAATATTTCTAAAATGATATTCTTTTCTCCGAACTTTTTTATAAATTGAGGAAGGAATTTGGTTGCTTTTGATATTGAGCCTTTGTTGTCTAGCTGTTTGATGAATTTTGATCTTCCTATGAAGAAATATATTTGGTCAATAAAAATAGTGCCTAATATTCCACCGATAATTACTGGGATTAAAGACATTTCTCCGTTGCCTGCTAAGATTGCGAGGAATAATACAAATTCTTCCCCGGCTATTCCAAAAAGGAAACTAAGTAGAAGAATGTGAGATTTTATGAATAGATAAATTGATAATATTATTGACATCATTAGGATATTTATTGAATTGATTGCTTAAATTGCTTTCTAAAGAAAGGTTTTGTTTATTTTTTTTTCGCTTTGATGACTGCTATGTCCTAAATGGTCTTTCATCATCCAAAAGTGTAATAAAATCATTAAACCAATTGCTAAACCGCTAGACCATCCTTTGGGAAGTCCGAATAGTGGAAGTAAGATTATAAGCAATAATGGAATTATACATGCAAGTGCCATTTTAAGCATGTGACCACCGTTATTGGAAGTTTTCATTGTTTTTTAATTGATATTAATTCAATTCCTCTTTTTTCCAGTAAGCTAAGGATATCTCTTTTTTTTGTGCTTTGATTGTATTGTAAGAACATTTTTTGCATACCTGAACAATCTATTTGAATATGCACATTTTTTACTCCATTTTTCTTGAGTTCTAATTCTATTGATTTAGAGCAATCACTACAATATATGTTTTTAACCAAAAGTTCAATTTTTTTCATATTTTTAGTTAAAGTATTTTAGACAGTCTTTAGTTTCTGCATGATGACCTAAATGCTCTTTCCATGACTTGATGTCTTGTCCTGATGGAACTTGACATTTTTCAGGAATATCTTGACTTGTTTCGCTTGCTGTCGATTGGGCTGATTTGCTGGACTTTAGGTCAATTAGTCCTGTGCTTACTGACAAAAGAAACAAGACAAGCAAAATCAAAATACTATAAATTATTGCTTTTCCGTTAATCTCCATGACATAACCCTCCTTTCATTTTTATTTTATGGCGTATCATCAAGGTTATTCCCAAGATGCTTGAGGCAATTCCTATTAAGAAAAATGCTTTCTGATATGTCATTAAGAATAAAGTCAATGTACTTAAGCCAGTTATTCCTATTATAGGAATCATAGTTAATAAGTAATGACTACAACAAGCTAACATTGAACCTCCTGAAATTGTCCCAGAAGTAGAAACACCTGTTTTTATTGTTGCATCGTATTTTATGGATTGATATAATCCTACTTGGGTTCCAAATCCTATCGCTAAAGGCACTAGCCAGACCCATAGTCTTTTAAATTCATATATTGCGAATCCATAACTTTGAAATATTGTTAATGTAGAAAGATAAAAAATCAATATTCCTAATCCTGATAATAATCCGTAAGCGAGAGATTTGCCATTAATTTCCATATTAATTCATTTCTCCATATACTGTATTGGTGCTTATTGTTTGAGTTGCATATTTTGCTTCTAATAAAATTTTAATTTCGTCTTTTGTTTTTCCCTGCTCATAAAGGTTTTTTGAATATAATACGTCTTGATAACATAAACCACATTCGCTTGCATGACTATCCCATATACCTCGGTCATTCACATCGCCTTGCATGAAACAATCTATCAGGCCTCTTGAATGTAGTCTGCCGCCGTGATTTGCTGCATCGCTCATGCAACCGCAGTTGCAAGGCAGTCCTGTTAGTTTATCTCCTTCTAATTTAGCGAAAGAATATGCTTCTTTTATATCTGGTTTGATAAATGCATAATCTGGTAAGTCTAATGGATTTGCATATGCGGTTTTAATTAAAAGAAATGCTCCGAATATAGAAATAACTAAAATGCTAATCCATAAATAGTTATAATCAAAAAGTCCTTGTGTATTTGGACTTTGGGATGCTCGAAGTGTTCCACACACTTTAGTGTGTGGTTTGTCAAACACTTCGACATGATGATGTTTCATTCTTTACAACACTCCAGTAATTTTTTTATTGAAGCAAAAATGCCCTTCTTTTCACTTTTTGAATATTTTATTGTTTGCTTTTCTGTCTCGGTTGAATTATTATTTATTTTCCAGAATAAACCATAAAGTTCTGCAGAATCATCATACATTTCTTTTGCTTCTTTTTCTTTGCCTTCGTGAAATAGACGATTTGCAACCTCATATAATCGCATACTTGAGGCAAGAAGGTGCTTGCTCATACACCATGTTTCGCTGTCATCTGTTTTTTTGACTATTTTTGCAAGAAGTTTTTTTCTTAACTCTCTGACTATATCTAGAACTTCTAAAAATTTATCATCTTGTGTTTTTGCATAACTGAAAAAAGAATGTTCTTCTAAGCTGACAAGATTCATTAAACCTATGCTTAAATCCTGATCTCTGGATATATCTAACTCGTTTTTTTCTTTAACTTTTTGAATTGTTTTGATGAAATTAGGAACTTTCATTAGAATACTCTCCAGAATAATAATGCATTTAGTAATAATACTGTAAAAGTAAGCACCATTGTCTGATAGTTGAATAAAACTTTTCCATTATTCTTTTTCTTTATTTTATTGCTTGTGAAGAAAGCCATAAAAGAAGCTATGGCTCCCGAGATAGTACCAAAAATTATCTTTTCCATACCAAAGATTCTATATGTATTTGCCGGACCAAATAATCCTGCAAAATAGAAGCTTAAGATAGTAAGGACAAATGTTGCTAATGTGATGCTACTGGCTCTTAGGAAAGGACTACCACCAATATTTCTTTTTTTAAGAGTGTTGTTGAGCCATAATGCTGAAGAGATTATCATTGCTCCAACAAAAACGCCTACAATAGAATCATCCCATCCTAAAGACCTTGTTACTCCTACACCTATAATAGTGGCTGCAGTGCATAGTGGACAATGAGCCATTACACTAGGTAAAATTGTAATTATACTCAATAAAGGAACTAATAGCCAAGCTAATATTTTATAGATATGACTATTTCTCTTATTCTCTTGTTTGTTTTTAGTGTTCATTTTTTTCATGTTTTTCTCCTGCTTAAAATTTAAAAAATAAAAAATAAAAATTTGTTTTTTAGTTAACAGCCTCCAACCATTCCGCCGGATGCTGGCGCACTATTGCCTCCAGTTGTTACTCGTGCAGGGATTGTTCCATGCATTTCATAGTTCATTATCTCATTAGACGTCCAACCGGTTGTGTCTAGTTTTCCATTTCCGTCTGGTGTTTGCGTGCCTAATGATGAGGCCTTAACTGTTAGGAATATTGTAGCTACTAACAACACTCCTATTACTGCCCACAGCATTATGTTTTTTGTTTCCATGTGCTTACCCCCTTTTACTTTTTTTTCTTTGTTTTCTTTCTCCATGTTATTTTCTTTGTTTTCTTTATTCGTGCTTTGTTTTGTATTTCCACAACAGTCCATTTTATTTAATTTAATTATGTCAAAGTGTGTCTAATGAACACTTTGAACATCTAAAAATCTACTCAAAGATTTTTTGATTTGCTAAAGGAAAAAAAATAAAAATAAAGTCCTTTATTAGCAACCGCCAACCATCTGACTATTTCCGCTTCCTGCTGATGCTTGATTTTCTGCGCCTCTATAAATATTCGAAGCAAGATTTACATAATTAGTGTAATCAACTCCGCTTGCTTTTAGCGCTTCAGCTTTCTTTTCATGAATTCCTGGGAAGAATAGAACTTTCCATTTTCCTAATTCATCTAATATTTCCAGATCAGTCATATCTGGATGTTCTGTTAGCAAATATTTTGCTAATCCCCTCATAGCATAACTATGAGCACATCCACATGCTCTTTCACCGTTGCTGAAAACAAGCGTTTTAGCACCGCAACAGTATTCACATGCAATAGAACTGCCAATTTTTATGTACCTTTCCATTTGAGTGCTGTCTAACTGCATATCTTCGAATGCAGATAGCTTTGCCATAGTGGCATCAGCTAAACTTGGATTACTTGCAGATACATCATTATAGGATACTCCTAGTTCACTTCCGTAAACATTTGGAACTCCTTTAGGCAATACATCTAATGCAGAAACTGTTCCTATGCCCGTAGCAATAGCGTTTCCAGTTATGCTTGAATTGCCTCCGTAAATCTTTGCTCCGTTATATATAAGCAAGACTGCAAGGACAGCTATTACAACATACTGGACCATAGTCTCTGTGTTGGTCTTTTTACCTCCTTTCATGGTTTGTGTTTCGTTTTCCATGGATTTTTTAAGAAATCAAATTATATATGCGCTTTTGCGGAACTAGTTCCGCATTGGGATTTATATAACCAAATCATCAAGATATAACATGGATTTATTGAATAAGATTAAATTAATCTTTACTGGCGAGCAAGAAAAAAGAGACAAAGTAATTAAAGAAATTATTCATATTGAAGAACTGCCTTCTATATTAGAAAGTAAAATTAATGAACTAACTGTATTAAAAGAACAGCTTAAAAATGAGATATCTAAAAAAGTTTCTTGTTTTGAAGTTGAGGCTAATAAAAAAATAATGTCTTTAGAGTACATTGATATCTCTCAAAGAAAGGAGTATGATAAAATAAAGCTTATTGTTGAGGAGAATCTTAAGATTTATATTTTATATCTAAAAAGAACAATTAATAATATAAAAGATGTAAATGGGGAAAGTACAGAAGAATACATAAATAGACTCTTTCGTACATTAAATGAATTCAACAGAATTTCTTCTAGACCTCTCGAAAAAGCTACGATTCTAATAGGGGATGAATTAGGTAGCACTAGAGCAATGGTAAGATTATTTATTCAAAATATTAATCAGATTGTAGCGGATAATAAATTTATTTTTGAGAAAAACAACTTATATAACTTCCTTAGTAAATTATTGTCCGAGTCAAAAAAACTAACTTTGTTAGATATTGAAATGAAGAATAATTTATCAAAAATTAATGCTATATTAGAAAATTGTATGAAAGAACAAGATGTGCTGAAGAGCAAGATATTAGAAATTAAAAAAGAAGATGATTTTAAGAGAGATAATCAGGAAAAAGCAGATTATAGAAATAAATTAGATTACTTAGAAAATGATATCTGGAACATAAAGAGAGAACTAGATTTAAAGACATTATTAAAGAAGTTTCATCATGATAAAAAAATAGATCAATTAGTCCGCAACTATGTAAATGATTTTAAAAATGCAATTATAGAAGATAAGGAGTTAAAGATTATTGATATACTAGAGGGCAATGATATAAAATTTGCCTCTAAATTAAAAGAAGTCCAAAAGACTTTGATTTATTTGCATCCTCCTTCTCCAACAAAAGTAGGCAAGGAGATAGCTTTTCTTGATGAGAAAATAAAAGAAAGCAGTGCATATGTTTTCAACTTGGAGAATAGTATAAAAAACGAAATAAAGAGAAAAGAAAAATTATCTGTAAAGTTACAAAAAATAAATTCTGACTTAATTGAAGAATCTAAATTATTGTTTAATTAATGTTAATATAGATACAGAGAATTCTGATAATTAAATCATAATTTGTTCAGAATTCTCTGATAGGCA
>ERZ1292632.3525-Hain-H43-01um-R2-3525-length-11930-cov-4_pt1 | contig 11930 bp, 12 predicted proteins | sample MGYA00564407_ERZ1292632 | MGnify/ENA primary metagenome ERZ1292632 (study PRJEB36523, sample SAMEA6512637) | groundwater metagenome | collected 2019-01-08 | study: AquaDiva: Metagenomics assemblies of 32 groundwater samples
GGCACGGGCGTAGTAGACTTAGGGGGTGTAATGAGCGCATCCCAGAACGAGGTGTCGCCGCTCATCACCAGATTGGCTTCGTGGGTTAGTCGAATACCCAGGTTTGGATGCTCCCTCTTTAGTGCGGCCCGGAACTGGCGAGCATCAGCTACGTCCTTGAACGTTTCCTGGAATATGCCAACACCTCTGCCGCTAACTTCGTGGAGCGTTACGATGTAATTACCATCCCCGTCAATGTGTATCTCTGCGCTAGGCTCTATCGGATGCAGCTTATCCAGGTTGTCTACCCTGTAGCGAGGTACACTAGCAGGGTCATCGGCTAGTGTCTTGAGTGTCCTTGCAATGCCCTTCGGGTCGGTAGCCTTTATGCCTGCGGGGATAGATGACTGCGCGTGTGCCCCCTCGACAATGCTTGGCGGTAGGTCAATGGACCCAAGAGAGTCCATTAAATTGACGACTGACTCAGGGTGTATGAGTATAGGTGTCGGCTTGACAAAATCCTCTATACCTAAATCTTTGTCCAGTCCTATGCCTCTAGACTTGTAGGTCTTGGCTACCCCTTTGACTCCCTTGACTGCTACTGGTAGCGCCACGCCAAGCCCACCAACCATTCCCGCCCCTAGCACGGCTGACACCGCAACATCCCCTGGCCCCGCCTGCATTTCCGAACCTAGCCACGTACTTAGCCCATTAGCAGCACCGCCAAGCGCCATTTGAACCGGCAGCTTTAGCTTACTGAAGGGGAGCCACATCCCAGCCAATCCGCCGAGATTGGATGCAATTGGCCATTCCTCTTGGGCGATATTAGACTGTGTAACCTGAGTGTGTATGTTCTCCCCAAGCGTGGCCGGTCTGGTTGGTTCGGTTGGAAAATCAATCTCCTTACCCAGTAGCGTGTCAACACCGGCCTGGGCGTAGGGTAGTATGTTTGCCGTTGCCATACTGCCCACGGCAGTAAGTAGTTTATTGGACGACTTGACCCGCTCCCTTGCGGCATACTCCATCGCCCCCTTTGAGCCGGGAGGGTCTAACGGGTCACCTTGAGTCAGTGTAGGAGTGTTATAGGTAGGTGCCCCCCGTCCAACGGATTGAGTCGGCGCGTTAATTGGAGGCATCCAGTTTCTAACTGGGCTTGGCTGGATGGGGCCTTGAATGGGGTCCAGGATGGGGACTTCGCTTTTAACCGGGACAGCACCATCCATAGGTGGCACTATCGGCGGCACTACCGGCGGCGCTGGTTCTGCCGGTTCTATGGGCTCTACTTCTGGACCTTCGGCCAAAAAGGCGGCCGGGTCAAACGGCTCATCATCTTCGGCCAGAAAGGCTTTTGGGTCGAACTCATCCATAGCTTCTTACGGGCTGATACCTAGCTTCTTGCGGACTGCTGGCGCGTCCGGGTGGTCAGGGTTGGCCCTCAACCACTTCAATGCTGCTCTGTTGCTCTCACCTTGCGGCTGTCTTGTTCTAACTCCGACACTCATACTCTGTTTTCCGGCTGGCGGCTGTGGGGACTTCATCACCTTCTCAATGTCAATCAGAGCTTGCTTTGCCGTCTGCGCTACGTCGGCAGCATCGGTAATGAGCCGTTCGTTCTCCGCGATGTTAGGAATGGAACTAAGCTCCCTGGCCCCTGCACTCTTGGCGGAGCCGTAGATGCTGACAAGCGCCTTCAGCTTGGCTACGTCCATGGCTGTCCCCGTGCCTATTCTGACTCGGGCCTCAATCGAGGCAAGCGCCTGCTTGTCCTTCAGTAGCGCTATCTCCCATGCCAGAGCCCTGTTTTTGTCTCCCTCTGTGACTTTGACACCCTCTGCTTGGGTTTGACCCACTCGCTGCTCTGTGCCTTTGACTGCTACTGTCTTCCGGTCTTCTATCCCCTTCAGTTGACTACGTAGCCAAATCTCTTCCAGGCGGTCTTGCTGGGGTCGGCCGGTCGCCTTCATTGATGGGCCGGCCATGCGCATGTACTTGTCTACATCACCCTGAGTCATTCCAGGACGAGGGGGGCGAGGGGCCGCTGGTTGAGGCCGGGACTGCGGCATTGACACGGCGTAGTCCGGTGACGGTATAGCTTCACCGCCCAACCCGCCCGGTCCACTCAACGGCTCACCACGAATCTCAGCGTTACTGCGCATACTGAGCCCCACATTCGTCCCCTCCGGCTCCATCGGTCTTGGCCCCATTGACCTACCCGGCTGGCTTAGTCCCATCTCGCCCCCGCTTAACTCCTGCTTGAGTCTATCCGCCCACCCCGGGGGAACGTTGGGGTCATCATAGCCCATCATCTTACGGGCGTAGTTCCCTATGTCCATTTCCTGTGGATTGGCTGGCCTAGCCGGTGAGTTGTAAGCCCGGTCTACGTTGGATTGCTCCATGGACTTTGTCTGAAGGTAGGAGTCATACAGCCCCGGCAACTGGCCGACCGCCTGCCCCATCTGCTGCTCATTTCGACCAGCAAAGGAGTCTGGCACTCTGCCGTAGATGTCTCCAAGTCCCATGTTATTGACTCCCGCTGTAGGGGTTAGCTCCACCCCTCTGCTTATAACCACTTGGGTACTTCATAGGCCGTGGCTTGTATTGACCGTAGGCGAGGCCACCCAAACCAGAGCCTAGACCATAGCCTGCCATTGCTCCCTGTGGAGTCCTGGTAAGGAGCGCCCCGGCAGCCCCGCCAACTATACCAAGCCCGGTTGAAAGCGTCCCGCTGCCCTCGGCGTGCCGGCGCTGCCTCATGGCTTCATCGGCTTGTTGGAGTTCAAGGTCTAATTTCTGTTCATACTGCCGCTTGTCCTCTCGCTCTCTACCAGCCTCGCCTAGTGTATTCAGTAGCGAATTGTATCCTTGGAGCCCTAGACCGGCTCGTTGTAGCTGATATCCACTCTGGGCGTCCGTCACCGCCCGCTGAGTATTCATGGTGCTGACGCCGCCATCGCCCAGCCCGGCCCCGTAAGCGGCCGATGAAGAGGCGGCCAGTCCGGCGTTCCCGGCATTGATGACGCCCAGGTCGCCACGAGCGATTAGCTCCTGGATGGGCATAGACATTTCCTTGGCGAAGGCGTCTAGCCGTACCATGATGCCTTTACGCCAAGTCTGGTATTCTTCCTCCGCGCCCGCTGATTCCTTTGCCGCTGTGTCTCTGACGTTGGCCCTTCCTCTAAGCTCCTTCCACATGTTACGGCGTATTGCCTTCTCACCCTCGGATAGCCATTCCATGGAGGCTAACGCCTTCTCTGGGTCTAATGGGGTATATACCCATTGGTTGTCAACCGAATCCCAGACGTAATCTGGTTGGCCAGAGAAGTAACTACTGTCACGTTTGACAACCTCGTTCTGACGAGCGTCTCCTGTTGGTATGGGTCCAGGCATGAAATACCTCTTAGTTGTCCAGGTAAACGAAGCTAAATGATGTGCCAACCGGGGCAGCCGCAGTACCACCATCCGGGTTAGGGAGAGTATTACTATATACAACGAAGTGTGGCCCCGTTACCGAGAATCCCGTACTGGTCATTGCCCTGAAGCCAGTCAAATGCGCACTGGCGATTACTGCAAAGTCCGTATTGGTCGGATTGGCGCTCAGCGTCACGGCATACGTACCTAGCGCCGTATTACTTACGCCACTAACCCCGGACCCAGAAAACGCGCAGGCCAACGGGTAGCTTCCCGTGTTACAGGTCGTACCACTGGCCGGCTCAACGTTGGCGTATGCCTTTGGCAGTAGGGCTGGGGTAATGGCAATCTTCGACAGTGCGATTGCCGCATTGGCAGCCACATCGGCATTGACCAGCCTGGCCCCGTGGCCCCCAACCATGAGTGAATGGATGTGGCTAAAGTTGGCGTTTAGCTGGGCTGAAGTCAGCGTCTCACCGGATGACCATACTTTGATGGCACCAGCTACGGCCACTGAGGCTAGCAGGGATAGTATGACTACGGACAGCCGATGATTCCTGAGCATGCTCATGAGGGAAATCCTAACGTGAAAGTTTGGAAAAGGGAAGCCCCGGTTTGATGTAGTAATCTAACATCATATTACTTATACTTACTGCTGGTGACCGCCTGGACGGCACTGACTCCACACCGCATAGGCGAGTTGGTGAATCCAGTACGGGAGTTACTTGCTCCCCCACCACTCTGGTAAGCGACGTGTCACTAAACACGTTACCCTCACCGGCTGCGATGTACTGAGTAGTCGATGTGTCATAACCAAGTAGCGCCAACAGCCGTTTGGTCCGCACCGGGTAACACGTCGTACCCTTCAGGGTAATGGGGCCATCCGTATTACCGTACACAAACCGTACCAGTGAGCCGGACAGTCTCGCCGTGAAGGCAAGTTTGAAGGTGGTCATATACGGGTAGTTCCCGTTATATGCCGAGTCAATAGACCACGGGTTGGCGTTAATGGTGAACCCGTCGAACACAGTCCCCTGCACTGTGTTCATCTGTGCCTTCATTTCAGTCAGCACAGCGTCAATATCTGCGTACCTTCCCTGTGTTAACTGTGCGGTATATACGGCCAGTACCCTCGGCTGGCCGGCCGGGTCGAATGAGCACCATGAAACATAGTCATTGGTGCTATCAATGACTATGCCGTCATCGTCCGTAAAGCGCGGCTGAATGTTACGACCCCGAATGACTCCACCCAGAGTGGCCGCTCCGGTGTCTGGTATTAGCCAGGTTGCCAGTGCGTCAGCCGCTGAATGGCCTATTGTATACCCTGGCCTGAGCGCTCTTGCCTGGTACTTACCTGCCACGGCACCGCTATCCATGGGGAGTAGGCCTAGCTCATTATCCGCTCCACTTACTGCTAGTGTGGGGTCGCCAAGGGGCGTAGAGCCGCCAATGGGCACCGGCCCAAGAATGAGGGCGAGATTACCTTGGTTGACTAGCACTCGTAGTGCCATCAGCGCGCGGGTGCCAAAGTAGGCTACCACGTTGGCTCTACGGACGAGTTTGTCTCTGTCTGGATTACCGAAGTCAAAGTCTTTGAACAGCACATCCATTAGATGCGGCACAGACAGTGTGGAGTAGTAACTGATTGGTCTGACCCAGATGACAGCCTGTTGAATCTCTCTCCAGGTAGCACCGCCGTCGGCTACGATGCCGCCTGTAGTGGTGGGCCAGACTGGCTCAGTAACGCCGGGAATGCCAGCCCCCGTGCAGACATAGAGGTGGCCATTGGCCTTGCTCACAGTGGGGCGGACTATCTCCCCAACCGGAACCGTTACCATGTTTATATTATCGTCAATACTCCATTCCCGTCCGGTGTTGGTGGCCTGGAATGGTATGTCTTCGCCGCCGTTGGCCTCGTTGTAGGAGACAAAAGACAGGAACACTGAACCGGACAGCGGGGTGTTTATTGTCGTAACCCCATGGACAATGCCCGACTTAGAGACAATGGAGGCCGCCAGGTAGTTAGACACACCAGCAAAGGCCGGTATATTCTCGTAGTCCTGTGGACCATACCAGGCAGCCTGTTCTACTCCGTGTCGTAGGTCCAGCCGCCAGTGCTGAATCCTTAGGTCCGTCTCGCCAACCGAAGCTTGCGTGCAAATGGCGAGGAAGACAGTCCTATTGGCGTAGGCCATGGACCAATACTTCCTGAGATTAGGCGGCGTGTCCCGTAGCGCGGGACCAATCAACCGGCCGACATCTACTGGCATACTACTGTCCTGAGGTATCAACCAGACCGTACCACTACCCGCCCAGCATAGCCCGTACAATGTCTCGCACATACACCCTGGACCGGCAAGACCTACCTCATAATTCACTTTTTGGGCTTTGAAACTGGCGAAGTAGCCTTCTGCCGTAGCAAACCCAGACTCGAATGTTTGCGCTGGCTCGCCCGTACAAACAATAGCCATCTGTTCCGTCTGGACCAACAAAGCCGCCTGGAGGGGGTCGCTTACGGACTGGAGCGCAATCTCGCGCATACCCGTAATGGCCTGTCCGCGAATAGCCGCTACCTCAAAATGGCGTCCGTTACTGGCCAGCACGTCGTTGCCTATAATAGCCCACGGCGGCGCGGTAATGGCATTAGTCCAGCCAACCTGGGCGGCCCTATCCCCAAAGACAATCCAATTCTCCATGCCAAGCCCGAAGTTGGCAAATACCAGCCTACCCAAGTAGACACATACCACCTTGGGCGTGACGGGAATGGACTGCACCTGCTTAGCTAACGCCCCGGCAGGTAACCCGTCGCCGCCAGGCCAGGCGAAACTCACCCTTGTCCAGGTTAGCGCGCCGTCTGCACCCCTGTTGAGTTGGATGAAGCCTTCGGCCCCCCCAACCACACCCACTACCCGCCCCTTGTAGTTGACTAGGCTTGCCGGGCCGCTGGAACCATCGGTGTCTGGAAAGTACACCTTCTCTGGGTCGGCCGCAGCCAGTATGTCACTCTGGTCTACACGAACGGCGGTTAAGAACTCACCGTTTGATTCTGTCGTCCCGTGGAGGATGAAGTCCAAGCCTAACACCGGGTCCGGCACAAACAGCGTAATTGGCCGTACCGCAGTTGGACCGTCTGAGGCCACCCTAACTTTACCTACAGCAACTACGGCCTCCCGCTTGTCAAGCAATCCACCTTGAGAGGGGTAGGAGTTCTTCGAACGAACTAGCTGATTGTCTTGAATGGCCTGTGGCGCGTCCAGGAGATTGACCCCACCACTCCATTGCAGTGGTATTCGTGCCATTGGTTGCGGCCTAGAGGAAGACGGACGGGTCGAGCCCCATCAGTGTATTGTCACCCGGACCCTGGCCGTCAAAGTCCCTGTCATCAATCACCATAGCAGCCAGCTTCATCAGTCCCTTCTCCAAGGCTGGCCCTTCTTCGCCGCCATCGTCATACTCCAGTAGCGCGCACTTGCATGCCTGAAGTAGAGTCTTGTCTGACTGATACCACGGCACCTGACTGTCATTAGCCGCTGCACTACCAATGTTAGCCGGAATCGTATGCGCGTCCAGGCTGATGTAGTATTGCTTGTCCGGTGTGGGGTCTGGGTAGATGGTGAATGCCCTACCTGACGCTTTCATCCTAATCTTACAGGTGACTGGTGCGCCCGTCCGGTCGGCGACCAACGTCACCGATTCGTCCTTGTCATAGTTGGCGTCCAGTATTTGCCGGATGAAGATACGGCCCCTCTGCTTGTAGTCAGAGTTACGGTAGAATAGAGGGTTGAAAATCCGGTGGATGTAGGTGGCAACAAAGTCGCCGTTACCCACATCCACGGATACCGCACCAACAGTAATCGGCAGGTCGGCTATTCTGGCCTTCAGCACCGGCCAGGCCCATGACTTAGCCGTCCTGTGTAGCCACGCGTCCAGCCACGTCCGCACGAAGCCGGTAGTCTGGTCGTTCCCAGCCGCGAGTTGAGCCTGAGCTAGCAACTGTGCTCGCGTCAGGATACCCATTGGTTAGGAAGTAGGGGCCGAATCGTCGGGAGTGGGGGCCGAAAGGACGTGCGCGAACTGGTGGGCGGCGCAACAGGGCAGAATGGCCTGTCCCGGTGGATGCTTTACGCCGTTGAGCGTAATCTCCTGGTTGATGGTGACCCGGACGAAGACAGTCTCTGTCTTCCCATCATCGGCCAGCTTGCTTGCCGGGAAGGGCTCCACCCAATCCGAAGTTGCGGCCTTCGTTGGGGCCTTCATCGTCGCTACCGTCTTGGGCTTTGCCACTTTCAACCTCTTTGTTTGAGTTATTGAACCTACTAACTACTGGCTACTACGCACGTAGACGTAGTAGACACTGGACGCGGGGTCTACTGGACCGTCACAGTGGTACGTCACGGTGTCCGTCACACTGTTGGGACCGGTGACTGTCAGGGTAGTAGTCGCCACCGCGCACTTTACCGAGTTGGTTTGAGTTGTCTGGTTGGAGCAGGTACACAGCGAGGAGGCTGTAATGCCTGCAACCGCCAGGGTGGACGGCGTACCAGAAACCAAGGCACCACTGCCAACAACCGTGTCCATTGGCATGAATCGAATCTTGACCGTATCCGCCGCGCTGACGTAGCATGAGAAATCGGCCTTGAGTGCGCCTGCCGTGGCATTCTCCCCTACCATGCAAGCATCCCCAACTCGGGCACCCGTCAAGGTGATTCCAGTCGATTCCACCCGACCTACCAGCGTAGATGTGAAGTCGATGGTGGCCGATGTAGACAGCAACCGGCTCACCTTATTGGCGGTTGAGTTGGTCGGATTCGGCACGTTGGGGCCGATGTAGACTCCCTTGTTGAAATGGACGGGGTATGCCCCGCCTGTCTTGTCTACTCGCTCAGTGGCGGCATGAGCGACCGCTGCGATGAAGAGGCCAACCAGAATGATGCGTTTCATTGTTTGCTCCCTTGAGGGTTGGACTTGTTACACGAAGGTTGGAGTTACGCGAAGGTTGGACCAGATACCTGTTGGCCACCGTTACCACTGATTGACCCGGACTGGCGAATATGCTTCCGGCCAACCCTCTGGGCGCGCTGGTCTTCCTCGAAGTTGAGCAGGTGGGCTGCTATGTCGTTCTGTTTCGGCACCCAAACCTTGTGGTTCGGACCTGAGGAACAGTAGTGAGCACCGTTGATTTGCACGCCGTCGAACTGCTGTTCGGCAACTGGGTCGTTGGGGAAGACCACCATCAACTCGTGGAATTGGCTGTAGTCTTCGATTCGAGCACCCTTGTTGTCCAGCTTGAAAGTCCCATCCGCCTCACGCGCCCATGGACCGCCACACCCGCGCGTCTTGCCGTCACCAACTAGCTGGCGGCAAATACCACACTTCTCACCGAGGGCCAGTGTAGCCTTTCGTGCCTTCATGGTGAGGTCGTGAGTCGTCTGACTCTTCGCCTGTTCCATGGCCACGATGGTAGCCGGAACGATGGCTTGCATCAGTGCCGGGAGGGCCTCCTTCAGTGCGGCGGCTACTTCCTGCCCAATCGTCTTTTCGACGGTCGGTTCGTCCTTAGGGGTGTTCTTGGGGAGCATGATTCCTCGTTTGTGGGGTGTACTATGTTGACCAATCAAAGTATTAACTGGTCAACCTACTGCACCCAACCCTAGTTGGTGGTTGCAAGCTCCAGCCGCAGCATGAAGGCTTCGTTGGTACGCATCGCCTTGCCCAGGAACTTGTAGCTCACCCATTGGTTGAGTCCGAGCAAGTTGCCTGGCGCTGGCTTGTCTTCAATGACCATGAACTTCAGGTCTTGAAGGTCCGTCCAGATGCAGGAGTCCTCACCGTGGATGTAGAGGACGTGGAGGGTGGCAGGGTCCAGACCGTCAGCGACGGCCCGGAGGTGCGCCGGTGCAGCACCGCTCGCCGGAACAGCGGTGACTGTCACCGTCGTACCCACCGCGATGTTGGTGGTAGCGAACTGCTTGAGATTCGCATTCCCCGTAGACGAGCCAAAGTACAGGTTGTAGACGTACCCGGCAGTCAGACTGGAGAAGTTGAACGTGAAGGATTCGTTGTTGCCCGTTGATGCTGAAGTCATGGTATGTTCGATGGAAATGGCTTCCTCGAATCCACGGGTCAAGTCCTTCCGGGTCGCCTTGAAGTAGAAGGCAGTGTCGGAAGTCAGCGTACCACCTCCATCCACCGCAGTAACGACTGGAGTGTCAGTGCCGAAGGCTTGCCCACTGGCTACGGCCACCGTTGCATTACCAAGTCGGGTGTACTTTGGGATGAAGTTCGTCTCAACCCACCGAATCGAGTTCCACATCCCGACTTCGTTCCGCAGAATCGACTCGGGCTTCGCATACGTGGCCCATGCGGCCCACGTTCCGTATGCCATGGCAGCTCGGCGAATGTCCTGGGTAATCTGCACTCCGCAGATACCCACATACGCCTGGGGTCCAACCAGTGTAGACGGACTGGTAGTAGCACCAATCTTGTAGTTGGCTGTTCCACCACTGGCCCCGCGCGGCTGGGCACCGGCGTCACCGAGAACGACATACGCCTTACCAATGACATCATCGGTTGCTTTCATGTCACTGGTAATGAGGACTCGTGCATTCACCGAACCGTCGCCGTAGAGGATGTTTGTACCGGCCAGCCAGACAAGCTGGACCTCCCGGTCAATGACTCGCTGGGCGTTGTCGGCCAGTAGCTCTTGCGCCAGTGTCATTACCGGGTGGACAGTAGTCAGCCGCGCCACGTCGGTAATCTTCAACGCGTCTCCCCACTGATCGAGTGTCACCGTCACCTGTTCCAGAATGAACGAAGACACCGTTGGGTCATTCCCTTCGGTGAGCGTAGTCAGCGGTACGTTCATCCGCTTGTAGCGCGCGAAGTAGCCAGTCAGGCCAGCCCCCCGTTCGAACTTGTGGGAGCTACAAACACTGGCGCATACCAGCTTGAGGTAGACGTTGCGAAGGAGTCGTGCGGCCAGAAACTTTCTCTGGTCTATTGAAAAATCTGAGCTAACCATGGCTTATTCCTTTATTACTGTACTACGTGGTGGTGGACGGAACTACTAGTAAATCAACTCGCTGTCGCCCACCCGCTTGCCGAGGTATTCCAATTGCGCATCCAGGGGCATCCCCGCTAGCTCCGCATCGGACTTTGCCGGTGGAAGTTGACGGTTGGTAGGTGGCGGTTGGCCGCCTGCACCTTCCTCACCTACACCGTTGGGCCTGTTCCTGTTCTGAGCTTGTCGTGCTTGCCTTGCCATGATGGCTTCCGCGTGGAGAATAGCATCCTCCGGTTTCCAGCCACTCAGCCCCCTGCGTTTCCAGTCGGTCATCAACTTCTGTGCTTCTTGGATGACCTTGGGTTCGACGCCTTGGGCCGCTGCCTGGAACTCCATCGCCTCTTGCGACTGGCGAACGCTGCCGAATGCCTGGGTGAATTTCTGCTCCATCCTAGTCATTTGCTCAGATATGGCCTGAGTCATCGACTTCGACAAGTAGTCAACCAGTGTCGGGTCGATTCCCTCGGGTAGTGCCTGAGCAACTGGTGCATTGGCGGTCATAGACTGCTTGGCTGCCACTGCGGCACTCTGGGCAATCACTTCTTGCATCGTCTGGCCCATCTGTTCCAACTGACGGCGTTGTTCGTGGATGGTGCCAGTAAGCTCATCAATGCGTGATTGTACTCCATTGGTAGGTACTACGTTGCCTGCATCGGCTGCGGGTGGCGGCTGAGTGACTTCCGGTTCCATCTTGCACTCTGAGCGCTCCAGGGTTTCAAGCCGTCAGGGCGGAGCGAAGCCCTGGCACCAGGAGCCTGCCACGGTTTTTCGGGACTGGCAAGTCATTACGTTACGCTACATGTAGCGTAGTGCATCGTATGGTCACGTATGGTCGTGGCCATATGTCCAACCACCTGAAATTACTGGCTGTCCTTCACTTGGGCGCTCAACTCTCTGGCCATGTACTCGGGCCAGTCGGTGAACGACTCTACGGCTAGTAGCGTTCCGGCCACCTTCGCCAGCGTCGTCGGGTCCGTAGTTCGCTCCAGCATGGCAAACAGCTTAGTTCGCTCTTGCTTCAACTCACTGACGAAGTACGCCCATCCGGCGGACTGGCCTAGCTCTTGTACCAGCCGTAGCTTACTCTGTAGTAAGTCAGCGCTGTCTCTTCGAGCCTTCTCGACACTGGCTTCGTCTTGCGCTAGCTCGGTTCTGACTTTGAGTAGTACGTCCGTGTGTCGCATTTTGCCTCTCCTGTAGACCGGGGTAGACTAACTAATTGGACCCATTGAGCCCATCGGGCCAGTCATTCCGTTACTCTCATCCCGAACATCCATGAACGCTTCCCCCTCACCTTCTTGTGGCACCACCTCTTCAGGGGGGATTACGTTACTCTGCTCTACTGCCGAAATCTGTGGTGGGGTTGGCTGATTTGGTCCCGTGGACCCCATTGGCCCGGCTGGTCCCATTGGCCCCACTGGCCCCATGGGAATGATGATGGGCGGTTATTATCCTCAAAATTATTCCAATCAAAACTGGC
>ERZ1292632.3526-Hain-H43-01um-R2-3526-length-11926-cov-8_pt1 | contig 11926 bp, 12 predicted proteins | sample MGYA00564407_ERZ1292632 | MGnify/ENA primary metagenome ERZ1292632 (study PRJEB36523, sample SAMEA6512637) | groundwater metagenome | collected 2019-01-08 | study: AquaDiva: Metagenomics assemblies of 32 groundwater samples
AAAGTTCCCATTCTGGACGCTGCTCGTGGGCGTGGTGGGAATCTGCCTCGCATGGGGCATGTGCCTTTGGGCGTATCGTGCGGCTCAGCCGTATGTTCAACAATGGAGAATCAAACGAACCGTCCGAAGGGAGCTTGTGACTCGAAAAGAGTTAAGTACGGCTGCCTCACCATGATGATGACAGACTACACTTGCCCGACGCACCAGACGCTCCCACACACGAACACGTAGGCTACGCTAAAGGCTACAGACCAATTACTGCTGAAAGGCATGGTAGGTTCGGACATCGAAGACCATACCAGAAGAAGCCGCCTAGAATGGCAACATGCCATCCCGAAAGACTACATCACTCGCGTGGATTATGCGAACAATGTTATAGGAAATGGAGATTCGAGCACAATCCGAAGCTCGCCGAAAAGCATAGACGAGAAGTCCGAGAATATGCTCGGAAACATAGAGATAAAACGCTCAGAATCTCGCATGAACAAAGTCTGAAACGGTGCGGTATTACTGAAGAAGATTATCAAACGCTCTTAGTATTGCAAGATTCTAAATGTGCGATTTGTAAAACCCATCTGAATGGGACTTGGCATCACGGGCCACAGACAGACCATAATCATGAAACAGGTGCCGCTAGAGGATTGCTTTGTAGTGACTGCAACACGAAACTTGGAAAAATCGAGGACGAAGCATGGCGAGCTTTAGCTGGCAAGTATCTGTCAAAATTTGTGAAAGTAGATGCGAAGGTGGAGCCGCATGAAAGCTAAGGCTCCATATCATGAGAATCGAAAATCAAGAACTCCTTATGGTGTTCTTTGTCATCCAGATAGGCCGAGATACGGGCATGGCTTATGTCGATCTTGCTATCGGAAGCGGCGATACCACAACGATCCAGAGTACAGGAAAAAGATTGACGCTTCTGCTAAAAAAACACGTCTTAAAAACAGAGAAAAGATTCTTGCGCATAGACAAAAATATCGTGAAGAGCGCAAAAACGATCCCGCATACCTAGAAGACAATCGTATACGTGGTAGAGAGTATTACCAAAAACACAAGGATGACCCTGAGTTTAAAGAAAAGCGCCGAGCAAGAGCACGTATCTATAACCCACTTTACCGTGTACGCAAGGGTGATGAATTAAACCGCAAGACGCAAGAATGGCGTAAGGCTCATCCCGAGTTAGTTTTCGATTCACAGTTGCGAACCGAATATGGTATAACTACAGAGCAATATCGCCAAATGATATTTGACCAAAACGGTAAGTGCGCTATCTGTGGTAAAGACACCGTTAAACTCAAAATAGACCATAATCATATGACTCAAGAAGTACGCGGACTACTATGTACCCCCTGTAACATACGACTCGGTATTTACGAGAAAACCGAGTGGGTGAAGAAAGCTTTAGCGTATTTAGCTGATCCGCCGATGAATAAAATCATCGCAATGCGTGAGGAGAAGCAAATCCAATGAGCCGACAAGGAACCACGTATGAAGACCCAGCAAACGAGCGGATGACATCGAGTCAAAGTGTAGCCATGGTTCGCGGGTATTTCGTGATGATGGCCGGAATCCTTGGGTGCATGGTCATGGGTTTCGTTTTGATGTTCTATAGCGTTACACTCTGGGGAATGTTGATAGGGATGATTGTTGGTGGCGTAGAGGCGGCTGCAATCGTTGCGGGTTTAGCGGGGTACTATTATGTTGCAATCATGATGCCGATATCGCAAGGGTCATGCCTCAGCGCACAGTGTTGGGAGACGCCAGAGAAGGTTTTTGGCTCGTGGCTTGTCTCTGAACAACCCTTCACCGAGATTCCCCTAGATGAAGCGGATCGTATCATGCCCGTGCGAATTCCTTTTGGTGAATTTGGTAAGAACACTAAGAAACCCGAAGGTTCAGAAGGAGAATCGGATGGATTAGAAATAATTGAGGAAGTTCGTGTACGGTGTCCTGACGAAAAATGCGTGAAAGGTGACACACTAATTCTAGGAGATAATCATGAAATCGAAAACACGCAAATCGGTTCTAGATGCCTCGGCCTCAATGGGCTTGGAACAGTAACGCATACATTCAAACGTGAATACACAGGTCAAATGATTCGCATAAAAGCACATGGTCTCCTGCCCGTTGAAGTTACGCCAGAACACCCGATTTTGGTTGGTACATTCAGCCATAAGAGAGGTACACGGAAATGTCTCCCAAATCATCACATTGAAAAATTACTATCCATACACTACAAACCAGCGAAGGCTCTTCAGCCAAGGTGGATCAATGGGAAAAGGAACAGTGAATATGACTGCTTAATTATTCCTAATTTGAAAGGGGCCACTGGCATACACAAATTGGATATGACCACTTTTGCATCGGCGAGTGGCTACAAGAATGCAATTACACGATTCAAGCTACCCACCTCGCTCCCATTGAATGAAGATTCCGCTTGGTTGCTTGGGCTATATGTGGCTGAAGGAAACTATGCGAAGAATGGTGCTGTATTCAATCTTGGGAGCCATGAAGTCGAAATAGAAAAACGTCTCTTACAAACTATTCGAGAATTAGGTTTAAGATCATGGATAGCCCCATCACCTGAAACATCTAGAGTAATCTACATTAGGTCAACAATAATTGCTCGTGCATTCAAAGAATGGTGCGGAAACTTAGCAGCGCACAAGCAGATTCCAGAATTCATACTACTCCACAATGACTTGAAAATAGTTCAAGCCTTTTTGGATGGATACTTAGCTGGTGATGCATGTGATGATGACGGGTACAATAACCATACTGGAGGCTACTATGTTGCTACCACAGTTTCACGGTTGCTCGCGCTTCAACTGCAACTACTTGTTGTTAGATTAGGCCAGTATGCTACAGTGCATATCAACAGGAAAGTGCATTTCGGTCTTGGGGAATGTACGAATCTTCGTGATCAGTATTATGTTCATGTGCGCAAGTATCCCTATCAAAATCAACAATTCAAAAGGGCGAATGGGGTCGTTCTAGCTCCAATAAGGCAATTGACACAGCGCCCATACATTGGGGCCGTCTTCAATCTAGAAACCTCAGACAATACGTATCTCGTAAACAACGTAGCCGTTCACAACTGTCAGTATCATTTCAAAGACTTCGCTGTAGATCATGGGCAACTCTACCATAAGTTTCCATTTCTCCAGTTCAAGACATACGCATATGTTATGACTCCGAGTAGTGCATCATTCCAACAAGCGGTAATAATTTCGCCCTGTAAGATTGACTCGCTTCGTAAAATAACAGACTTAATTTTCTTCAAGGGCTTTCCCGCTATGGCTTCAACCGTATTCCTAAGCTTGACTCGCGTTTTCGAACTTGATCAACACTCGGTTTTTGGAGGCCCGGTGTATGTTGTGAATTTTTCGAGTTGGCATGTTGAGATTACGCAGCAACTCGCCGGGTTCACGCCCGCCTACATGATTCCTAATCAGGAACAGATCATAAAAATTCTTAACCTCTGGGGTATACGGGAAGCCTTACAGCTTATGCAACAGATCGCCACATTGAAAGCCCAAGTTGAATCCCTGCAAGGGTCTCAGATAGACTTCGATAAAGGAGTTGAAGCAACCGCCGCACACATCCGCAAACAGGAAGACCTCATGGACCTGTTCCCACGGCGAGTTGGCATGAAATGGCTGAAGCCAAAAGTTCTTGCACTGATAATCGGAATCGTTATAGCGGCGATTGTGGCAACATATCTTCTTGCCACATACGTGTTCAAGTAAGAGGTGAAACGGATTGAGCTTAAGTGTTACCCGTCTTAAACGGAAATCGCTCGTGAAAGGCAAAGAAGAATCGGCTACCCAACGGATGGAGCGTCAGAAGTTCACCCGCTCCGTCATGGAGCAACGCATGAGCAAGATGGAAGACACCACCCTCACAGACGATGTACTGGATAAGAGCGGGAAAGTGGTTGATAAGAAACCTGTTTCGCAAGCCTTCGAACTTGCACGAGCGGGAATGATTGCCGCAGGCGGCTGGGACTTGGGTAAATCCGCGCCTGTTACGAAGGAGAATATTCTCGCGTTCAAACGGTTCGTTAACATCGTCAGCATATTCGAACAGGACTTAGGACTAGAGCATCCGCAAACACAATACCTACTTCGTAAACTCCAAAACCACTTCCTCACGCTCTTCCCACGAGCAATCACTATAGAAGCGAAAGACATCAACATCGTCGAACGAACCTCCGAACTCGACGACCTACTCAAACGAATAGGGCTCGGGCAACTCGGCGGCAGAAACGTGCAAGTCGATTCGGGACTTGAAGATAAGTCTCGTCAAGAAGCTGAGACGGAAGAGTAACTTTGGGTCTCTCCGTTACGACACGATCCGTGTACGCAATTAAACCATTAATGGGTACGAAAGTTTCCGAAAAAAGCTGGTTCATGGAGCAGGTGATGAAGGATATCGTTGATGGGGCTCCTCCAACAATCATAATCGCAGGACCGCGACGGCTCGGGAAAACTTGGATGAGTCTAAAACTTGCAGAGGAGATAAAGAAACGTTGTCACCAATTGAAATATGCATACCGAGACAAAGGCATGAAGACCGAAAAGAAATACGACTTACGTGATGCACAATTCGACGTATCAAAACAAGTTCTCTATTCTCTGCGAACAATCCCGCAACTATTATTGCCCGTAGACGATGGAGGACTACCATACGGTAGTGTGATGATTAGCGATGAAACCAGCGTTGCCGCAGGCTCCCTCAATTTTAACAGCCCAATTGTGAAACGCATGGCTGAACTACATGACACCTCGGCTTACCGATTGATCGTGTGGATACTGAATGTGCCGGGCAGTGTTCTCAGAGCCGCTTATCAATTACGTGAAACCGCCGAATACTTCATGCAGATGCAGGCTCGTGGAGTAGCGAAAGTTTACAGTGCTTCTCCAAGTGTTACAGGTCGTGTTTGGGTGAAAACGATTGGTTGGCTCGGCTACAGGAATCCATTCACGAAACGGGTTGTGTACCGTGTTGAGCCTCCGAGCGAGGGAACTCTTCGCATATATAATGCTTTGAAAGACTTCAATTTCAATCGGTTACTCCGTAGGAGCGAACAGCGGCTTGCTGAGTTAGCGCAACAGGGCGGGCAGCTTGGTCCCTACGATTTCCCAGAGGACTACACGGATGTAAAAAGCAACATCATGACGATACCGAAGGAGCGAAAGCATCATATAGACAGCGAGGACACAGATGAGGATGAGAGTGAATAGGGGTTGCCTTATGCTGGTCGCAGTCGTGCCCGCAGACGCTCGGTCGGTCGCCCTAGACGCAGAAGCACCACTGTAAAAATGCAAGATAAAGCAACAGTTTTCGGTGAGGAACATCCAGTATACACGAATGTAGCATCACCAGAGAAAGAGCGAATCGTATACGGCATAAAAGACCCACGTTTCTTGAATGCTCCAATGCGGTCGAAGTTTCCAGTTCGCTATCTCCAGAGAAACTATCAAGGAGCTAAAACTGTGCGGATAGTTCGTAGAAAAGGAAAGGCAACAAGTGCACCACCCGTGCTAGAGTTTCAAGTGACCGGCGGCAAGTAATCGTCAATTCTCTCCTCTTTTCCTTGTTTTCCTAGCACAGTCGGAACTTTTTTATAGTAAACACCATCATGATGATGCCTATATCGTCATGGTGATGGGATAGATGGTTCGTCACAGGACAGCCGCACAAGTTAGCCTACCAATCAGTTATTGGGCTCTATTAGAGGAAATGGAGCGTAAAAGCATGGTGAAGGATCGCTCCGCAGCCGTGAAGGAAGCCATTGAACTTCTCGCCCAAAAACATGGGATGATGCTCCAAATCGAGAAGGATGAAGAACCAATTGAGCGGAGAACAGCCAAAGCCAAGTGACGAAAAGCGCCACCACCTCTTCCGTTTACCCAGCCAATTCGGTCAAAAATTACGCGCTAACGCTTTCTCCAGTTCACCCGACAAATATTGGACTAACATCGCAAACAAGGTTCACTTGATTCTTGCTCAGAAGTATCGTACTGGGCAGTTGAAGCCGCCGACAGTTAGGCGAGCGAAGATTCCTAAAGTCGCGTACCTCCTAATCGGGTTGCTCGTAGTCGCGTTGCCAAGCGCATTCATCTATGCACAATACAGCGGACAATTCACGGCGCAAACGACGGTGAGAAGTCCGATAGTTGTACCCGCCTTACAGTTTACAATCGCCGATATTTGGGCAAATACTACTGGGAACTACATCCGTGACTCAGCGTTCATTATCAATACTGGCGGAACACCGATGACCTACAGTTTTCGCCTATATGCCACAACCACATTCAGCAACGGTACGCAGACTCAGGATATGACCAGATTATTTTTGCAAGCCTCGGTAGCTTTCAATGACGGTTCGCAAAATTTAACCGTTGCCTCTCTCTTATCACCAAATCAAGTAGTCTCGTTCACCTATAATACCAGTGTGGACACTCCAGTGCGACTGATTTTTTCATACCAAAGTAAGGATGTACAATTAGGTGCAACCAGTAGCAGTTTAGTTTTTTCATTCCTGTACTCGTATTCAAGATAGTGATACGGAATGTCTCATCGTATCATAGTAGATGATTACGGGTTGGCAACGGAATACGATGCTGGCTTATCGATAGCAGACTTAGCACTGCGGCACAATGTTTCTACCATAACCATCCAGAGGCATCTGAATAATGTGGGTGTGGCTATGCGGTCTCCCGGTAGACCAATTAGTATTAACGTTGATAAAATCAGAACATGTAGACGATGTGGTGTTGAGTTATCCGATGCAAATTGGTGGCCTTCATGGAAGACTCTACACAGTTTTACTTGCATTCAATGCTGTCGCCGCAAGAGCCGTGAGTGGTATCACGAAAATCGTGAGCGAGCTATGGTGACGAATAAAAATTGGCGCATCAAAAATCGTGCACATGATAATCTGCGACGTGCTAACTTTCGCCGACTTCATCATGATACTGTAATCGTGAAGGAGAGGCAAATCCGCAGAAAATCCTATTGGAAAAATATCGAAGTAAATCGTAAGAAAAAACGTGAAATGTCAAAGAAACAACGCGTTCGGCATAGGTGCATTGTCTTAGAGAAACTAGGAGGAAAATGTGCGATGTGCGGTTTTGCTGACGCAAGAGTCTTACAAGTTGACCATCTAAACAGCGACGGTTCGAAAGAGCGGCGACTGAAAGGTGTTGATGGTATTTATCGAAGCATTATGCGCATGGCAGACCCTAGTGCAAAATACCAATTGTTGTGTCCTAACTGCAATTGGATTAAGAGGGCTCTGAAACGAGAGCTTGGAACACCTCGTCCTCTAAATAATCATGGGTACAACGAGTATCAACGTAATTGGCAACGCAAAAATAAGATCATTATGAGAACCCAAATATTGGGAGTGCTCGGCAACAAATGCGTGGTTTGTGGTAATGTGGACAGTCGGGTCTTGCAGATAGACCACATTCATGGCGGAGGAAAGGCAGAATACGAGCGATGTCATTGGAGGCTAGACAAATTCATTTATCATCTGCCTATTGTTACGATAATAGCCAACTATCAGTTGCTCTGTGCAAATTGTAACTGGATAAAACGCTACGAACTCCAAGAAGATCGCAAAAAGGCTGAACCAATCCTTTCCATGCGTCTTTCAAATCCAAATCATGTTGGAGGACTTGAATATCTTCACACCAGTCAAAACATCCCTAAGATGTCAGATGTGGACAAAGCACAATTAAGCACGGAATATTGTAGTGGAGCTTCTCTAACTGGGCTGGCATTAAAATACAACACTTCGACCACAACGATTCGTTATCACTTGAAGAGATTGCATGTGCCAATGCGTCCTTGGAATGGAAATAAACTACGTTGGCTCGACAAGACGCAACTCAAACTGGAATACGAAAGAGGGGCTACTTCGACCCAATTAGGCAACAAATACCATGTTCACCCATTCACCATTCGCTATCATTTGAGAAAGTTGAGTGTGAAGATGCACAGCAACACGTACCGTGCGCCTGAGAATCTTGAGGGGAAAATTTCGATAAAGGTGAAGTGAATTGAGTAGAAAGAGTTCGATCTTTAGTTTGGCTTTGGTTGCCATAGTGCTCGTAGCGCTCGCAACTGTGAACGCAAGCACACCACTAACCGGGAGTTTCAAAGATGAGTTTTCTGATGCTGTGGTTTTCGCGGACAATTGGAGAACTCCCGTAGGTACTGTGAGTGGCGTTGGGACTGGATACGTCACATTGACGGCGAACGCATCGTTAACCTCGCAACCCGTATTTCATCATGGTGTACTCACGATGAATGTGAGCTTAACCAACTCATCCATGACGGACGCAATTTGGGGTTGGAGTGGGCTTCCATTCGGTGGAGAAATGACAAATGTAGGTGCTTTCTTCTACTATAACGGGACAACCGATAAGATGTACGCTATCCTCGGTAGCTTGAACGCTACATCTGGGCAAATCAGCCAACTTATCCCAGAATTCGATAAAACACAGTATTTCGAATGCAGCATCACATGGACCTACACTGGAGTCTATGACGTTCCCCGCTTCATCTTTGGAGTGAACAGCCAACAATACGTGGCAGATGCCATTGGACAGTTGCAGGGGTTAGACTTCTTCTCCTTTCCAGTTTTCCTAGCGGTGAATGGTACAAGCTCAGCGGCTAAGCTTAACGCGGACTACGTAGTCGTATCAGACACAATCGTCACTGTGCAGACAACCACGAGCACAACGACTAAGACGCAGACTTCAACCACAACTAGCACCACAACTTCTAACACCGTAACAACGATGACTTCAACGAGCACTAGCACCTCAACCGCGAGCGCGACTACAACATCAACCATAACCACGACGAGCACCACCACGATTCCCGCAACTACAACTTCCACGAGCACACTGCTATCGTATTCGACGACGACTAGCGGAACCTACCGCACGAATACGACTACGAGCGTTTCCACTTTAACGGTTGCCTCAACGACGACTACGTTGCCGACGACAACAACCCTCACGACGATTTCTGGAACCGCCACAAGCATAACCACGAGCGTGAGCACGACCTACTCAACCAATTACCTACAGACAACTGCCTACTCGACTACGACTGTATCTGCTACGGCTCAGGAGTGGGGATACATCTACGCGATCATCGGCTTCATCGGCGTAGCCATCTTATGCGGATACGTTGTTCTCCACAAGCTTCTCGGGCGTGCAGGCAAGGCACCACCCGAACGCTACACTGGAGGCGGAATTGGGGGAGGCATCGAACCAATCGTTGAAAAAGGCTGACGCTTGGAACTCTTCTTTTGAAGGCTGAATGAGGGTTGATGAATTGTGAAATTTTTTGGGAAGCGTTCGCTAACCGTTTCCTCGGTTAACGTCGCGGAGGGGCTTACGGGTAAGCTCGTGGCAGATGCGAAAAAGGAATCTGGGAAAGTTGCGACTGGAATATTGCTCGGCGAAGTGTTGGGTGACATCATTCATGTCTATGAGTTTTACCCCGCTCTCTCCGATCCAAATCCGAAATCAATTCAACACAAGATCATGCACGAACTAGTCAACACAGTTTTGGACGCGCAAGGTCACAACCAAATCACTTCAAACATCGTAGGCTGGTACAGGTCGGAACTTTTGGGGCATCCGCTCGCAATTTCTGAGGAGAATAGGCAGACTCAAGCGTGGTTTCAAGACAAGAATGCCGCGCCGATGAGCGTGATGATGCTGATTGACGCGGAGAAAGGAGCCGCACGTTTCTTCCGAGTAGACGACAATGGCAATATTATAGAGGTTCAGGGACGAAAAGTTCCCGCACCCGTTGTTCCAGTAATCGCACCAGCCCTCATACCGCAAGCCTCTATCCCGATTATCGAGGTAGTTCCCAAACCGTCTCCTCCCCCTGCCACTCCTAAAATATTGGAAGTCACCGCACCCGCGCCAACAGAAGCACCCCCACCACCAATTGAACCAGTTGCGCCCATCGAGCCGTTGACGGAAAGTTCCCACCCCTCGCTCGTAGTAAGCCCACAGCCCCCCCTCCCCATTCCTCCTCCATCGTATGCTGAGTCAGTGAGAACACCAATAGGGACGAGTCGCCCACAGATGCCGCCAATAAACCGTCGCGTACTCATAGGGCTCGGTTTGATAATCCTTCTCCTAATAGCTGGCATAGTCGGAGTAGTCGCCTACTATAGCGGCTACCGCCTGTTCCCAAGCGCTCTCCAAATTAGCCACAATCCACCGCAAGCGCTCGTAATCGGTAACTCCGTAACCTTCACAGCAACCGTAACAGGCGGAACCGTTCAGAACGTGATCCTCACCTATAGGATTCTCCAGCGCGTTCAAGGCTCGCAAGGATTCATCTTCACTGACCCGATTCAAGTAGCCCTATCGCTTACCTCGCAAGGCAGCACAACGTATTCAGGACAAATCTACGGCTCCCAACTCTACGGCTCGTATTTGAGTTACGAAATCTCCGCAACGGACAGCGGAGGCAACACGGTTCACACAGCCACGTACAATCTCCCGATTGCAGACTATGACTGGCACTTAGCGCAAACAAGCGAAGTCACCGTTATTCGTGGAGTTACAACGCAAGTTAATTTGCCACAGTTGGATGGGTTCAACGGCTTCAACCAGCCCGTCACCGTGAAAGTCGTTGGCTCTCCGCCCGCTGGAGTAAGCATCGTGGTTTCCACCGCTCAGGTGAACGTTCCATCCACACCCACGCTCCAAATCACGAGCACAAGCGATTCCCGGATCGCACAGAAGTATTCGGTTGAAATCGACGCCGTGTACGCTCCGTCGGGAGGCACATCAGTGCAAGTCACACGACCGCTAACCCTCGTTCTAACAGTCACAGACTTCGCCGTCACCGTCACTCCATCGTACGTGAAACTTCTCACACCATCAGGTTCAAGCACGACGCAAGCATCATACGCTGTAACCTTGGAAACCTACGCTGGCTTCGTTGCACCAAACGGCCTCAACATCACAGTAACAGGATTACCCGCGAAAGTCACTTGGCAATTGGTTCTCGTGAAAACGAGCATCGACTCAACCAACAATGCGATAGCGAATTACAATCTTGTGTTGACGGCTCAAACTGGGGTCACAGTTAACGTCTATACGCTCGGCTTTCACGTAACCGCAACCACGCCAGCCGGAACAATCACACATGATGTCACCAATTTGCAACTTCAAGTCTCAATTTCATAAGACATCACCATGACGATGCGGACAACGCAAACGTTAAATCCTAACCGCACACAACTTACGCTCGAACAAACATGTCCGCAATGCCGAGAATACAATCGTGGGTTGGCGTTATCTTCGCAATCTTCGGGGCAGGGGTCGGATTCTTTGTTGGCTACGTAACTGCATGGGTCTTCAAAATCTTCATGGGCTACATAAGCTTAGCACAAGGGTGGATACTAGGCGCTTGGGTGATCCTCTTACTAATCGTTCTAGGCTGGACCGCGAGCTTACTTTCAACAATGCGAATCAAAGGCTTAGCGATGGCTAACTGGGTCTTGTTCAGCTCATTCTTTGCCGCAGCACTAATCTTAATGATAATCATCAGCCTACTCTCTCCACAAGGATTCGCCATATGGGGACTCTGAAACACACCACTAGATAATCCACTAACAACAAACATCAACACTTTCACCCGCCTCTCCCACTTTTAGGCAGCGTTTAGCATACTCATCTTCCAGTAGGAAGAGGGGCTATCCCAATGATTTCGCCGCAGTATCGAACTTGTAAGAAGTGCGGTCGTCGATTCTCATTTCCTAATGAATGGTGTAAACATCTCAATGACCCTGTAGAATATCCACGAAGTAAACCACAGTATTTCAAAACCTGCCCGAAATGTGGGCAGAAACTTTTGTTCCCTGACGAAT
>ERZ1292632.3527-Hain-H43-01um-R2-3527-length-11926-cov-6_pt1 | contig 11926 bp, 13 predicted proteins | sample MGYA00564407_ERZ1292632 | MGnify/ENA primary metagenome ERZ1292632 (study PRJEB36523, sample SAMEA6512637) | groundwater metagenome | collected 2019-01-08 | study: AquaDiva: Metagenomics assemblies of 32 groundwater samples
GCTTTGTATTTTGATTGGTCATTGGGGGTTAGGGGGTTATAAGATTATTTTCGAGTAAATATATGAGCATTTTGGCACGGGCATTTGCCTCAAACCCGTCCTCTGCTTTCGCATTTATCCAAGAAGCGATTTCGCAATACCAAGTTCCTTTATGATTGAACGAGGTTATGTCTCTATCTGGCAACATATCCCCTAACTCTGCGACAGTGAAGGCGGAAGTTAAATCTTCTTCAAATCCGTGGTTTGCATCATCAGTAAATATAATTCCAGGCTTCTCTTTTGTATTTCCACCATCATAAACGCTCCACCAAAACAAACTCTCCTGCTTTACACCGAGTGCTTTCAGTTTCTTGGATAGTTCTAGGCTTGTTACTTGTTGTTCGAGTTTCATATTTACTTTTAATTATCGGATAAAAATTTTTCTAAGTTGGCGAGGGTTTGGGTGCGGTGAGCGTTGCGGGCGATATTTTCCCTATTTATCATTTGTCTACCACTATCAAACCATTCTTCTTGTTCTTTTTCCCCCAAACACTCTTTCACTATCTCTTCGACTTCGGTTGCGGTGTAGGTTTTTGGCATATTATATTGGATCTCTTTCGAGTTTTTCATTAATCGCGTCGACTACCCATTTTGCGATCTTGTCTTGTAATTTATCACCGTCTTTGAAATACTGAAGCCTTCCCCATCCTCGTATATCCACAAGCATGTTTCCCTCTGCGTCTGTAACCTTTTGGCAGTATTCTGTAACCGGCCCTACGATAAGTCTCTCCGGTGTTGGTCTGAATTCGTTCATGTTAGTTCATTGTTTCATTAAGTGCTGCATTCTCCATCCACTCAAACTCTTCTGTTGTTATCTTTTTGTTGTTCCAGTCTTTCTCGTAGCACTCCCAGCATTTTGGGAATAGCTTTAAGAAATTCTTATCGACAGGGGACACTGGTGCAGTGTCGCATTCTGGGCATAGTTCTTGTTCTTCCATGTTAGTTTTTAGGATATTCGTTAAATAGTGCAAAGTGTTCATTTCTAATTCTTTCTTGTTCACTGCTTCTCTGGTCGCCCGCAACTTCTTGACGTCTCTCATTTGAGATCTGTTCATTCACTTTGTGATGAAACTCTGGTGAGAATTCCATCTCGGGGTTTTGTGCCATAATGAACACCTCTTCATGACAGTTAGGGCAGAATCCACCGTCCATTCCTGTTCCACAATCTTCGCAACGTGATGATGACATATAATTTTTTTGTTATTTAATAATCTCTCTCCACCCCCTAGTAGAATCAGGTAGGTTTCCCTTTAAACCCTAATTCCACTAGGGGATAGACAGTCTGCTCGAAGCAGTGTCTACACCCCCTAACCACAATGTTAACCCTTTTGGGTAAAAAATAATATGTAGGTCGAGTACATATGTAGGGTGTCGCTGAAGTCAACTCCCTACTACTACATCCTAGCAAATTGATATTTAAAAGTCAAGGGGTAATGTCACATATTTGCACTATCATATAATCTGCTGTATATTATTACTAATTAAATAAATATAAACATGATAGATACAACAAACCAAGAGAATATTTTTAGCACCAGAGATTTAACCCTAGCGGCAGTACTTGTAACACTTAAGTTCGGAATAGTTTCCATTGATTTTATGATTGATGGAGTAAAAAGTCAACCAGTTGGATATTTTTGCTTCGAGGAGTCAGAATCATTGCGCGACGCACGCAGGAAATACAGCCAATCAATGCTAATGGTTGAACCAAAATTGTATCAATCGAACCTGCACTCCCTTAAGGCGGAGGTTGTAAATATGTACAAGAATCCTCATACCGCGATTTTTAAATAGAAAAAGTCCCCGCAATTAGCGAGGACTCAGGGTGGCAATGCAACACGTTGTTTTAAAGGTGGACAGTTCCTATGAACCCACAGAAACTTTCCCTCTTTAGTAACACACAAGTGAGGATGGTCGTTCAAACAGAATACTCTGTAACAATTAACACAGAGCCTCCATGTCCGAACGAACGTCTTCCCGTCTACGAAGTGGTGGATAATCATGCGTCCCTCCTATTTGGTGGGTAGTCATCCAACGAATCCCGATATATAGTTTCCATAACAGGATTGACTTTGCGGTCTTTTTCAACCGCAGTGGTGTAGCAAGTGCGAGAGCAATACTTCCTTTTCTTGAAGATGCCATACGGATGCGGGCATTTTCCATTACAGGTTCCGCACCAGTTGTCTGGCTCAGATTGTCTCATTTCTTCCTCCATTCATTGATTGACCAGATGGTCGTTGTAAGAATATACCTGAACGAGACATAGCACGTCTTGTGTGTGGAATATCTCCCATATACAAGCAATGCGTTGCCCGCCCAGATATTCGCTTTGGTAATTTTATTACCGCAGAGTTCGCAAGATTTCATTTCTTCCTCCCTTCATTTGTTACAAAGAAGTTTGACTTCATCGAGGGAGAATTTCTTACTCCTTTTCTGAATTCTGTCAGCAACATACTTCTGCAAACAAAGTTGTGAACAAAGACAGTCACCTGTAGCCTGAATCTTGATGTAAGGTGTGCCACTGATTGGCGAATCGCAATTCGCACACTTCCTTTCCATCGGTAGACGCTTAATCATTTTACTCTCCTTTCTTTAAAATAACAACGATAGATCCACTAAGAGCTTCGCCATTGAGGGGCGTGTGGTGACAACGCGGTGGTGAGTAGGGGAATGTAAGCAATACATGCAAAAACTAAAAAACATGTATAAATGAGCAAAGAAACAAAAAAGATGGCGAAGCTCTTAGTAAACCCATCTCTTCTCCAATTTTACATCTTCCAATAAAAATGTCAAGTAGTTGACTTTTATTTTAGAACTGATAGTATATCCCTCTATGAAAAAGAAATGTAAAAATTGCGGAGTTGTAAAAGATGTGTTGTCGTATCACTTAGATGACAGCAAGACGGGAGCAAGAATGTCAACCTGCAAACAGTGCAGAAGCGTGCAAATGAAAAAGTACTGGAAAACTAAGCAGGATATCAAGTTAAATGGTGACAATATGCAGGATATTGTTCTAAAACCTGAGGCAAAATGCCCCTGTTTTGAGCATTCTTATAAGTGGCGAAGAGAGAATACATGTACACATAATGTGGTTCGGGACGCTGTTAATATCTAAAGCGATGGTAGTAAAAGTTTTACGTCTGGTGGAAGGTATTTGTGAGAGTTGTCAAGGGTACTTGACTTTTTAAAAGGACTTTGTTAGTATTAAAAAGCTGAGTGATCAGCGGCGAAACACTTCTCTGAACTATCTCAAAAAGAGCTTTTTGTTGAAATAGTTCAGAGGGTGCAAATCTTCTAGCTGTTTCGCCAAAGAGTTTTTTTTTATCTACTGGAAAGGATGATAAACCTCCTTTCCAGTTAACATTTGAGAGTTGAACTATAACGATAACCATTAGGCTGTTGGTCATAACTCCAGCTCGTACATTGCTTCTTCTCTGTCAAAAGGGAAAAAGGAATCCAGTTATCGTTATAATTCTGCCCTTAAATCAGGGTAGGTAAAGATAACGTATAGACCTCTGCACTATTCAAGCAAGTCTGTGCTAAATAGAGTTACTGCATGTAATGAATAGGGGAGCTTGATTCATAAGGACCGTCAAGCTACTTTAAAAATAAAGAGCCAAATTGGGTGCCGATATAACAGGACGCCGTATCGGAATGTTGGAGGATACAATAGAAATATTGATGCTCAAAGACTTAAGAAGTCTGCCCAATTGGAAAAGCATATATAGCGAGACCGCGTCGGCATTGCGCCAGTTAATCCATCCGTACAATAGGATGAAGATAAAACCTAATATTTTTTCAGCCGATTTTTAATTCAGAGAAAAAGGCAAACACATGCAGGGACTCCCGTGAGAGATTTTCGTGTGCTTTTCGCAATAAATAGTAGATAGTTTTATAAACAAATAAAACTATCTATAATGGCGAAAATCATATTCGGAGCTCCCCGGGGGTCCCGTAGTATGCTTCTTTCTTTTCTTTAGTTTTCAATCCGATATCAGGTAGTCGATATCTCTGTAACCTAAAGGTGTGGGGTGTACTCTATTTACCGCAGTAAATCAGACCATAAAATGAAAAAAAAGGCAAATAAAAAGAATAAACAAGTACTTGTGTTGAAGAAGGGAGAACTAAAAACTATCAGATTACAAGAACAATACAAGGTATTGTGTGAAATGAAAACTTTGGATATTTTCCAGCAGATCAAAAAAGCAGATATTGCCAGGAAGTTGGGCATTGATATCATCGTATCGGAGACAGTACTGGATGCTCTTAATTTTAAAAGGCCAAAGGCACAACAAAAGAAGGGCAAGCAAGTGTGCTGGAAAAAAAGGAAGCAACCGTCAAAAGGTGGTCCAGTAAAGGTGCTAAAGTATGGCTCTAGCGTGCCTACTGAATATAAAGATTATATAACCTCTAGATTTTGGAAGGAAAGAAAGGCCCAGTTTTTTGAAAAGATAGAAAAAAGATGTGCAGCTTGCAACTCACTAGAAGATATTTGCCTCCACCATATGATGTATGGGGTTCTGGGGAAAGAAAAAGACGAACACCTAATACCACTATGTAAGGGTTGTCATGAGGAGTATCATTCTGCCAATGGTGTGCAGCAAGACATGATTAATAAGACTTTGCAGTTTGTTGAGTCGAAACAGTTTTCGTTGATAGTAGACAGGATGTGAATGGATTACATCATGTACAATAATAAAACTAATAAATGTCAATATGAAAATAATATATCTTGGTGAGCTGGTTGAAGTGCAACCAAAGAAGCAGTGGACATACAAGGGTGTCAATCTCGTTATGCATCGTCCATACAATTCTGATACCCGATGGAATGTGTCGGAGTTTACAACAGGAAAACAAGTTGGTAGGAGTGGAAGTACCATGACAGAGGCGATGGAGAGGGCGCAGCGTGTCGTTGATTATGTAGAGAATAGTTTTGGGGGCAACAAGATGGTGATGCTTTACATCAAGGCAAACAATGTGATAAATGATGCACCCTCTTCACAAAGAGTTGGAGAGATGGTGCAAGGTAGTTTGTTTTAGGGAAACACTTGACTTTTAATATCAAGTAGTATAAACTAGAATAACTGGGGATAGTGTAATCTACTTAACACGGGAGTCATTGGGACTTCAGATGTTGGTGAGGTAATCCAGCTCCCTAGTACATGCCTGATCGTCTAATGTAAGACATTGCACCGCTGAACATACTTTGATCTAGATAGGGGTATGTTTAAGGTGAAGAGATGTTGGTTCAAGTCCAGCAATAGGGTACATTGGTCTGTAACTCAATTGGTAGAGTGTTCCCCTCCAAAGGGAAAAGTTGCGGGTTCAAGTCCTGCCGGGCCAGCATGGGTTGTCAGTATACCCTACATCGAGAGTGGAACTGTCCGTGATGACTATTTACTAGTACATATAGAAGTCACGTTAATAGCGGGGTAGACTAATGGTAAGTCACGGGCCTCATAAGCCTGGCATACGAGTTCAATTCTCGTCTCCGCAACAGGTTGGGGATATAGTTCAGTGGTAGAACGCTTGCTTGTCACGCAAGAGGTCGAGGGATCATTCCCCTCTATTCCCGCAAGGTTTATCAGGTATTGAGCTGTGAAGTGCGGATACATTGGGCTTCACACAAAAAATAGAAAATATGATTAGGACTGTTGCAACAGTCTAAACTAGTCAAAAGATATATTTGAATGAGGTGTATTCTATATCTCTACATGGTAAACCTAAATGGCTTCGTCGTCTAATCGGCTAGGACACGTCTTTCTCAAGGACACGATCCGGGATCGTTCCCCGGTGAAGCCACATTGGTTGTCAGTGACGCATACATAAAGACAGGAACTGTCCGTGATTGCCGGCCGCCAGTTGTAATCACGTTAATGCCAATATCATCTAACGGCTAGGATGCATCTTTTTCACAGATGTAATGAGAGTTCGATTCTCTCTATTGGTACTTGTTTATTGATGGCCAATGTTATATAATGAAGATATTGGATGAATACCACGATAAGTTTTCAGCGTCAATAAACAAAATTCAAGGATAACTCAATGGGTGAGAGAGCCGAACTGTTAATTCGGAAGTTGGGGGTTCGAGTCCCTCTCCTTGAGCAAAGTGGGCCGGCATGTTCCAAGGCTAGGCGAAGATTCCTTGCACGAATTTTGAGTAGGGTTCGATTCCCTATCGGTCCACAGTTTGCGGGTGAGGTGTTACAGTAGCATGGCTGCCTTCCAAGCAGTTGGCCCGAGCGCAACTCTCGGCACCCGCACAGATAAAGAACAGTTTGCCTGTTAAGAGACATAGATGCTGAAACAGGAGTTTGCGCTAATGGAGAAATGGTAGACTCGGTTGCCTTAGGAGCAGCTGCTGTAATGGCGTGGTGGTTCAAGTCCACCTTAGCGCACAAAAAAGTACAAGTGGTGAAACGGTAAGTCGTGTACATGCAAAGTTCTTGACTTTTGCAGTTGCATATGATAAGATGTGCAATATGAAGACATGTACTAAATGTAAAAAGGAAAAAGATTTATCTGAATTTAGGGCGAGAAATAAGTCCAAAGACAAAAAGCAATCTCAGTGTAGAGTTTGTTGTGATCTCCATAAAAAAATCTGGTACGAGAAGAATAAAACCAAATACCGAAAACTTGCAACCATTTGGTTTAACAAAAGAAGGAGACAGAGTCAGGATTTTTTAATTGCATTTTTAAAAGAACATCCTTGTGTTGATTGTTCTGAAGCAAATATTCTTGTTTTGGATTTTGACCACAAAGGTGGCAAAGAATATAGTATTGCGCAGATGATGAATAAGAATCTTTCCGTGATAAAGAAAGAGATTAATAAGTGTGATGTTCGTTGTGCTAACTGCCATAGAATCAGAACAGCAAAACAATTTAACTGGTACAAATATACTTCATTGTTATAACTTGGGACTGAAGCTAAAAGCTGTGATAGCCAAGTGGTAAGGCAATAGTTTGCAAAACTATTATACGCGAGTTCGATTCCCGCTCACAGCTCTGCATTTATTTGGGCGATTTGACAGCTGCGTCAGTCCGATTCTGACCTACAGCTCAAAAAGTCATTTTGTTTTTTGAGAAAAAATCGTTTTCAAAAAATCGCAATTTACAAAAATTGAAGTCCTATTATATATATTCCGTAGGGGGCCCCAATATAGAAATGTTTCCTGAGAGGGGTGTTTTTGTTTTATTTTTTTAATATAGTGTTGTGAGCAATTTACCAATCGATTGTTTGTTGTTTGAAATTCAAATCTGAGGGAGTATAAAAAAAGCCAGACGTTTTATTGTCTGGCTTTAGTTATTGCACTATTGTTGGCTATGCACTTACCTTAAGTGATTTGAACTCTGACTCTGTTCGGAGTGACAGAAGTTCACTTGCTCGGCTTAGGATTGCATCGTAATCCATCTTTACTTTGCCGTCGACTGTGTCTTGCTGCTTTGTTACGATCTCTGCAATTTCTTTTTCTACTTCCTTGATTGCCTCTTCTGCTTTTGTGACACGTGATGTGTAGCACTTATTGAGCTCTTCGTTGTCTTTCTTGAAGTCTGCGTAGCTTGGGTGTGCTGCGTTGATCTCTGAGAACTCGAAGTTGACAATTGCGAGGCTTTTCTTTGTTTCGTTGATGCCTTTGTTGATCTCTTCGATAACTTGTTCTTTGCGGTAGATTTCTCCACTGAGTTTGAGGAAGTATGCTGTGCGACGCTCATTTCGGGCTGCGTCTTTTGCTGCTGTAACGATTGTGTTGTAAGTTTCGATGTTTGACATATATTTTTGTGATTAGTTTTAGTTTCTTTATAATTAATGGCGCACTTCCTCATGTCTGACATAAGGTCTTTCTTTTTCTCTCCCTTTATCTTAACAAGTTGTTCCCAAATTTGCAAGTGGTTTTCTGTTGTTACATTTTTGCTGACGAGGCAATAAGTCGTCTGGAATGGATTACATAATGTTATTTTCCAATTGTCACTATTTTGCTTTTCGCATACTAGCCAGTATGCTGTAGTTGGTATTGGATGAATTAATATATTTTCTGCTCCTTTTGCAATACTTTTTGCTATTTTTTCAAGGTTGGTCATTTGGCTTTTTGAGCATGTGGCCATCCCATATTAGGTTTTTGTAGCTATTGGGGAAGCATTTCATAAAGATGCTTGTGCTGAAGCTACTTGCTCTTAGTTCTGATTCTCCGAATATGTGATGTCCTAGTTCATGCAATGTTGAGATTATTGATGGTCTGCCTATTTCTCCCCAGATGATTTTACTTTCTGTGTCATAACACCAACCTGCTTGATGCACTGTTAGTGTTGGTGGTTCTATGTTTAGACTTTCACATATTGCTCCAACTAATTCATATAAGCAGTGGAATTTTGTTATTTCATCTGTTGTTTTCCATTTCCCGTTGAAGTAATTACGTTTCCATTCTCTTACTTTTTTGAATGTTTCGTCGTTGAGTTCATAAAGCTCAGCGAAGATTTCTTCTTTCGTTGGATATTTAGAAGTTTGAGTTGTCGTCATATGGGTATGGGTCTCTTTGCATTGCTTGCCCTTCTTTTACCGTGTAGCTCTCTATTTCTTTTTCTAGTTGTTTATCGAAATAGTCTCGACATTTGGCTGCACGTTCTCTTGTGCCCATGATTGTTTCTGTGATCCTGTCTGCGTATTGTTTAACGACATCGTCATCCAGATCTTCGACCATTAATTCGCTCATGAGCAATGTTACTTCTTCTTCGATGTCTCCAACAATTCTATCTTGCATTCTGTAGAATGCTTCTTCTTTTTCTGAGATGAATTCTGGATCTATTTCTTCATCTAGTCCATCTTTTTCGTCTTGTAGATTTATCTTCATTGGAAGTGTTGCCTCTGTGTGACGATGGAATTGTGACTCATTTGATCCAAAGCCCATTATACTTTTTGGGTATATTCTCACTGGTTCAGGAGCAAACACCAAAGGCATATATTCTCCCATTTGTCCGAATGTTTCGCTTTTAGATGTTAGGTTTTTTATGTCTATTTCTAACGCTATGTTCGCTGGTACTTCTACTTTTTTGTCTCCTGCAATATTTGAGGCAATTAAGATTCCTTCTTCTTTTAGTTCTACGTCTAGTGGGTTACTTTTATTTCTTCCAATGATTAGACTGATTGGCTTCCCGCTTGTTTTGTTTACTTTGAGAGCGAGGAATGCTGCACTCCCTTGTGTTTTGATCATGCCATCTTTTGCTTCTAGGAATCTAGCGATTTCAATTGCGAATGCTTCCGAATCGTTGAATTTGATTGTCTTTATTTTACTGTATTGGTATTCTTCTTCAATTTCAGTAAGGTATTTGTATCCAAGGTTTTCGTGTTCAAGTTTTAACTCGCTATCGTTTGAGATGACTCCATTGTGCATGACATACCAGTCGAACTCTAGTTCTTTGTTTGTGATGTACATGGGATGTGTTTGTCCATGTAGATTACTTGTTGAAGTTGGGAATCTGTGGTGAAACATGAGCATTTTTGCTTCTGACATTGCTATGTCCATCATTGCTCTTGGCTCTGTCATTGATCGTTTGATCTTGATTCCTGTTTTTGCGATTTCAATGAGACCGAATCCTTGTCGTCCTCTACTTGCTTGCATCTCATATTGGTCTAATATGGATGTTGCTGCCTCTTTGGTGGTTGGGCGTCCCATGAATGCTATTAATCCACACATAGTTTTATTAATCGTTATCGCAACTGCAGTCGTCTGGTAATTCTCCACAATCATCACATCTTTCTTCATTCTCCTCTGGTTCTGGTGGTTCTCCTCCCTCTGTTTGGTAGCTTTCCATGATCTCAGTTGTTGCCATTGCTTGTGCTTCAGATGAAAGTTGTGGTTGATCTTTTGATACGACTGCATTTATCATTGTTTCCACATCTTTTTCATCCTTATTGGCTATTACTTGAACTTCGAATGTTTCGATTTCTTTTGTTTTTAGCTTTCCGTTTTCGATGTCCCACATGATGTCAATGAGAGCTTTAATGTTTTCTTCTGCTCTGACGTCATATGGGATTCCAATTAAGATCATGTTTGAAACTCCAGCAAAAGCTTTGCCTGTTTTAGGATTGATTTTTACTGTGTTTCCTGTCTCTGCTTGTACTCGTTTTGCAATGTTTGTTAAGGCTGCGATTGAGTCAGCTTTTGCAATGTTTTTAGGTATGGTATAGCAGAGTTTTGCACCATCTGTTTTTGTGAATTGGATAGCTGGTCCAGCAAGGAATCCTTCTGTTCCTTTCTTGAGTCCGAATAGGAAGTACTCATTGGTTAGGTTCCAGTTAGTTGCTGCGATTCTTTCTGTGATTGCATTTGCGAAGCTTGCTACATTGTAGTCATCGTTGTATGCAATCGAGAATGTTGTCATGAATAGTTCAATATTCATTGATTTGATTTTCTCTTTGATTTTGTTTTTTGCGAGTAAGTCTCTTTTCCCTGCTACCTTCTCGTTCTTTAGATTCCATCCGTTGGTGATGTTCCATCCTGCTGCCTCTTTTTCTTTATATACAGCTTTTGGATCTAGGATGAAGTCTACTTCTTCTTTGTATTGTGGATACAATTCGAATGTCTTTACTTGCTTTGACACAAGTTCTGTCATCATTGTTGCTAGTGGTTTGTAGTCAGCAATAATCATGTCCTGCATTGCTTTTGTTTGCATTAGGCTTTTGAAGACCATTTCATTTTTGCCTAGCTTTACATGATTTTTAATGATTTCATTCCAGATAACTGCGATGTATGCTAGTGTTGAACGACAGATTTTCTCACTTGTCAACCATTCTGATGATGGTCCTCGGAGTTCGAATGTTCCTGTTCCAAAGTCTGTGTGTACACGGATGTCTGAGATTTCTCCATAGCCTCCTCCTTTTGTTCTTTGGGTTGAGGATAGCTTGTGTTCTGATGCTAAGATTGGAAGGAGCAATGCTGCTATGATCTTCTTTGTTTTGTTGAGTAGTTTTTCGTCATTCATGAACTCAGCTGGTGCATCTACATGGAAGTGTCCTCCTACAGGGCGACCGATTGATAATGTTGACATATCGAATAATGGCATTGTTTCATGTGCTGCTACGAAGAGTTCTTGGATGTTTTTTGTTAGTGTCTCGATGCTGTCGCTTTCTTTTGGTCGGATTTCGCATGTTGGACTTGCTCCATCCCATCCGAAGCTTCCGTGTTCTCTTACTAGATATCCCATGCTATTCGGGCTCTTGGTGAATTTACCTTCAAAGAACTTTGGAACTGCTTGTCCTGCGTTGATGTGTTTGTCTCCGTAGAAGAGTAGCAATTCTGGGTCTCCGCCTATTTTGAAAGGGAGAATTCTAGGTGTTGTTGCTGTTTTAGCCATTTTGTAATGATTCTCTTAAATTAGTAATAGTGAATTCGTGGTCGCACTCTATGCATGTGAAGTATATTTCGTTTTTGTCTGCGGCTTGAATGTTTTCACATTCTGGACATTGTATGCCATGGTTTGAAAAGCCGATTGTTGTGTCGTGATTTAATCCTGTTCCGAGATGTTTCATTGTTTTACTTTCACAATCTGGTTTTTCTGGCATCTTTGGAATTGATTTTATTCCCTCTGTGGTGATTTCTTGGTTGTCTGATCCGTCTACAATGTCTCTTAGTGAGATTGTTCCTCTATTGAATGCATCTTTTATTTCTGGCGTCATTGTGTATACAATGAATCTTCTTTTTGCTTCATGTTCATTCATTTCGTGGTCACATTCTCTGCATTTGTATGTTGGACTTCCATCCCAGTCGTTGTCTCCACTGTCACAACAATCAGTGTCAAACCAGTCCCTTAGTTCTCCTGATCCATTTACGTCTGCTGATGCTGTTCCCATTTCATAGCTGGCTGTGTTTACTTCATAGTCAATTTCTTCGCT
>ERZ1292632.3205-Hain-H43-01um-R2-3205-length-12768-cov-7_pt1 | contig 11920 bp, 18 predicted proteins | sample MGYA00564407_ERZ1292632 | MGnify/ENA primary metagenome ERZ1292632 (study PRJEB36523, sample SAMEA6512637) | groundwater metagenome | collected 2019-01-08 | study: AquaDiva: Metagenomics assemblies of 32 groundwater samples
GGATGGGGGGGATGTGATATAGGGGGAAGAACAGGTGGAGAGCATGTTCATAACGGGCATGATAGCAATTGGGTTCGCAGCGGGGGTTCTTCTCACAATAGTCCTGTTGACTTTGGGCGGCCTCAAGAGGACACAACACACCGAGAGAGAATACCGAACGGACACCGAGAGAGAATACCGAACGTTCATCACCGAGAAGATGAAGGAAATGGTCTTACTGGGGGCGAGAATAGCGAAGGGACGGTTGGAGGAAAAGGAAGGTCCAACGGAGGACCAGACGGAGTTCGCATGGACGGATACGGCAGAGGGCTCGGGTGAACCCTTTGTCGCCCACATGCCTGGATTCATCAAAACCGATGACCTTGCCCCTGGAAGCGGTGAGCGGTGAGCGCACAGCCTCCTCAGGACGATGAGGAATGGCTGCGGGCGGAGGAGCAGGCTCTGGCCGAACTCCTTCGGGGGGCCCAGTCGGAGGCAGTTAAACTCGGCGCTGCCATCGAGTCCCGCCGTCGCAGGCTAGATAGGAGGTCTAAACTTGAGTCCCAAACCGATTCCAACGACGAAGAAGTCCTCAACGGGCTTCTCAAGCGAGCAAAGACAACGGCTGCGAAAACTGTGCCAGACCCAGCTCTTCTTTCTCGCGAAGGAGGTTCTGGGCTACGACAAACTCCAGGACCCGTTCCACCGGACAGTATGCGAGTTCATCGCGGGCGTCGAGAGCAAAAGGCTCCTGATGATGCCGAGGGAGTTCTTCAAGACGACCCTCGTAACCATCGCCGATACCCTCCAGAGGATCCTCCAGTGCTTGCCGGAGAAGGAGACAACCAGGCCGCGATACCCAGTGAGCCAGTTGCTGGTTACGAGCACCTTCGAGAATGTGGTCCCTTGGATAGCGAAGGTGAAGGAACACCTGACGATGAACGAGTTCCTACGCCTTATTTTTCCTGAACTGGAGCCGGATACCAACTGGTGGCGGGAAGGTTCGATACGGCTCAAGGGACAACGCGTTCCAGGGCTGACTTCAGGTAACGTCGATGGGATTGGCGTGGGGGGCGAGGCAACTGGTCGCCACTATAATATCGCCAAGATGGATGATGTGGTGAACCCGAAGAACTCCAGGACGCCGGCAGGACGCGAGGAGGTCATCAGGTGGCACGCTATGATGCAGCCGATACTAGGACAGGGCATGGAGTTCGTTGTGGGCACCAGATACCACTATGCCGATGTCTATGGCAAACTACTTGCCGATGAGGATTACCAACGGCTTATATTCACCTGGCACGATGAGAACGGTGAGTCGGCTATCCCAGAGGTCTATTCCACCGAATACTTCCTCAAGAAACGGGAGAAGATGGGTTCCTTCCTATTCGCAGCACAGTATGAGAACGAGCCGACCCCGAAGGAGGACGCTACTTTCCAAGAGTCCTGGCTCAAGTTCTATACCTCCATCCCAGAGGGAACTAAGTTATACATCGTTATGCTGGTTGACCCCTCCCCAGGGTTGAAGACGGGCGACCCTGCTGGCATCGTTGTCGTGGGTGAATGCGTCCAGACGGGCGACTGGTATATCCTGTACTCGGAAGCGCACCGCTATCCCATCGAAGACCTCGTTGGGCGCATCTTCACCCTCTGGAAACAGTTCAGACCGCACGAGACGACCATCGAGTATAACGGGACGCAGTCGGTCTTGAGAGATTACCTGGACAGAAGACGGAAACGGGAGCAGATTCCCATGCGTATCCGGTATGCGACGGCGGAGTCTATGATGGGCAAGGAGACGCGTATTGGGGCGCTCGTGGGGAAGTTCGAGTTCGGGAATGTGTATTTGAGGGTGGCGGACACGGAACTGCGCCAACAATTGCGCTACTGGCCGAACTGGAAGCATGACGATATACTGGACGCGCTGGCCTTTATGCCGTTCTCAAGGAAGGTGCGGTTCGCTTCGGAATATGCGCCGCCGAAGGCGATGCTGGAGCCGACGATGAGGGAGACGGTTGAACTCGGCGCAAGGAGGGACTTTGCGGGATGGCTGTGAAGAGGTGGAAGCATGCTAATCGCCTAGAGGCGAATGTGGGGGCTCTCCAAACGGAGTTGATGGAGCGTTTCCGCAAGGCGGGTGTGCCCCGACCCAACCTATCGGGATATGGGGATTACCAGAGGGCGATGGCGAAGGTGATAGACGGTCTCCTGGAGGATATGGGCATCCAGAAACCCAGGGAGGAGGACGGTGATGTCGAACTTCGTTGACTGGCTGATTCACTGGATTGCCATCTTGGGTTGGGTCGCCTTGCTGGCCTGGTTTTTAGGCCACTTTTGTGGCCCGCTGCCAGAAGATAGGTAGGGACTTGACAAAAGTTTGCAAATGTGATACGGGTAGTTTGATGGAATAACGGCAATTAGCGAGGGATTGCCATGTTAGGAAAAACGCATGGCAATACCAGGGGAACTAGAAAGCCCTAACCTAGGGCTGACGGACGAGGAAGAGCGTCCTGAAGAGCGTAAGCCTCTCGACGAGGAGGCTATCGTCCAGGACATCTATCGCAAGTTCGCCCGCGCTAAATACCACAAGGAGTCCGTCCTCAACCTGCTCCCGAAGTGGCAGGATTACTACGATTTCTTCATAGGCGACCAGTGGAAACCTGGAACGCCAGATTGGGTTCCCCGTGTAGGCCCTAACCTCTGTAAGATGTTCGTGGAGGTTAACTGCGCCGTCCTGACCTCCAGGCGCCCTGAATACTCCGTTCGTGCTCTCTCCCCTGCCCCTATAACGGAACTCCCTGGCGAGATTGACCCGATGACGGGTATGCCAGGCCCCCCTCGTGTGATTGACGCCGAGGACATCGCTGGTATCACGGAGCCTGTCCTCCACTACCTCTGGGACACAAGAGGATTCCTGACCGCCACCCGTATGGCTCTGAAGGGAACTGGCATCTACGGCACAGGCTTCGTGAAAGTCCGTTGGGACGAACGGTCGGATGACATAATCTGGGAATATGTCTCGCCCCTCAACATCTTCCCAGACCCGCTCGCCAGGGATGTCGTTGACGCCAAATACATAATCGAGATTTCCCTGGCATACCGAAGAGACCTCGAACGGCGGTTCAACATGGAAATCGAGGCGGATAGTCTCCTCGATGCCCAACCCGCCCAGGAAGTTATCGAAAAGCAGCGTCCGCCAGGTGGGGTTGTCCGTATACTGGAATGCTGGTTCGACAACGGGCGGATGCGTGCTCTTGTTGCTGGGCAGAAACTCCTTACGATTCAGCAGAATCCCCTGGGCACCTTCCCCTACGGGCGTTTTGTGGACTCGGAATACGAGAATAGGTTCTTCCCAAGCGGCATCGTGCAGGATGTCATCACGGGGCAGCGTGAAATCAACGAACGCCGTGCCCAGATACACGCCTGGGCGAAATATGTGGCCTGGAACAAGTGGCGGGCAGCCCCAGGTGTGGACACGAGACGGCTTCTCTCGAACATGCCGAACACGGTTGTCCAGGCCGAGGCTGGCGAAATCGAGTCTCTTGCGCCACCTTCTATGCCCTCCTATCTCCTGGCCTCTCCAGGATACCTCCTGCAAGAGTTGGAGGTGGTCACAGGGATACAGGACACTACCCAGGGTCGCCGTTCGCCCCAGTTGACGGCTGCTGCCGCTATCGAACGCATGATGGAGGCGTCCCAGGTGCGCATTGAGTCGAAGGCTGTCAACCTGGAATACACCTTGAGCCGCCTAGGTTACCTCACACTGGCCTATGTCAAGATGTTCTACGACGACGACCGTATCCTGCCTTTCCTTGATGCTGACCAGCGCAAGGTCTATCAGGCCGTCGGTGGTATAAGGGCGATCTCCGATACGCCGATGGTTATCAAGGTGCAGCCAGGGTCGACCCTCTCGCAGTCGCAGGGCGCCATGATGCAACTGGGTCTCCAACTCTTCATCAACAAGGCCATTGATGCAGAGGCTATGCTGGATGTCTCCCGTTGGCCGCAGCGCAAGCGCATACTGGAGCGGATGAAGCAGAAGATAGCAGGCTACCAGGGTATTGCAATGGGGGCGCAGGGGCCATCAATGCCAGGTTCCACACAGCAGCCAGGTGCCGCCCCTGGGCAACCGCAGTCAGGCGGTCAGGGGGCGTTCGCTGGGATGTCCACGCAGCAACTTCAGATGATGCAGCAGCAGATGGCCCGACAAATGGGGAGGGCACAATGAGCAACTGGGATGTTGCGTTGAACAGACCCGATGCGACTATGGTCTGTCTCACCGTCAAATACCAGTGCCACGAGTGCGAAAAGCCTATGCCGATGAGGCGTGAAGGGGACTTCATCATTGCGGAATGCCCGCAATGCCATTTCCAGGAAAAACTTGACGGACGGAGGTGGTCAGATGGCAAAACAGTGGATTCAGCAGGCGACTGCACAGCACAAAGGCGCCCTGCGTAGACATTTGGGCACCAAGAAGGGTCAAAAAATCCCTGCTGAAGAGTTAGCCGAGGCAGCGAAGGCGAAAGGGACGTTCGGAAAGCGTGCCCGCCTCGCCCAGACGCTTCGGAAGTTCACGAGGAGGAAGAAGTAGTGCCAGGCGGTAAGGGGTTCGTATCGGAGGCTCAGCGGAGAAAGTTCTACGCCCTGCACCGTCGGGGGCAGATGCCCCAGGAGACGATAGACCGCTGGGAAGCAGAGACTAGCAATAAGGCGTTACCAGAGCGAGTCGGAACCCGCCAGAAGCGGATAGTCCGATTGCGCCAGCGGTTGCGCCAAAAAACAAGGAGAAGAAGATGAGTCAGAGAGAAGAGGACATCGGATTTGGTGAGACGGAAGAACCGCAGCCCGAAGATGATGGCCGTATCGAACTGGGCGCGAAGAGATACACGCCAGATGAGTTGGCAGAGGCAATCCGCTTCAAGGAGCAGGATTACCCGAACCTCCAGAGGCGTTTCTCGCAAGCCCAGGAGGAACACAGACAGACACAAGGGCGAGTAGCAGAGTTGGAGGACATGCTCGCCGCCTCCGCTCCACCACAGGAACCCTACGGACAGCGCGTGGAGCCGTATTACGGCCAGCCCGTGCCAGGCCAGGGACAGTCTGCATATGGAACGCAGGATGATGTTGTCCGCGCCATCGCTTCGCAGGTGGAGCGTGCCATCGCGCCGAGACTTGCTTCCGTTGAGCGTGTCACGAAGGAACTTCAGACCCTGCGACAGGAGCAGGAGCAGATGAGGCATTCGCAGCAGAGACTTGTTCAGATAGAGTCCGAATATTCCGAGTTGCGCGACAGGTATGGCCTTGAACAGGCCGACTTGAACGCTGTTGCGCAGACGGCAAGGGAGTATCAGGACAGGACAGGACAGTATCTGGATGCGGAACATGCTTATCGCTCCCACCAGTTTGAGCAGGCGATGAAAGAGGAGCAAACAGCAGAAGCAAAGAGGCGCAAGCGCGCCAGCGCCGCGGAGCCAGGTAGCGCGGAAGGGGTTGTCCTCCCAGAAAAAACACCACAAACGGAGGCGGATTGGAGCAAGTTCGCCGATAGAGTCTTAAACGACATAACGTCAGGTGGCGAACTGTAATCCATAGCCTCCACGGGAGGAGAATATGGCTGCAATAACAGCCGCAACGGTAGCGCAAATCGTTCACCGATATGTGTTGCCTTACATCAGCAATAACTGGTTCAAGGGTTCTCCCCTTGTGAACCGACTATGGTCAGAAAAGAAGAGTGTGGACGGCGCCGCGCGTATCAGCGCCATCTGCTCCACGACAACGGCTGGACGCGCCACCTCATGGGATGGTGGCATTACCGGGCTTACGATTTCCAACAGGCTCCCTGTTCGAGAGGCATACTACGTCTGGAAGTATTATCAGACCTATGTTGCCTACGAGATGCAGGAGCAGGTAAGGCTCTCTGGTTCAGCCACCGCTATCAAGAACTGGGCGCAGGAAAAAGGGCGCATGGAGGCTGACGGCTTCCTCGATAGGATCGCTACAGACCTCTTTGGCGACGGCACTGACGCTGACGGCACGGAGGACAGTGGTATCACTGGAATCGCTGCCATGTGCGACGACGGCGACCCAGGCGCAACCCATTACTACGGTTCCCTTGCTGTTGCCACTTATGATTGGTGGGTAGGCCTCGATGTTGGGAAGGGAAGCAGCGACTACGGTGGCGACGGGACTTCCTGGGTGCCAACTAGGGACAAACTCGACAAGATCATCCTGGCTGCGGCCTATAGCCCGAAGGATAGGGTGAACCTCGTTGTCTGCGACAAGGCCTCTTATCGTGCCCTGAAGGAATGCTTCTACACTGATGGCTACGTCAACTACCCGAACCCGACCAAGCCAGACCTGGGTTTTGAGTCCTTCACCATCGAGGGCGGCATAGAGGTCATGTGGGACAACTACTGCTCAGCCAACACCATCTACGGCCTCAACACCAAGCACTGCTGGCTGGCAGTCCATCCTGACTTCCAGATGCAGTTGAAGCCGAGACAATCTATGGAGCCTGCTGGTTACCCAGGGGCCGAAGTTGCCTTTATGAAGCTGGCCTGTAATCTCATCTGCGATTCTCGCAATCGCATGTTCAGGATTACAGACGTGGCGACATCCTAGAGGTGATGGAAATGGCACAAAGTAGAGTCTATACCGCCATCAAGGACGTGGGTTACATTGCTGCGAATGCCAGTTCTGGCATGAAGAATGTCAGCCTGGGCAATAACAGTGTTGTTCTGCAAGGCTGTGCGGTTGCCTCGACTGGATACTCTATCGGTGTAACCATCGAGATTTACAGTCGAGCCACCCCAGGGTCAACCTACCAGACCCTACGGCACGTTGCAACCATCAAGCCAGTGCTTCAGACTAACAACAGGCTCGCAACTTCTTGGACGGGCGCCGACAACAAGGGTGCCACTGGAGACCCTGGCGCACTGCCAGTCTACTACGCCGACAGCGATGCTCTCCAACAGTTGCATTTCCTTCTAGCCAATACTGGTGGACTAGCCGCATCCATTCAGGTTACCTGGTTCTACCAGATAGCCCAGAGAGCCTACTAGAGGTAGGCCCTCCCGTCCCGCATAGGAGGAGGGAGGGGCGGTTCCTCGCACCGCTCCTCCCAATTCCCATGGCAAAAATCGTCTACAACTTTGTGGGGGTCTCCTCCCCCGCTGGCGCCCTGTCGCACAAGGGCTTTATTGGCGACACTCTAGGCGACATACCTACGCCGCCTTCAGGCACCGAGGGGGAGCAGGCTGACTATGACGCTATTGAGGCAGTTGACGCCTCCCGCTGGCAGAATGCCAAGTTTCTGGACGAGGGGTATCCCTTCAAAATCTTCCGTTGGTATATCCCGCCTGAGATTGCCCTGCCCTGGAAGTTCATAGTGACACACGTAGGCTGGGTGCCCCTGGAAGGTGAACCTGGCTACGCAGGGTTCTACCTCAAAATCTACAATGTGAAGACGCAGTCCTGGGAGTTATTGGACACCAGCGGGTCTAACTTGGGTGCGGACGACGTGCTCACTGGCAGTGTCAAGGGAGTCAGGAGATACTACATGGACTCCGACAGATACGCCTGGACGGGGGTTCGCAATGTGTTCCAGCACACCGCAATTACCTCCAAACGCTGGGACAACTACACAGAACTTGAGCTTGAGTGGTGGGCAGGCATGAAGAGATGGGGGGCAGGCTGGGGCGAGGGCATCGAACCGCCCTATGGTGAGGTATAATGCTGATACTCAAGCAAAGCATCGCCCAGACGGTTCCTGTCAAACTGATTGACGATGGCAACCCTCCCTACGGGACGAAGGGCGTCTTGCCTGCCCAGTTGACGCTCTACTGCTCGAAGGAGGATGGTGTCTCCTACGGCAAGACCGTCAACGCTGGCAACTGGTTGGAGGTCAGCGGAACTCACCAGACTGGCGAGTATCGTCGGGCTCTCTCCGCAACTGACTTGAACCAGACTGGTTTCTTCACCTTCACCATATCCGCCCCAGCGGTCATAGATTACGCCGAACGTATCAAGGTTGACCAGGTTGACCAGTGGGACATCTTCTCTCGCCTCGGCGCACCAGCGCTGGCTTCTGTCTCTGCTGATATTGCCGACCTTGGCAGTGACATCAAGGTTGATTTCAGGGATATTGGTGGCACCCTGGGCAAGGTGAAGCAGGCAGTCATGGGCAAGCAGAAACTCGCCTTGAACCTGACGCCGCCGAAGCACTACATCTACGAGACCGACGGCTCCGTCCTGCAGGAGGCGAATGTGAACTCGGACGCGACCGAGAGGACTTACGACCCGCTATGAACAAGCACGGTTGGATACAGGAGATGCTCAGTCGCAGAGAGAGCCAGAACTGGCACGACCAGGACTGGGCCGTCATCATACACGGGCCCCTTTCCATTTTCGCTGGGGACGCTGCTGGGCCTTTACCTGGAGCGTCTCCGCTGCCTCGTGAGCCTGCCCTTGACGACTGGACTGGCACTGCGGTCTTAACCGTTCCTGACGATGAGTGGCCGGAAGAGCCAGTGTCAGACAGGACTTGGCAGGCTGTCGTCCCCAGCGCTCGAACCTGGTCTGGTGAGGCGAAGGCCACGCCCTCTTGGGGGGCCGTCGGAGCCCTCGCTGGGGGTTCCTGGGCAAGCCCTACGGTTGCCGACGCCACGTGGTCGGAGAAGGCTGCGGGGGTTCCAACACACCCATACTGGCACGCAACGGTCAAGGCTAGCCCCACATGGGTTGACGAGGCCGAAACCGACAAAACGTGGACACCTTCAACACCTACCGAGAAGACTTGGAGTGAAGCGACATGACGTTCCAGAATGTGATAGACCAGGCACAGAGGATACTGGCCGACACTGACGGAGTAAGGTATCCAGAGACGGACTTGCTTCAGTATGCGCTTGAGGCGCACAGGACGGGAGCGGCGTTACTTCCGCCAGAGGCGGTTCCCCCTATTTGGAGGAAGACGAACTACGATGTCGTCCCTAATAAGACGGCCTACGTTGTCCCCCAGGACTTGCTACTCATCTCCGCAGCCCGTAAATACTCGACTGTGGAGGGTGGCGCGGCCGTTCACGTTCACATCATCCCGCAGGAGTCGGAACGGCTCTTCTCTGATAACTCCTTCTTCGAGGCCTCTACGAGTTTCCAAGTGCTTGTTTTCCAGGATAACTTCCTGGTGTTGCGCCCAACGCCAACCGCTGCTGTAACCAGGGGTCTTGAGGTTCACTACCAGGCGAAGCCTGCTGGCTCTGCGGTGAGCGACACACTTCAAGTTCCTGACGCTGCCGGCGATGCGATGGCCTGGTATGTGGCGGCCATGGCCTTGCTGTCTGACCAGGACAGGGAGGGATACACAGCAAACATGACCGTCTTCAACGAACGGATGGTTCTCCTGGCGCAGCGGTATGCTGCCCCAGTAACCGCAAGGAGGGCAGGCATACCATGACGGCAGCAACCGCCCTGGACGAACTGCAACTGCTGGCGCAGCAACTTTCTGGCTCCATGCAGAAGACGATACTTCCGCCGAACCTGGCCTACCACTGGCTGACAAGGGGGTCATACCAGATAGCCTACCGTCTGCTGTGCCTGGAGGGTGTCTCCTCAACGGTGACAACGGCTGGCACGGCTGCTTACACGCTGCCTGATGACTTCCTCAAGGTCATCTCGGTTGTCTATGACGACAACATGCTGACCGAACTCGACCACGCCCTTGTCTCCTACGTTGACACGAACCAGGCGACGCCGAGCAACTATGTCATCCAGCACCCAGAGGCTATCCGTCTCTACCCGATACCTGACGCCATTAAGAACCTCTACATCCACTACTATAGGCGACCTGCCACTATCTCCGCTGACGGGGACTCCATTGACCTACCAGAGGAGTTAGCACAACTGTGCGTTGAATATGCCGTCTGGCGTCTCTACCAGACCTTCCAGCCCGAACTTGCCCCCATGATGTGGGAGACCTTCCAAGCCAACTTCAAGATGCACGAGAAGACAGCAGAGCGACAGGTAACGTCGCAAATCGTCAGCCCGAAGGACGACTTCTTCGGTGGCGAATGGATAGAGCCGAGGATGGCTATAATCATAGACTGACATGGCCTGGCTACAATTGAGACAAGAATCGTTCGCAGGGGGCATGAACCTGCGGGACGAGAAACGCCGTCTCGGTGAGAACGAGTCGCAGGTCATCGAGGATTTCTTTCTTGATAGGCACGGCGTCCTTTACCTCCCGAAGGCCAATGTCGGCTTCAACTCCCTGGCGTTGACGAGCCGTGTGGTGGGCATCTTCCGCCACTACTGCGAGACGGCTGGAGAGAAGCGTCTCGTGGCTGTTGCTGGGCAATACGCCCTGCGGGGTGTGGACGCCTCTGGTGTGTTCCAAGTCTTGCAGGCCAACTGGCAGGATGCTGCTAGACCTGCCCGCTTCCTGAACGCCAGGCACTACACCTTCTTCATGGACGGGAAGTCAACTGTCAAAGCCTATCATACCGTCTCTGGTGGGTTTGCGGATGTGATTCCAGCCGTCCCGTCAACACCGACGGCGGCCTTCACTGCAGGATGGGGCGCGCTATCGGGATACTTCGTCTATAAGGTTACGCACCAGAATGCCATTGGTGAGTCCAATGCAAGTGCCTCAGCGGCTATCACGGTTACGGCAGGTTCCCCGCCTGTGCAGATTGGGAATATGACCGCTTACGGGCCTGGAGACGAATACACTAACATCTATCGTTGCTACGGTCTCTCGGCTGAGGCTGTCGTCGATGCTAACTTTTACCTGATAGGCCAGACTAAGAACACGACCTACGTGGATACACTCCCTGGCGGTGCCGAGCCGAACACAGTCTACGAGGACAACTACTTCAACGCTACCGCCAAGTTTGGCGTCCTCTGGCGGGACAGGGCTTTCTGGGCGAAGGGCGACGAGATTTATGTGTCCGAGCCCCTGATACCCACCGCCTGCCACCTGGTGATTGTCGTCCCAGGCGAGGGGGAGATAACTGGGCTGGCCCCGCTTGGGCAAATGCTGGTCATCTTCCAGCCGAACTCTGTCTGGGCGCTGACGGGATACGACCAGGACGACTTCGCCGTCTCGCCGATGGTGGAGACTGTCGGCTGTATTGCGCCGAACACCATCGTGGAGTTTGAGAACAACGTCTGGTGGATGGGTTTGGAGACGGTATATCAGATGGACCCTGGCGGGCAGGTTCAGAACATTGGCGAACCTATCCGTCCCGTCATACGGGACTTCCCCAGGAACCGTGTGGAGGACTACGCAGTTGCTGGATACTATGACGGGCGATACTACCTGGCGTTGGACGATGGAACGACGAAGCAGACTTATGTCTATGACATTATCACAAGAGGCTGGACTCGTCTTTCCAGGGCGTTTTCGGCCTTTGCCAGACTGAACCATCCACATGATACGACCTATGCGACTGGTATGGGGGCGTTCATGGCTGGGGACGACAGCGGGTTCATACACGGTATTCAGACGGCATCCACGAGGCTAACGAGCGGGCAGGTTGTAACCGCTGAAAGGGACGGCGGGGCGCCAGAAGTTGTCAAGTTGTGGCGGGCTATGCGCCTCGATGGAACAGGGGCAGCTGTCCTTTCCATCCATGCGACAGCGGATGCCAAGTGGCAGAAGGTGGCCCCGTTCTACCTGAACGCTGGCGACAGGAGACTGCTCAACCAGACCCTCCAGGGAACGGGCCTAGAGGTCTGGTTCTATGTCTCTAATACTGGCGGTTCTCCCTTCAGTCTGCGAGGGCTCACCATTGACGCATCACCGAGGCCAGGCCGATGAAACGCAGAAGGATGGTTAGCATAGGGAATCCGCAGTTGGCGACGGCGTTCCAATCTATCTGGGACTGCCTCGGCAAGGCAGCAGCGGAGAACGAGGATGCTCGTTTCAGGCTTCTTCAGTGCGACC
>ERZ1292632.2891-Hain-H43-01um-R2-2891-length-13800-cov-8_pt2 | contig 11906 bp, 8 predicted proteins | sample MGYA00564407_ERZ1292632 | MGnify/ENA primary metagenome ERZ1292632 (study PRJEB36523, sample SAMEA6512637) | groundwater metagenome | collected 2019-01-08 | study: AquaDiva: Metagenomics assemblies of 32 groundwater samples
GGCGTGGCCCCTGCGCTGCCGGGATATCCCGGCACGAATGCTCTGCCTGTAAATCCGGGCGCTGCCGACTCGTTTCTTGGTGGTAGCGCGGGATCGAATGCACGCCTGAATCCTGGATCTGGGGTTGGGCTGAACCCGTTGCTCCAGGGTGCGGCTCCGGCTGCTCCCGCCCCCCCTGCTGCCGCCGCCCCCCCGCCCGCCACCGTACAAAACAGCGGGTTGGGGGCACTGCCGCTGGCCGCCGGGTCCACGGCCCTCGCGGGCTCCAACTCGGCTCTGGCGGACCTTCTCCGGGGCCTCTACGCTCAGCCGCAGCCTGCCCCCGCGCCTCCTCTCCCCAGCCTTTCTGCGGTTCAGAACACTCCGACGCAGATCGATTTCGGGCAGCAGGCCGGACAAATCGTGAACACGCCCACACAGTCGTTGAGCACTGGCGCAACGACCACCCTGCCCTACAACGCCCCGATCACCCAGCAGATGCTTCAGACCAATGAGGACGCGGCCAGCGGCGGCTTCACCTATGTTGGGCCGGACGGCGAGGTCCACCAGTTCGCTGATGGTGGAGTGATTCCAGAAGTTGTGGTCGGCATGGGGCTGGACAGTCACATGCCATATCTCTTCGGCGAGGCCGGCCCAGAAACGGTAGTCCCGAAGGGCAAGAAACTCTCTGATGTGAAGGGCAAGCACGGCAAGATGGGCGCCTATGCGGAGGGCGGAGCAATCGGCTACGCCCCGGACTACGAGCCAAAGGTGTTCAATCCGCCGGACCTTTCCGGCATCGTCACTCGCGGGTACAACACTCCGGGTGTTCCCCTGCTGCCCCAGGTCAACGCGCTGACTGGCGGGGGGCAGTCGCTCATCCCCTCCGCTCAGGGTTTCTTCAACGCTCTGCCCAGCGAGCGGTCGGCGTACTCCGGGTTCCTTCAGGATGAGGCCGGAGTCCAGCCGAACGATGTCTTTGAGATCATGAAGAAGCTCGCCCCGCAGGTCACCGGGATTCGCACGCCTCGCTTTGCGGCGTAGCCGTGGCCACCATCGACGAGAGGGATTCTCCTCCCCCCCCCCTCCGACCGTCTCTGTCTCCGTTCCGATCACCTACGATCGCCGCAGCCCCGCAGCCAGAACAGGGCAAGGGGTTTTTGGACGATCTTGGCAAGTACCTCTTTGATCCATTCGAGCGCGAGAAGTACCGGAACATGCTCGGCGGGATTCCCGTTGTGGACCCCATCCTGCGCTTCGGTAGCGATGTCGCGGAGCAGGCGTTCCCGCCGTTCTTCGCCCAGCGGCAGAAGGCCGCCCTGGAAGATCCGACCATTCCGCCGATTCTTCCCGGTATTGGAATAGCGGCTGGGGCGGTACGGAAGGCCGACAGAGCCAAAAAGGCCATTGAGGGCGCGCTTGACGTTGCCGGCCAGGTCAAGACGCCGGGGTTCCTTCAGACCGCCGAGCAGAAGATCGCGCAGGTCCGGCCACCCGTGGAACCGCTGGAGAAGTACGCCGGCAACGTGAACCTGGGGCGACTGGATCTCCCAGACGTTACGAAGCAGGTCATCAAGACCGTTCAGGAGCAACTCCCGCCGAGGGTGCCCCAGGGACACGACGAGACGATAGCTCTTGCACAAGAGGTTCTGATCTCCTCCAAGTTGACGGGGGCGGACCCAGCGGACCTTGCCCGCAATCTCGCCAAGCGTCAACTGACCGCCCAGGATGTGACCGCAATCCGCATCGCCTCTGCGGAGCAGGCCAGTTCCGCCGCCCTCGCCGCCGAGAAGGCGGTGCGTGGTGGCATGACCCCGCAGGACTTGGCTGCCGCCCAGCGGGAGATCACCAAGTACCTGGAGATGTCGGACAGCCTGACGGGTGTAACCCAGACCGCGGGTAGGACATTGGATTCGTTCAACATCGTCGTGGATGGCTCCCACGGCAACTTCGCTGCCGCCACCGAGGCGCTGTCCAAGTTGCATAACCTCGATCTGCGCAAGGACTACATCAAACTACTGGCCTCGATCGACCCGAGAGACCAGCCTCGGCTCGGAGAGTTCATCCGAAAGGTCGAGAGCGAACTGTCTCGTCCACTTGCCAGCGGGGTGAAGCCGGTGGATGTCGGCTGGTGGATGCAACACATCTTCATCAACGGCATCATGTCCGGCCTCTCGAACGTCCGAAACGTCATCGGCAACACGGTCAAGGTCGGGAAGACGATTACGGAGGTGTATGGGGCAACCGTTCTGCCCGGCGGCCCGTCGCTGGACGCCGCGAACACCTTCACCTCAACGCTACTGACCCGAGGCATTCGTCGTGGCATGGCGAGCGGCTGGGGCACGTTCGTCCATCGGAACGTCGCAGACTTCGCCAAGCTGGACTCCTCCACCGCCGACATGCTGCGCTATCCAACCCGAGAGAACGGGGTTGGCAAGATCGTTGCCGGGACCGCAGACTTCATAGGCCTGCCGGGCCGGGCGATGGTCGCCGCCGACGCCTTCTACAAGGGGATGTACGAGGAGGCGTTTAAGGCCCTCCACGCAACGCAGGCGGCCGATGTGCTGCGCCTGAGCGGCCCCAAGAGGGCTGGCTTCATTGCCGATCGGGTTGCTAATCCGTCCGTCAAGGAAGTGATCGCGTCTCGCAACGCCGCCGCCGAGTACACCTACAACTCTCGGACGGGCCTTGCGAAGAACATCATCGAGCTTCGGGACAAGGCTCCGCTGGGGATCGGCCGGCTGGTGGTCCCATTCATCAACACGCCCACGAACATCCTGCGGGACGCGCTCCAGTCCACGCCTGTGGGATTCGTCGGGGCCAACACAGCCAAGGGGGCGTTCGGAGAAGCCGAGCGGGCGGTGCGCTACTCCCGCGCCATCTTGGGATCAACGGCAATGGCAGTCGTCTACTCCCAGATAGTGCAAGGCAACATCACCGGGTACAACCCGTACCGCTACGGAAGCACCGAGGCCAACATCTGGGCCAAGGACAATCTGGAGCTGGGGGTCAAGACACCGTGGGGAGAGTTCTCCCTGATGGGCTACCCCCCGTTCTCCACGATCGCCAAGTTCTCGGCAGGCATTCAGGACACTCAGCGCAAGTACGGGGAGGAGGGGGTAACCCCTGAGCTGTTGGGGCGCATCCTGCTGCGAATGGCCGACACCACGCTGGACGAGTCGTTCTTCAACGGCATCACGAATCTTCAGGACGCCATCAACGACCCGGACCGCTCCATGAAGACGTTCGTTCGGCAGATCGCCTCCGCTCCGATCCCGTACTCGGGGGCGCTCCGCCTCGTCAATCAGGTGAACGGCGTGGCCCCGCGCGATCCGGTCACCTTCCAGGACTACATGATCGCCAACCTCCCGGTCCTGGGGGAAACCCTGCGCCCGAAGGTCGGGGCGCTCGGGCCGGAGGAGCCACGAACCAACACCGGGCCGCTTGCGTTCCTGCCGTCACGGGTGCAGCAGCCCTACGCCGACGAGTTCGAGCGCCGACTGCTGTACCTGAAGGACTTCGGGCTGGCGCTGCCGGAGCCGGTGCAGTCGGATATCGGCAAGGGGGTGAAACTGAAGGACGACGAACTGTACGAGCTGCGGAAGAACACCTACCCGAAGATTCTGGATGCCATGCATGAAACGATGGGCAAGGCCGGATTCTCCACACTTCCGGAGCAGGAGCAGGTTCGCCAACTGCGGGCCGCCTTTGACGCAGCCCGCAACGACGCCCGCGTGGAGACCGCCATGACGGTTCTCCTACCGCGGGCGACCACCCCGGATGGCGTGGCGCGGGTGGCTCTCGTGGGACTCGCCGCCTACTCCCGCCAAGCCGACAAGACGAGATGGATCGAGGACATCCAGAAGGCCGGGAAGATGACACCGGAGGCTGCCAAGATCATTGACGACAATCGACCCGCGAAGGCTCCCGGACTGCGCTCGGACCCGACCGTGGCGGAGTACGTGAAGTTCGCCCCGTTGGTCCAGAAGTACCTTGCCCTCAAGCCGTTCAACATCGGAAACCCCGCCGAGTGGAAGAAACTGGAGGCGGCTCGACAGGAATACAACGCCGCAAAGGCCGTGGATGCCTTCGCCCCCAAGCCGTCCATTGTCCGCCTGTACGAGCTTCCCTCTGCCGTCAATCAGGCCCGCACCCGGATGATCAGCCTGAACCGGGGGCTGGACAGGTTCGTGGGCGACAGCGCCTATCTCTGGCGTCCGTAGGGGGCCACTGGACATTTTCCGTACGGCGGGTGTAATAATCCCGTTTGTAAGGAGGCGAACCAATTGGCCGAAAACGAAACACCTGTAATCTCGGAAACCCCGGCAGGGCAAACCGAGAGCCCGGCGCAAACGTCAACGCCAGCACCGCTCACAGTCGATTCGATCAAGGAAGCGCTCCTCCCCGAGTTCCGCAAGGAAATGAAAGCCGCTTATGACGCAGCCCGCAGGGCTGAGGCCAAGGCGGAACGCGCTCCTGAGAAGTTCCGAGAGTACGTGGCTCCGCTGGAGGAGGCCATCGAAGGCCTGCTCACGCGGGACATGACCGACGACGCAAGGGACGCATTCAAAGCCAAGCGTGATCTCGCGCGAGCCACCCGGCAGGACCCAGAGGCAGAGCAGCAGCGATACATCGCGGAGTTCCAGGCCGAAGCCGCCTCCGTCTTGGAGGAGGAAGGCATCAGGGCCGACGATCCGGTTCTCGTTGCTGCCTACCAGAAGTACGTCGCCGGGGCAAAGTCTCCCGCGCAGTGGCGAACCGCTCTCGGACGCTCCATCGGGGCCGTTCACAAGGAACGGGCACAGGGCAACGAGAAGACGGGGGCCGAGCGGGAGAAGAAGGCCCGCGAAGACGAGCGCAACAAGATCCTCAACGAAAAGCGTGAAAAGGATGGTCCTCTCGATAAGGGCCAGCCAGCCTCCTCGGCAAAGAAAAACGTCATGGACATGAGCGACGACGAGTGGAAGAGCTACGAGGCCGCACGAGACGCGGAACGTAAGGCTCAGAGAATCGGGCGTCGGTAGTCCGAGGAGTAACCAGCAATGCCTCTCTCACTTCGCGGTGGAGCCAACGCCCTCGGTGGCACCGAGGACAAAACCTTCTATCTGCGCAAGATGCTCTCGCGGGCGATCCCGAAGAAGGTCCACGCCCAGTTCTGCGACAAGAACAGCATCCCGGTTCGCGGGGGCCAGAGCGTCGAGTGGCGTCAGTTCCGCTCGTTCACCACGAGCGTCACGGCCCTCACCGAAGGCACTCCGGGTGCTGAGACGATCCCCAGCGTGCAGATCACCACGGCGACGGTCAACCAGTACGGCATGTACTACCGGCAGACCGAGATCGCTCAGTCGCAGTCCATCGACGACCTCCGGGCCGAGGGTGCCGAGGCGCTGGGCGAGGCGATGGGCGACGCCTACGACCTGCTCACGCGCAACATCATGCGTGGCACCACGACGATTCAGTACGCCAGCACGGCCGGCTCGCGCGTCGCAGTCGGTTCCGGTATGCGCCTGAACGCCGCGGAACTCCGCGAGGCCCTCGCCACCCTCAAGACCAACAACGCAATGCCGTTCGAGGATGGGGCCTACAAGGCGATCATCCACCCCCGCACCGAGGCTGACCTGTTCAACGACCCCACCATCGTCAACGCCTTCAAGGACGCGGGCGAGCGCGGTGGCGGGAACCCGCTGTTCACGGGCAAGCTCGGTCGCTACCTCGGGTGTGACTTCTTCTCCACCTCCAACGCTTCGATCCAGGCTGCGGGTGGTCTCTCGGTCGCCAACACGTCGGCCGATGTGTACCAGACGATGCTCCTGGGCAAGGAAGCGGTCGGCGTGGTCGAGCTGTCGGCCCTCACCAGCGATCTCATCTACCACCCGGCGGGGTCCAGCGGTGTCAACGACCCGCTGAACCAGCTCTCTTCGCAGGGTTACAAGTTCTCGCACGGTGGCGCGGTCCTGAACAACTCATGGATCGTTTCCATCGAGCACACGACGAGCCTTGGTGTGGAATAGAGTGGCGTGATTTTTGGGGGAGGGGGTGTGTGAATCCCCCTCCCCCTCGCGTTCTCAAATAAATAGGAGGCCATCATGCAAGAGCCGAAGGCGACGGTCGCCGGTCCGGACGCTCCTCAGAAGAAGCGTGTGGGTCGGCCTCCCGGATCAAAGCGAACCACCACCGACCGCGACCTGATCGAGCGACTGGCCAAGCGCATCGACGAGCTGGAGGCCGAGAGGAACGATCCGATCGAGCTGCGCAAGCTTGAAGTCGTGGCCAGCCCGGAGACGGCCAAGATCCCACCGGGCACCCTGATCAAGGTGGGTGAGACCACGGACGGAACCCCCATCTACCGCAAGAAGCCGTGGACCAAGAGCGATTTCGACCCGGAGGACCGGGTGACGTTCTTCGCCCCGTGGGCCTGCCCGGTCACCATCAATGGCGTGACATGGGACATCACCGTGGGGGAGAACACCGCGCCCGCTGGGATCAAGAACGCCTACCGGGAGCGCATGGCGATCCAGCACGCCGACTATGCCTCGCTCTACCCGACCCCCTCACCGGACACCGTTTATCGGATGAACGAGCTGGCCCGCAAGAGCGGCCAACGAGTGTTCTCCGGCCTCCACCACATCGGAGTCGGCCTCGATGTCCATACCCCCGAGCCCGAGGACGAGGCCCCGGCGGCGAAGGCATGAGCGGCAAGATCGCCGCTGCACTGATCGCCTACAACTCCGAAGCCAAGCTCCCCGAACTCCTCGATTCCCTGAAGTCTCAGGTCGATTACATCGTCGTCGCCATCGACCCCAAAACCAACGATGGAACCCGTGCCGTGTGCGAACGGTACGGGGCCATCGTGGTCGATGGGCTGGATGCGTGGGAGGCGGGCTTCGCGACGGCCCGCGACGTGTCGTTCGCAGCGGTACCGGCGGACGCGGAGTGGACCATCTGGCTGGACACCGACGACGTGCTCAAATGTGACGTGCCCCTGCGCAAACTGGTGGAGTCCGCGCCACCGGACGCGGTGGGCATCGCCCTGCCCTACGCCTACTTCCGCGACTCCTACGGCAACCTGACCACCGTGTTCGACCGCGAGCGGCTACTGCGGATGGCGGCCAAGCCGAAGTGGGATGGCTGGCTGCACGAGGTCTGCAATCTCACGGTTCCCGGCAAGATGATCCGCACCTACGACAAACCGGAGCAATCGCTGATCTGGGTGGAGCACAAGAACCGCACCGACGACAGCAAGGGCGACCGCAACTTCCATCTGCTGCGCAAGTGGCTGGAGGCCGAGCCCCAGTCATCCCGGTGCATGTGGTACTTCGGGATGCAGCACTTCGCGGCCAACCAGTGGGAGGACGCAGCCTCGTGGTTCGAGCAGGCGGCCGTGCATCACCCCGGCAACCACCTTGAGCCGTGGCAGGGGTTGGTCTACGCCGCGAAGGCATACCGTAACCTCGGCCAGAACGAGAAGTCCATCAACGCCGCTACCCGGGCGATGATGATGTACCCCGATCTGGCCGATCCCTACCACGAGATGTCCGCCTCCTATCAGGCGGCAGGGGAGTGGCTGAAGGCGGTGTGGTGGCACGAGCAGAGTTTGAACAAGGGCCAGCCGGGCGGACCCGTGATGGTCAACCCCTTGGACTATTCCTACAACCCCTTCGTCACCGTTCACACCGCGTACGCGATGTTGGGCCGCTTCGATGAGGCGCTGGCGAAGATCGACCGGGCGCTGGTGATCCGTCCGGACCCTCTGGTCAAGAAGGTGCGCGATGCCTACGCCCACAAGATCGGCCGGCTGAAGGCCATCGAGGGCGGGCTGACGCTGGCCGAGCACCTGACCAACACGGCGGAGCTGGACAAGGCCAAGGTGGTCATCCGCTCCATGCCCGCAGGGGCGGCGGAGGAGGACGGGCGCATCCTTCAGGCGGCGGGCTACGTGCGGCGGGCCAGCGGCCACCTCGAACGGGACGACCGCTACGAGGACTTCTACTTCCAGGTCAAGGAGGAGGACCAGAAGCCGAACGAGCGCCACCAGTGGATCGTGGATCACGCACTTAGCACAAATGCTAAGAGGGTGCTCTGGGTCGGGGCGGGAAACCTCGCCGGACCCCTGCTCCTCGCGGAGCGTGGGGTCAAGGTGGTGGTCGTGGACTGCGATCCGCGCAGGGTGCGGATGGGCAACCACGAGGCGGCCAAGCGCAAACTGCTCAAGCGGTACCGCGACAAGGACGCCGGGATGATGCTCCCGATGATGATGCGCAAGGGGAAGCACAACCCCGATCTTCCGGTGCAGTTCTGGTACGGCTACGGGGAGCGGCTGCCGGTTGCGGCCAAGAACCTCGGACCCTATGACCTCGTGGTCACCGGAACCCTGCTCGCGCGTGTCCCCGATCCGGTCGCTCTGGTGAAATCGCTGGGCGATATCGGTAGCAGGATTCTGTACACAATCCACGACGCGCGCAGCCTCGCGGCCCCGGAGCCCCCGGAGGGCACGGTGCGGATGTTCTCCCGGATGGACCTGGAGCAGATGTTCGCTGGCAGCAACCGGATTCTGGAGTCCCGCACCTTCGGACCAGAGCAGCGAATGGTGGCATTCGAGTACGTGCCGGGCGAGAACTGGGGCACCGAGGAGCACCCCTCCGTGGTCATCTACTGCGGTCCGGGCTGGGAGGAGTGGAGTCCCGACCAGATCGACCGCAGCGGGCTGGGCGGCTCTGAGACAGCGGTGGTGCTGCTGGCCCGTGAGTTCGTGCGCAAGGGCATGCGGGTGACCGTGTACGGACCCTCGGACGGTGTGTGGGACGGCGTGGTCTACCGGCACTGGCAGAAGTTCGACGCCAAGGCCGGCTGCTACCTGTTCGTCTCGTGGCGAAACCCCCGGATGTTCGACAACGAGATCCGGGCCACCCGCAAGGCGCTGTGGGTCCACGACACCGACTACCGCGAGCTGGTGACCGAGGAGCGCATGGCCAAGGTGGACTCCATCTGGGTCATGTCCGAGTGGCACCGAAAGCACTGGGAAGGGCTTTATCCCTACACAATCGGCAAGACGCTGGTGGTGGGTAACGGCATCCGGGCGGATCGTTTCGCGCCGATCGACGTGCCGCGTGACCAGACCAAGATCGTCTACTCCTCCTCCCCGGATCGCGGGCTGGAGCAGCTCCTTGACTACTGGCCGAAGATCGCCGGGGCGATCCCCCACGTCACGCTGGATATCTACTACGACTGGACCAACTACGACCTGATGGGCGGGCCACCCGACTTCAAGGCGCGAATCATGGAGAAAACCAAACAGATCGGTATCAACTGGTGCGGGCGGGTGGGCCAGCAGGCACTGGCGGATTCGCTGAAGAAGGCGGGGGCGCTGGTCTACCCCGGACCCCACGACTTCTGCGAGACCTTCGGCATCACCTTCCTCGAAGCGCAGGCTGCCGGGTGTGTCCCGGTGACCCGAGACAACGGGGCGCTCCCGGAGACAAACCGCTACGGCATAATCATCCAGAACGACTCCCCGGTGGACGACTGGGTGTCGGCGGTCCAAGCCGCCCTCGCTCGCTCCGAAGCCGATCGGACAGAGATGTCCACGTGGGCCAAGAACCAGACGTGGGAATCGGTGGCGGTCCGCGTGATCGCGTGGGCGATCGACGTGGAAAAGGCGAACGGAACGGAGTAGCGAAATGCCTGCTGATTCTCGAACCAATGCAATCTTCCGCGAGCGGTACTGGTCCGGTGACATTGCCGACGCCCCCAGCGACGGCGAGCTGTTCATCGACTCCAGCAACACCAACCGGATCACGGTCTACCGGGGCGGGTCGTGGGTGACGCCGCGATTCGATGCGATCACCCTGACCGGAACCACAACCTACACGACACTGACCGGGCCGACCCTGACGGTGGCATCCCTCGCAACCATCCAAGCGCTTCAGGTCGCGGGTACGGCATCCCTGACGACATCACGGATCACCACGCTCACGGTGACCACCGAAACGGTGGCGTCCCTCGGGACCACTCAGGGACTCCAGGTTGCGGGCACAGCGTCTCTGACGACCTCGCAGATCACCACGCTCACCGCGGTCAACGGCACGGTGGCCTCGACCGGGACGATCCAGGCGATGCAGGTGGCCGGTGTGGCGTCGATGGCGAACATCCAGGCCGAGCTTCTGACCGTGGACACCCCGGCGGCCAGCGCGACCGGAGCGGTGGTCCTCGGCAACTCGGCGGTTCCGACCACCGCGAACAGCACCTCTGGCTTCGTCCAGATCAGCGCCCTTCCGGGTACGCCGGTTGGGCAAACCGCAAACCCGGCAGCCAACACGGTGTTCTTGACCTTTGACACGACTCGTCTTGCAATCGTGGCCAAGGTGGGAAGCGCGTGGTACGCGACTGCCTCGATGAGCATCTACTAGTAGTGTCTGTCTGGGGAATGGGGGGAGTAGGAAGCACTCCCCCCACCCTCGCGCAATGCCGCTGAAGCCACGGGTCGGTCTGATCATGGCGACCCGCGACGGGCTGGCCCCATGGAAGACCACCACCCGCGTGCTGGCTGAAGCCAAAGAGCGAAACATGGAGGTGGCGGTCGCGGTTGATCACCGCAGCACCGATGGAACCGAAGACGCGGTGCGGCCCCTTGCCGACCACCTGATCGACTTCCACAACGACGTGCCCTACTGCGAGGACGTGCTGGACGAGTTGACGGCCTCCATCCGCGCCCCGTGGTGCTTCCTCGTCTCGGACGATGAGTGGCCCTCCCCGGCGCTCTGGAAGTTCGCGGCCGATGCCCACCGCAAAGAGGCGCTGATCTACCGTCCGCGCATGGTCGCGGTGCTGCCGGACTGGTCCGGTCACTACCGTCCGCTGATGACTGCCCAACCCCGCGTGTTCCCCCGCGACTCCATCCGTTGGCCCAAGGGAGGCATCGACATCCTGCCACTGCGCGCCCTGCCGGAGCGAGACATCGCGGAGGTGCTGTGGCACTTCAACCTCTGGTCGCCACGGGCGGAGCGGGAGGCCAAGGTCATTGCCCACGAGGAGGCGTGGCAGAAGAACTGGGACGCCCACCCGTGGCCCGCCGGTTCACGCCGCGCCTATCTGTGGGAGGACTTCCCCGACGAGATTGGTCCGTTGGAGGACTTGGAGAAGTACAGGTGAATGAGACTGGTGATCCACGATTCCACGAGTTGCTGCGAGAGTTGGCCGAGTTGCACGACCGCAAGCAACAGGACTACGGGAGAAACGAGGACCCATTGGCGAATGTCCGAGCCTCGGAGGAATGGGGTATCCCGGCATGGGTGGGAGCGATGGTCCGCCTCAACGACAAGGTGCGCCGACTTCAGCAATACGCTCGCCGCGGGTCGCTCGCCAACGAGGGCGCAGAAGATTCGCTTCGAGACATCGCTGTCTACGCCCTCATCGCCCTGATCCTGATGCGAGAGAAGCAGTGAGGGTGATGGTGACGGGCGCGGGTGGTCCGGCGGGCATCGGGGTGACGCGCAGCCTCAAAGTGGCGGGCCACGAGATCATCGGCACCGACTACGACAAGTGGGCGCTCAACTTCGCTGAGACCAAGATCAAGCACCTGGTACCCCACGCCTCCGACCCGCACTACATCACGATCCTGAACGAGCTGATCGAGGCCTACAAAGTGGACTTCCTGCACGCCCAGCCGGACCCTGAGGTGGCGGTGGTGTCGGAGGCACGGTATGTGCTGAAAGCCATAACGATGCTGCCCCGGATCGAGACGGTAGCGGTCTGCCAAGACAAGATGATGACCAATCGCCGCCTGCTTGGTACCGGGGTTCCGGTGCCGAAGACAGTGAACATCCTTGGCAACGACCTGAGCGACGCGGCCAACCTTCTCGGGCCGGAGTTCTGGGTCCGCGATCGCCGCGGAGCCGCCGGGCGAGGGGCGTGGCACGTTCTCCCATCGA
>ERZ1292632.3530-Hain-H43-01um-R2-3530-length-11905-cov-5_pt1 | contig 11905 bp, 7 predicted proteins | sample MGYA00564407_ERZ1292632 | MGnify/ENA primary metagenome ERZ1292632 (study PRJEB36523, sample SAMEA6512637) | groundwater metagenome | collected 2019-01-08 | study: AquaDiva: Metagenomics assemblies of 32 groundwater samples
GAGTAATTTTTCCTCGGCTGACAGTTCAGTTTCACCTTTGGGCGAAATTTTGCCGACAAGAATCTCGCCAGCTGTAACTTCTGCGCCGACTCGAACGATGCCATTTTCATCCAAATTAGACAACGCTTCCTCGGAAACATTAGGAATATCGCGTGTCAGAATTTCCGGACCAAGTTTCGTGTCACGAACTTCAAGTGAATATTTTTCGATATGAATTGAAGAAAGAGTATGATCTTTAACCAAGCGGTCAGAGATAATAATAGCGTCTTCAAAATTACCTCCGCCCCAAGACATAAAAGCAACAGTTAAATTTCTTCCGAGTGCAATTTCTCCATCTTGAGTAGCGGAACCGTCAGCAAGAAGATCTCCGGCTATTACCTTATCGCCAACTGAGACGCGCGGAGTATGATTTATCACTGTCCCCTGATTTGAGCGAACAAATTTTGCCAATAAATATTCCCGCTCGCTTCCCTTGTTCTCTTTGACCCTAATCAAGAATGAGGAAACATGAGTCACTTCGCCATTAGCAACAGCCAATATGATCTGGCCAGAATCTTTGGCCGCAGCAATTTCCATACCGGTGCCGATTACTGGTGATTCGGGTCGAAGAAGCGGCACGGCCTGACGTTGCATGTTGGCACCCATCAGGGCTCTGGCGGCATCATCATGTTCGATAAAGGGAATTAAAGCGGCGGTGACAGAAACAATCTGCTTTGGTGAAACATCCATATATTCAACTTTGGTTGAATCATCAATGGTCGGTTCACCGGCATGGCGGACAATAACTCTCTTATCCTTAATATAGCCCTTCTCATCAACCTCAACTGATGCCGGAGCAATGGTGGAATTTTCTTCCTGACTGGCATCAAGGTAAACGACATCATCAGTTACCCGAGCCTTGCCCCCAAAGCGGGCCCCTTTGAGGCCATTTTCAATTTTGACTTTGCGATACGGAGTTTCGATAAAACCAAACTCATTTATTTTGGCGTATGACGCTAAATAGCCAACCAAACCGATGTTTGGGCCTTCCGGCGTCTCAATTGGACAAATTCTGCCATAATGAGTAACGTGAACATCACGAACTTCAAAACCAGCCCGTTCGCGCGAGAGTCCGCCAGGGCCAGTAGCAGAAAGAGTTCTTTTGTGCTCCAGTTCTGACAAAGGGTTCGTTTGATTCATAAACTGCGACAATTGCGAAGAGGCGAAAAATTCTTGCAATGCAGCCACGATTGGTCTGGAATTGATCAATTGCGCCGGGGTGACTTCATCCAGCTCGGAAATACTCATTCGATCTTTAATTATTCGCTCGACGCGGAGAAGTCCGACTCTGACGCGGCCCTGCAAAAGTTCGCCGACGGCTCTAATCCGGCGATTTTTCAAACTGTCGGTATCGTCAGCTTCTGCTTCGAGATTGTTATTTAGTTCGATAATCTCCCTGATAATCGCAATAAAATCGTTCTTGCACAAAACACGATTTTCGGGAGTATTCGGCGTATCTTGACCAAGCCGCATATTAATTTTGTATCTGCCTACCCGCCCAAGATCATATCGCTTCATATTATAAAACATCGCTTCAATAAAGGATTTTGCACTTTCAACTGTAGCTAAATCTCCCGGTCGAATTTTTTTGTAGGTTTCAACCAGTCCTTCTTCATAGCTTTTGGCTGAATCTTTTTTTAATGTCGCTTCTATGTAGTGATTGTCTTCATGAGTATCTACGTCAGCAAATAAGGATTTAATTTCTTCGTCAGAGCCGACACCGAGAGCGCGGAGAAAAGTAGTAATCGGAATTCGTCGTTTGCGGTCAATTTTGACTGTTATAACGTTTTTTAGATCGGTTTCAACTTCCAGCCAAGCGCCCCGCGAAGGAATAATCTTTGCACCGAATAATTTTCTGCTGCCAGCTTGAGTTGCTGTAAAAAGCACTCCAAATGATCGAACTATTTGAGAAACAATCACTCTTTCGACTCCGTTAATAATAAAAGTTCCGCGATGAGTCATTATTGGAAAATCACCCATAAAAACATCGGCCTCTTTTACCTCTTCGGTTTTTTTATTAAGAAGAGAGATCCGGACTTTTAGCGGTGCTTTGTAAGTCAAATTTTTTTCTTTGGCAGTAACTTCATCAACTTTTGCATCACCAAGATAATAATTGCTAAATGATAAAGACATCGTTTCACCGGTAAAATCTTCAATCGGAGAAATTTCATCAAATAGCTCTCGCAAACCTTTAGCAAAAAACCAGTTATAAGATCGCGTTTGAACCTCAATCAAATTAGGCAGCTCTACTCCAGCTTTCTTTTCCTGATTCAAACGTAGATTAGTGATACCCTTGACAGCTTGTGGCACTTTGCTCTCCTTGTTTACCCAGTCAAATACGATCATGCTACCTTCGGCAATTAGATCGTCCGCCTATGGCGGATTTAACAGGGTGAATCTCATCTTTGTTCAATCCGAGATTCTGTAAAATTTCTTTTTTCCTCGCACGACACAAAAAAACTACCCTTAAACGGGGCACTAAAAACATTCCCTTTTAGGTCTCGATAGAACTCATTAATCTCAATTTATTACCTACAAAATAATATTATCAAAACAAAAAACACTTGTCAACCCCCTCCGCCCGCACCGAGCCAGTCGAACGTGGTCCACAACTTTATTTCCCTCCTTTGTTTTCGTCTTTGTGCATGCAGACAATCCTCTGCACTTAATATAGTACTTATACTATTTTACATTGCTGGGTTTCGATGTCAATGACCCCACAATCAATTTAAGTCATTTGGTTTTTGTGTTTTTTATTCTTTACATTATAAGGTTTCAGTGATACAATTTCGTTACAAAACAATGACATGAGGTGATCAAGATAGAAACCGGCAAAGTCATCTGGTTTAACAAAAGAGAGGGCTTTGGGCTCATCCATGTCGATGACGGCCCTAATAAGCCAGTTCACGCCGCAGATATAGACGGCGGAATCACGCTCGAAGCTGGCCAAAGGATCGAATTCAGAATGGTCAGACGCCATCGCAACGAAGTGCCAGTCGGGATCCGGGTGGTAGACGAACAATCACAGCCCGGTAGTTTCGGCCACCAGTTGCAGACGGCTTATGACCATAGGCAAGTTCAAGGTCAGCGAAGGCGTATCTCTGGTGAAGCCGTTGAGGCAAAAAATCGATCCAGATACAGGAGCAACCCTGACCAGGTAGAGCTAGACGAGCTTCTTGGGAGCAAGTAGGGGACAGCGCCGAACGTGACCGCAATGGTCGCGTTTTTTAATTCAAGAGCTCAAACATTTTTTGCAATAGTTCACTAAGATTTTCTTTTGTCACGGCAGAGAAAAAGATAGGGGAAATTCTAATTTTCTTGAAATCCTTAACTATTTTTTCCTGACGCTTTTTGTTGATTATCTCTGATTTGGAAATTGCAACTAAAATCCGTTTTTCCGCCAATACTTTTGAATAATCTTTTAATTCTTTCAAAAGAATTTTGTAATCCCCTGCCGGATTTTCTGATTCGGCGGAAATTAGAAGCAGTAGCTCCTTAGTTCTTTCAATATGCTTTAGAAATTTATCGCCAAGTCCGCGGCCATTTGATGCGCCCTTGATCAATCCTGGAAGGTCTGCAATGACAAATTCTTTGCCGTGAATTTTGAGCACGCCTAAATTCGTCTCTAGCGTAGTGAATGGATAATTGGCAATTTTTGGTTTGGCATTAGAAATTACCGAAAGCAAAGTTGACTTACCGGCATTCGGAAATCCGACTAATCCAACATCAGCGATCAATTTTAATTCTAATTTTAATTCTTTTTCTTCGCCCGACAAACCCTTTTTTGACCATTCCGGTTTTTGCTTTATTGACGTCGCAAAATGGGAATTTCCCCAACCGCCATTGCCACCTTTTACTGCTGTGTACTGACTGCCTTTTTGCACCAGGTCGGCAATAATTTTACCATCTTGACTCAATGTTGTGCCTTCTGGAACACGTAAAATCAGATCTTCTCCGGATTTTCCGTGTTTATTGCCACCCATACCATTCTGGCCGCTCCCAGCTTCAAAATGTTTCCGGCTATCATAAAAAGTCAGAGTATTCAAATTGTTATCAGCAACAAAAATAATACTACCGCCGTCACCGCCGTCGCCGCCGTCCGGCCCACCTTTGGGGCGATATTTTTCCCGAATAAAAGAAACGGAGCCGTCGCCGCCGTCGCCTGCTTTAATCCTAATTATTACTTCATCAGTCATCATATTGAATTGATTACATTATATCATCAACAAATAATACTCCAGTATTACTATCTAGATCACCACACACTGCTATCAATATTAGTAGACAAAACCTTTTATTGCCCCGTCGCCGGCAGACATCGTCCTTGAACTTGTCACGCCCCAACCGTTGTAGTTCATTTCAGTAACAGTAAATGAATTTCCGTTAACTGATTCAACGTAAGCGACGTGACCCCACCATGATTCACTGGTGATAACGATCGCTCCAGGAACCGGTTCGCTACCGATAGAATATCCGGCACGCTTAGCGCTGGAAAGCCACTGTCCGGCATTGCCCCAACTGGTCGGAACTGAGCGTTTTACAGCAACATAGTAGGTACAGTAGCCGTATGGGTAGCCATTAAATTTACTCCCACCTTTAGTATTTACTGAAATATTTCTCGTCGAAGAAACATTTCTAGTTGTGGTGTTTCTGTTGGCCTGCGCCAATTTCGTTTCCTTGGCAGCAATCTCCTTAGCTGATGGTTCATAACCAACAGGTGGAATTTTAATAGTCGTGCCAGGTTTAATAATATCAATATTTGTAATGTTATTTACAAATTTTATTGAAGAGGTTTTTAAATTATATCTCATGCCCAGCCCGGAAAGAGTGTCGCCAGGTTCAACAACATAGTTAATAGTTTTGTTTCTTGGACCGGCGGCGACTTGATTCTCCGGACGCTGCGTTTTCTCGGTTGACGTGGTTTTGACATCAATTGCAAAACTGCCTGACCCAGAGTCTGTTGGCAAAGTAACCAGTTTTTCAACCAAAGCAGAATCGCTGGCAATCAAAGGCGTAAAGCGGTCAATCGAACCGGCTATATCAACTTGACTCGAAGGATCAGCCGGTATTAAATTATACAAATCCCCGGCTCCACGAGCAGCGAGAACGTTGCAAAGAGCGACTATTAGTCCCAGTATGACAACGATGAAGTGGGGGATTAAATTCCGCTCAACTATAAAATTCTTGGCGTATGTTATCTTGTTTGCCGCCCCGTGGACGGCCTTGGTCAAAGTCTCTATTTTCATGCTCTTTGACCAGAGTGCCAAGAATTGTTCTTTTCTATTCAACTGGTTTTTGATTTTTAGCTGCTTTCCGAGTTTGGTTAGAATTCTCTGGAAAGCGGTACCCTTTTTTACTTTGGTTTTTTCATAACCTCGTTTAAGCGGAGGTTCTTCGTCAAAAATCAACGCTATAATGGTCCTCCTTGACCTTTGGCCCGACGCGACTTAAGCTTTTTCTCGTCGGGTTTTTATAGACATATACCATCTTATCAGGGGTTAAAAAATCTGTCAACCCCCTGCCTCTGTTAGCAGGCAAACCTTGGCGATGTGCGAAAGATTATTAGGATGGTTGCAATACAACAGCTACACTTTCCGGCTGAAAACTATTAACAGAAACACCGGCTGGCAAAATAAAACTTCCATTTGTAATACTTAAATTATTCGACCCGGGATTTGCCGGAGAAAGATCGAGATAAATTGAAATATTGTCGGCTGATGCTCCGGAGACCGCTTCAGCAGCGCCGGAAATGATAACCTCAACTGTCTGCGGAGTGATCGATGATATTGAAAGCCCGGTTTTTAAATTTTTGGTTTTTATTGGCAAGGACAGTTGCTTACCAACGACAGATGCGGAAATAGTCACGGCGACAGTGACGGAAGATGTGTTTCCGTCAATTTTAACCCCGACAGGAATATCTAATTTAGCTTGAGTGCTAAAAGTTTTTGAAACACCATTCAAATCAATTGGTTGGGTCGAAATCGAGGTCATTCCTCTGACTACTTCCGGCGCGCCGACGATACTAACGGTTGCCGGATTAGTTGAAATTCCCGAAACCCAATATCCGGCGGCCGGCGCGCCGGAAGTAGCAACTTTTATTCCAAGATTTTTTACGTTTCCAGCTTTGACTATTTTTATTTCGGCCACGACGGATTGCGGAACGAAATTTATTGTTTCAATCGCTTGATTTTTATTATCCAAGGCAAGCGGTTTTACCGTCTTACTGAAATTTTCTGCTTCACCGGCTAAAATAATCTCAGCAGTTGCTTGGCTCACCCCATCAACAATGCTTTTAGGACCGGAAATTTTAACGGTCGCTGGATTAAAATTAATGTCCCCGGCTATCATATTTTCAGCCGCGTTACCGCTAACTTTTGCAACGACTGGCACTTCCTTTTCCATTGATGGTTCAATTGTGACAACCAAAGATGAAGGATTTTTTGAAATAATTTGTACATCAGAGACATTCGTAGCAATATTTACTGGCACATCGTGGGTTCCAGTAGAGAGTCCGGTCAGATCAATAAAGGCAGTAAAGCTTTCGACTGACAACTTCTTCCAGACCGACGGTTCAGCCGCGATTTCAATTTTTGCCTCTTTTTGATCATAAAGAGCAACCATGCCAGGAGAAAGATTAATTGTTTTAATTGGAATCGCACTCGGAAATTTTGCAACATTTGTTGCGCTGGAAGCGGCAAAAACCCACATGCTAACTGCTACTATAAGGGTTACTAATTTTATTTGCCAATTATTTGTAATAATTTTTAAGCTCATTTTTTCTCCACCTAATTCCCTTTTCTTTTGGCAATCCAGGCCAGTATTGGGTTTTTTTGTTCTGCTATATTGGTTTTCAGCAATCGCAGAAGCTTTGATTTTAAGCGCTCACCAGTCACTCGGCGCTCAAGATCGCCGCCAAGTGCAATTGAAATTGAGCCAGACTCTTCAGACACCACAATGGCAATTGCGTCTGAAACCTGCGTTACGCCAATTGCCGCGCGATGCCTAGTGCCTAAATTTCTGGCCGCGTCTATTTCAGCAACGGGAAGAATTGATGAAGCGCTAGCAATCCGGTTGCCAACTACAATTACCGCACCGTCATGAAGCGGTGATTTTGGATAAAATATTGACGATAAAAGGCCAGTAGTCACTCTTGCCTCAACAGCAATACCATTTTCAATATATTCCTTTAAACCGCTGCGACGCTGAATTATTATCAAAGCACCAATTTTCTGAGCAGAAAACAGTTTGCAGGCGTCATGAATTTCATCAATCATTCGAGTCAGCTCATCCTTGGTAAGCGAAATCTCACTCCAAAAACGGGGGCGACCGAGTTTCTCAAGCGCTCCGCGAAGTTCCGGCTGAAAAACGATTGGGATGGCAACAACCAAGGCAGTGGTTAAATATTTGAGAATAAAATTAAGCAAGATTAAGTTAAAAATTTTAGCGATAAACATCGCCAATATCAAAATAATAAAGCCGTAAAGAATTCTGATCGCTCGCGTTTCGCGCAGAAAAAGATAAACCCAATAAAAAATTACTGCTACGACCAAAATGTCAAAAAATACCGAGACCCCAAAATTTATTTTTAGTCCGGAAAAGAAATAATTTGCCCGATCAATTGCCCCTAGAACTTTTGTTTCAACGCCTGCCAAAATGCTCTCCGTTTTACTCTAATTATATCAAAACCTAATTATTATTGTGACTGCCGTTATAGTGTTTGCTTCGTTTCGCTAATTTGAAAAGCGATTATTTCATCACCAATACTATATTTTGCACCAGCTGACAAACCGATCCCAACTTCAATCCCGGACGGAACTTCAGAAACATTGTCTTTACCGCGACGAAGTGAAAGAATTTTTCCCCGCCAAATTTCTTTGCCGCCGGAGATAATTTTTAGCTGATCGCCCGATTTTAATACACCTTTCTCTGTCCGAACGCCAAATACAACGCTTTTTTTGTCATTTCGAAATTCAGCGATAACTTTGGCTTTTCCGGTTTCAGTCTCGCTGACAATCGGCGGTAACATCTCCTGAAGAATACCTTTAACATCATCGACAAGTTCATATATCACATCATATGCCATAGTCGAAAGTTTTTCTTTTTCAATGATTTTTCTCGCCGGCAAAGAAATTGCCACTCGAAAAGCCAAAATTATCGCGCTTGTTGCTTTAGCCATGGTGGCATCGGATTCGGCCACCGCTCCGACACCTTCGGAAATAATTTTTATTCGGGCATCTGGGTGTTTAAATTCGTTTAGTGATTTTTTTATCGCTTCCAGCGAACCGGCAACATCAGCTTTAACAATAATATTTAGAGCTTTCTCGGTTTTTTCATCTTTTGATATCGTTTTCGCCGCCGCGAACTTTCTGATCTTTGAGCGCTGCAAATACTTTTCAGCAGCGCTTTTTGCTTCACGCTCATCGGAAAAAGAAATTAAACGGTCGCCAAAATTTGGTACCGATCTTAGTCCGGCGACTCTAACAGGAACACTCGGTCCAGCACTTTTTATCGGACGCTCAAGGAAATCTTCCAAAATTCTGACTTTGCCATAAACTGACCCAATAGTGAATGGATCGCCAAGACGCAAGGTTCCATTCTCGATCAAAACAACAACAAGTGCTCCAGCCCCTTTATGCATGTGCGACTCAATAGTAACGCCTGTTGCCAATACCGCCGGATCGGCACGAAGTTCCATCATGCCAGTCTGCAGAATTATCATCTCTAAAAGAATATCGACTCCTTTGCCAGTTTTTGCCGAGAGCTCACAAATTATCGTTTTTCCACCCCATTCTTCACCTATCAATTCATATTCAGATAACTGTTGACGGACTTTAATAATATCAGCGTTTGGTAAATCTACTTTATTTATGGCAACAATTATCGGAATATTATGAGCTTTGGCATGATCGATTATCTCTTTGGTTTGCGGCATAACACCATCATCGGCAGCGACTAGAAGAACGACAATATCGGCAATCGAGGCGCCATGCGAACGCATAGTCGAAAAAGCCGAGTGGCCGGGGGTATCAATAAAAGTGATACTGTGCATTTTTTTCTTTTTTCCGGGCTTGCCCTGATGTGAACTCTGTTCTGCGTCAGGGTCCGAAATTTCGATCTGATAAGCGGAAATGTGTTGAGTAATTCCACCGGACTCGCCTTCGGCAACATGAGCTTGACGAATTTTATCAAGCAGTGTAGTCTTGCCATGATCGACGTGACCCATAATTGTAACAACCGCTGGCCGCGGCTTCAAATTTTTTGAACTTGCGACGGAAAGTTTTTCCGATTCTTTGTCACTCACTTCCTCTTCTTCTCGTATAATTTGCAGGTCAAGATCATCACCAATAATTTCTGCAGTTTCAAAATCAATATTTTCATTTATGTTAGCCATTACGCCATTTTTGATTAACTGCGAGATCACTTCAGTCACCGGCAATTCTGATCGCTCAGCAAAATCCTTAACCGACACAACTTCCGGCACCGCAACTTTTTTCTTCTCTTTTATTTCTGGTTTTTCGTTGCTACCATCGCGATTTTGATCAATATCAATAACGGCTTGTTTATCAGCCGCTTTTTGCTCCTTTTTGGATAATTTTCTTTTTTTGAACGCCACGACTTGCATTATACCACGACTGAAGTGAAAAAACAATTTTTCGAATTTAAAAACCGTCCGCCTAAGGCGGACGGCGGCTACATGTCGTAATAGCGGATGGTTTTCGGATCCCAGCCGTCAAGCTGCTGGGCGAACTGGTTCGTGGCGATATTCAAGAGCGCTATACTTCTGGACATGCTGATGAAGACCCAGTTCTCCGATGGCCCGAGCGAGATACCTGTCCCACAGCTCATCGCTGGACAGAACTGGCAAATGGTTTTGTTCACACCATCGGCCTAATACAAAATATGGACGATCGTCTATATTTTGTATACATATTTTGATAGTTCCGGAGTGGATAAATATAAAAAATTGAAAATATGCGAAATATCGTTGACAAAAAAAATTGTGCTATTATAGGAGCACAATTTGCTTCGTGCGCTTATGCGCGAGAGGTAGATGCCAACCTCAACTTCCACCTACGAGGTGGCGGTTACAAGGTTAATCATACAAAACATCCTGACTGCCGAAAAACAGCGGGAGCGGAAAGAGGTGAAAGAGTTTAATTTGTTTCAGAAATACAATCAATTCGTCAGTTTTAACTTGGCGATTTTTTGTTCCAACTTTTTAGTTCGCAGCTTTATTTGATAAATTTCTTCACCGAGAGCCGTGATATCCTCTTTTGTTATTTTTTCAATCCGATCAATCTTAATTTCAAGAGCATCAATTCTTTTCTCAACATTTCGAAACTCAACTTCCATTTTGAAACGCAGAGAGTCGATTTTGGAATCAATTTGATCGAACCGCTTGTCGATAGATTCGAACCGCTTATCGTGGCTATTTAGTTTGTTTTGAACGTCAGAAAAACCGACGGCCGTGGCAGATGCCAAGTCATCAATAGTTTTTGTCAATTCATCAAATTTAGAATCGGAGGTTGTAAAACCCTTCTCCATTTTATTTGCCAGATCGTTGATTGTGATTTCTTTATCTTTCATATTTTAAGTATATCACCAAGATCCAAAACTCTGTCAAATAAATATTTGATAACCTGGCGGTTTTACCCAAAGTACACCTCGTAGGTGTACTTTGGTGGTTTAATCTGAATTTGGTTTAGAATTTGATAATACAAAAATGGATAATTAATGATTTTCAAAAATCATTTGACAAAAAAATCAAATCGTGCTATAAATAGGTAGACTTATCGACATGCTTATGCGTGATTGATGAGTGGTATGGGAATACACCATAACAATTACAAGTTAAGCGTTTATCGCTAAACTTGCTTTGTATGGGGAGCGTCCCCAATCCCTCTCCCTCGGGCGGAGAGCGGAAGAGGTGACATTGTGAGGATTTGGCATCACCGCCGTTTTTGGGCCGTTCTGATCGTCTTGTTCGTTGCAATCAGCGGGTTCAGGACGTACATCTGGCAGATGGAGAAGAAGGGGCTCCATTTGCAGATTGGTACCTCCTTGTATCCCGTAGTCTCTGACTACTTCAGCTGGAGTCATGAGGTTCCGTTGGGGAAAGCAGAGCTGCCGGTCGTAGGTGAATTCTACACCTACCGACGGCCCAACCCCGACTACCGCAAGATGAGCCCTTGGCAGCGAGCTACTGTCTGGCTGTACGAGACATTCAGTGGCGGACGGACTGCGACCAAGCAGTGTCATTCCGTTGATCCGACAACTCGTACATGGGACACTGGGTCTGATGACAAGATCCGACCTGTATCGGAGATCGTCGGGCACGTTACCGAGATCTACGACAGCCGCCAGCGTGAACTGTCGAAGACACAGGAAGGCCGAATGCGGCTTTGGGTCGAACGACATCACCTGCGGGGCGACTATGCTTGGCTGAAGTCGAGTCAATACATGGCCATCCAGTCTAAACAGGGTACCCAGATATACGACAGTGTGGGTAACCCTATCAGACTCTTCGCAGGCTGGAGTCTAAAGACCACTGGGACGAAGTTCCTGCTGCTCAAAAGGAACGATCAGTGGAGAATCACCCTCCTGGCTTACTGGCCGGAGACTGGCAGGATCCTGTCACCGTGTGACGCGAACGGACAACAGTTGCCGTCACTTAACCCTCACTACCAGGGCAACGGGTTCACAGTCTCAGGTCGGCTCGCTCTGCTCTTCATGGGGCAGAGATGGATGGTTGACCCGACCGGGCCACACATTCAGACCTCGACTCTCACCTTCGGTAGCCCCTTCACTGGCAAGTTTGTGATGTCTGGCGGTGGGGAAGGGGTCGTCTTTGTCATGGTCTTGGTGG
>ERZ1292632.3251-Hain-H43-01um-R2-3251-length-12623-cov-3_pt1 | contig 11901 bp, 34 predicted proteins | sample MGYA00564407_ERZ1292632 | MGnify/ENA primary metagenome ERZ1292632 (study PRJEB36523, sample SAMEA6512637) | groundwater metagenome | collected 2019-01-08 | study: AquaDiva: Metagenomics assemblies of 32 groundwater samples
TGATCTTGTGCCAGATCTGCGGCTCGTTCTCCTACGGGTTGCAGCTCAAGGGCCTGCCATTCACCCACGGCAAGACCCACTGCGTCGGGTGCGAGGAGGTCTTCGTCCTTGTGGCCCGGCCGGCGGGCGCGTTGCCAGCGGACGGGTTCTACTGTCCGAACCACACCGATTGCAGAAACAAGCGGTGCGCGGCGTGCAGGCGGTTCCGGGACCAGGGCCATACCCCCGACTGCATGGGTGTCCAGCTCGCCACCTCGCACGCCCGGCTGGCGGAGGTGGAAGCGGAGATCCGACGAGTCGATGAACTCGGCACGGCGGAAATCCGGCTGAGAACGGAACGCGCCGAGAAGGCCGAAGCCGAGCGGGACGCCGCGCAGGCGGAGGCGGCGGCGATAAGGAAAGCTATCGGATCAGCGATGGCCGCGATGGAAGAATTGAATCCACAAAACTACGATGACGAAGATGTGCGGCGGGTCAGCAGCGGCGCGAACGAAGCCCACCAGATCCTTCGGGATGTGATCTCCGCCCCCGTCAGCGGCTTTCGGAAGGCCCTGCTCGACAGGCTCGCCGCCCAATCCGACCTCCTGAAGCGGGCGGGGGAGGCGCTGGCCCACATCGGAGCCGCGAGCGTCCACTACGGCCCGGAGATCGATGGGAATCTGAACCTCGATTTCGGAGGACGGCTTCGCAACTGGTTGCCTAATCTGCGCGTGCGGGATGTTCGACTCGCCGCCGCGCTCGTGAAGGAGATCGAGGCGGCGGGGCGATGAAGCGCCTTCGGGATCTCAAAGCCTTCAAGGGCGAGATCGAGGCCATCACAGCGATGGAGTTCCGCAAGGCGCCTGGCGAGGCGTTCGCGCAAGTCCAGATGGGAAAAACATTCATTGTCACTCACCGAGGGAAGCCTATCGCTGTGCTCTCGCCGCCGGAACCGACCGCCGTAGAACTCGGCGCAGCAGCGCGGGAGATCGAGGAGGCAGGCCGATGCCTGACACGCCGTTCGGGAGGCTGTTCCACGCGATGCTTGGGTGCCCGGAGATGACGCTCGTGCGCACTGACGACCTCCGCGCCCTGCTCAAGGGCGTCGAGGGGGCGGCGGTAGTTCTGCGTCGATTGACGATGGATCACCCCTATCCTCACCCACCGGGGACTCTGCTCTGCAACGCCTGCGCGGCCCTCGCCGACCTCCGCAGCCTGGGGGTGCCGGATGCTGCGACTTGACATACTTGGTATAGGTCGTATACTTCTAGCATGCTCACGAAAAGGTGTTCTCGGTGTTTAGAGATCAAGCCGCTCTCAGCATTCGAGCGGCGACAAGGAGGCCGGGAAGGGGTCCGCTCTGATTGCACTCCATGTCTACGCGCCCGCAGGCGGCAATTACGTCGAGAGAACATAGAAACGGAATTGATGAAAGAACGAATGTACGCGGCCAACCGCACCGAAAAACAGAAGACCAGAGATAAAGCACGTATGAGTGCTTATGGAAAACGCAGGCGAGCGGCTGGATACAAGGCATACTACGATCCTTACAGAACAAGGGCGAGAACCGCAGTCGCTAGTGCGCTGCGCCGCGGCCTTGTTAGTCGTCCTGACAACTGCGCTGAGTGCGGATGGGCGTGTAAACCTCAAGCGCACCACTCCGACTACAGCAAGCCGCTGGATATTGATTGGCTGTGCCGGATCTGTCACAACAAACGGCATGGACTAGGACCGGGCCGTGCCTAAGCGGTGCGCGGAGTGCGACGGAACGAAGGTGCGGAAGTTCTGTCCGAGCACGCCGGACAAGTGCGCGGGCTGCGAAGAGGAACCGTGCCCTGCCTGCAACGGCACCGGCGAGAAGACGAAGGAGGCCGGCCATGCCTGACGCCTGCTCTCAGTGCGGTTGTCCGAAGCACATCGGCATCTGCGGCCGTCAGGTGAAGGTCACGCTCGAACAAGGACATGGGCCGGACACAGAAGAAACGTGGACTTGTCAGTGTCTCATCTTCATCACGAGGCCGAAGGAGACGCGAGATGGACAGGGCTGAGGAACTTGCGGCGGAGGCGGTGCCGTGCCCATACTGGTGTGACGCCGAAAGAAACAAACGGCGTCACTCGCCACATTGCTGGATACATCGCCGCTCCATTGTCGCCGCCGCGATCCGGAAGGCCGTCGCGGATGCGCTTGAGAAGGCGGCGAAGGTGGCTGAGCGACCTTATGACGATGCTGTTGGAGCCTACGGACCGGATGAGCCATTCGCTGTTGCAGCGAAGATTGCTCTCGCGATCCGCGCCCTCAAGCGCGGCGAGGGGGAAGGGGGGACTGATGCACGACCCAAATAGCCCGACGTGGCCCTACGTGCTCGCGTTTGCAGAAGTGATGGAAGAAAAACTCGCGGCAAATCGGCATAAGGGAGATCGAGAAGGATGGCGCAAGGAATCCGTTGAGTGGCTGTTGGGTAGACTCAGGGTCGAAGTAGAGGAACTTGCAGCGGCCGAGCCTGATGAGCAAGTCGCCGAGGCCGCCGACGTGGCGAACTTCTGCATGTTCATTGCGGACAACTGCGGGGCATTGGACGGCAAGGGGGAAGGGGATGCGTAAGCCGAAGGCGCCGAGACGCTGCATGTACCGACTGATGCTCACCTGCCGCGCCGTGCGCTGCCAGAGAGCGATCAGACACGCGCCTCCGCATTCGTGGCATTCGGGCAAGCAGGCGCACATCACATGGACGCCGCCCAAATGGTTCCGCGAGACGTGGGAGGGAAAGCCGTGAAGAAGTCATGCCCGATGTGCGGAGGCAGCGACACGATGGATGTTGGCAACCTCGCCGCCGTGAAGATTGCACTGGCTTGCGCCGATTGTCTCCTCCCCCTCGCCCTGTTCAAGCGCGTCGGGGCGGCGATGGAGTGCGCGAGGATCGTCAGGGCGCTTCGGCAGTTCGAGAAGAGGGCCTACGCCAAGGAAGTCGTGGGCCGAGACTTGGACGCCCTCGCCCGCATCGCGCTCGGGAGGAAGCGATGAGCCCTGAGACGAAGCGTTGTCGCCGCTGCGGACTAGACAGATCCGTCGCTGAGTTCAACCGGAATCGCACACATGGCGACGGGCGGTCATCTCAGTGCCGCTCGTGCCGGGCTGCGTACAGGGCGAAGTACAACCCTATCGCTGCCAATCGGCGGAGAGCGGCCTTGCGTGTCGTGGAGGCTGCGCGCTGTTTGGCTGTGGATCTCGCCGAATACAAGGCTGTGGCGTGGCGCTGGAAGGAGAACTACGAGATGCTCGTCAGGGCTCTCCGTGAATACGATGGGCCTCGGCCATGAACGCTGAGACAAAGCGGGCTGTTCGCTGGGCACGCAAGGAAGCAAAAGGCGTGAATATCATGAACCATGAGATCAAGCCGGAGGCGACGTACCTCCGTCGCCTCGCCCTCATCGCGGAGAAGGCGGACACCTTTGTCAAGGCCCACAAGTACGATGCATCGCTCGTAGGTGCCGCCGTGTTCATGGCGCTCGACGAGGCGCTGAATGGAGGGAAGGATGAACGAGCAGCGGAAGCGCGCTAACGAGTGGTCCAGCGTCTCGGGAATTCTGATAGAGGAAATCCGGGCCGCGGGGACGTGGCACCGAGTTAAGTGTGCAGCCGATGCGATCTTCCACGCTCGGCTCGTGTTCGCTTCCTACGACAAGGAGTGCGCCAGGCACGAGGGGCAGAACGATAACGCGGGGGCTGGGAGCCCCGGCGGGGCGCTGAATGGTCCAACAGCAGAAGGAGGACAGACATGAGGACAGCGAAGGAACTCGCGGTGGATTACATCTGCCCCAACGCTGTACTCGGCCCCGTGACTCCGTATGAGGTCGGCGCCGTGGAGAACCTGACGCGGTTGCTGGACAAGGTCATCTCCGCTGCCCAAGCCGAAGGGATCCCGGAAGGGGAGCGAAGGGAGAAGGCGAGGGCGGCGGCGCTTGAGGCGGCGACCAGCGACATCCGAGTCGTGTTCGACGGGCCGCCTGGACCGGAGTCGGGACGCTTCGTGGAATGTGAGAATGGCGAGGGCCACTGTATCGACGCCGGAGATTGGAGGGAGCGACCGGATGGGTTGTGGGAACTCATCATCCGCCGCCCGACAGGAGAGACGCCATGAGGGACGACAGAACGACGTACGAGATCCTGGTGGACATCGAGGCCCTGCTGAAGCGTCTCGTAGAGACAGCCGAGCAGACTGGCATCTGTGACCACGGAAACCGCGGAGTCTGTATGTCCTGCGTCATCGCGCACGATCTGTTGAGGCCCAAGCCATGAGCGACCCCCTGACCCGAGAGCAGATCGAGTACGCACTAGGCCATCGTGCTCGATGGCACGGCGACACTGACGCGGCCCGCCCGGACAATGGCGAGGTGTGCGGAGACTGCGGCTCTACGCTACGAATTCTCGCCCGCGCCGTGAGGGAGATCGTGGGGGCGGAGAAGGCCACCCTCTGGTGCCCGCTGCACAACTGCCCGGACATCGGCCATGCGTGGTGCGAGGTGCCGCGCGTCGAACTCATCGCCCGGCCGTGGAGGAGCAAATGAGCGACGATCTGGAAAGAGCCATCGGCCTCGTGTCGGACGGGCTGCGGGTGGCCGCGATGCACATCCCGACCGGCCCTGTCGGCGGCAACCCGGAGTTCGACGCCTTCTCTCTCATCGTCTCCCTCGCGCGGAGGGCGGAGGAAGTGGAGGCCGACCGCGACAGGCTCAAGGCGAGGCTCGGCGGGCCGGTGCTTGCCTTCTACTGCCGCAAGCAAGCGAAGGCTCCCGAGTGGCGAACGGATAACGGGCATCTGCACATCTCATCGAAGTCAGCGAAGTCGGGTCCAGCAGAACCGACAGGGGCGAAGAACGTGAGACTCTACGAATGTCGAATGGGCCTTGTACCCCTTGTCGAAGGAGACGCGACATGAGCGACCTCGCGGAGAGGATCACAAAGACGGCCAAGAACGCCGGGATCAAGTTGCTGCCTGAAACGTGGTGTGATCTCGAAGCGGTAATCCGCCGCGTCCTTGCGGAGAATGGCGGAGTTCCGCGCCCGGAGAACGCAAACGCTCAACTCTGGTATGCACGATGGCGCGAAGAGAAGGCTCGCGCCGACAAGAACGAGCAGTTTCGGGGGCTCTACGAGGCGGAACGCAAGCCGCGTGCGGAGAGCGAGCCACGAGAGGGTGAAGTGGCACCGCCAAAGGACACGCGCAAGATCCTGGCCTACGCCTGCGTCAATCCGCAGCACACACACCACAACAGGAAGGATCTCGGCTGTCAGTTCCAGCCCGTCTACGCCGACGATCCAGAGACACCGCGAGAGGGCGCGGTCGGGAGGCTGCGGCACTGGATCGGTACGGCGACGATTCACGATCTCGACAGGATTCGTGATGTCCGCGCCGCTCTCGATGCGCTGGAGAAGGCGGAGAGGGCGCTGGGCATGAGCGAGCATGAGTGTCCGGGGCCTGATAATCCAGATGATTGTGGAGACTGCGTTGGTGTTCATGCGAGACGCTCGGCCCTCACCGCCTGCCGGAAGGTGGGGATAGGAGGCGCATCATGAAGGCACTCGAAAAGTGCGCGACGAGAGGGTGCGACGCGCCCCCGCAGCCACCGTCGAAGGTGCTGTGTGAGAAGTGCCTCGCGGCGCTGGATGCGAGGATACGGGCGCTGGCTGAAGGAGAAGCCCGATGATGCCTGACAAACTCGTCGCCGCTCTCGCCGTCGTAGAGGCGGCGCGGGCTCCATCACCGGAACAACGAGCTGACGCCGTGCTCTTGCTCTGCGAGAGCGAGTTCGGCCAGAGCGGGCGAGATGTCCGCGTTGAGGCTATCAAGTGCGAGATCGAAGCGGCCGTCGAGAAGGCCCGCGCTGAAGCGGCCTGCCATCTCTGTCATTGCTGCGGCGAGAAGCGACATGACGACATTGATCCGTGCGTGTCGTGTGAGGCCGCCCGTGCTGAGGGTCACGCCGCCGGAGTCGCGGAGGAGAACGCGCGGGTGTTGGCGTTGGACGATGACGCGAAGCCGCAGCCCCCGAGCGAAGGCGCGTTCGGGAGGTTGCGCGAAGATGCTCGTGGCGATTCTCACTACGAGGGTCGGACCTCCGTTAGGGTGGACGATCTGCGCGCCGCTCTCGACGCGCTCGAAGAGGATGCGAAGTCGGCTCATATCCTCCGCGCTGAACTCGGCATGGTCGAAGGCGGGCAGGAGTGCCCGAAGTGCGAGAGGACGCTCGCGGCGATGGAGAAGCGGCTGCGCGTGCTCGGCGTGGGCGAGGGGAAGGAGGGCGGGTGAAAGTCATCTCATCGTTCCGGTTCGCGGAACTCCCGCCCTTCAGCGAGAAAGCGACCTCCTGCCGGGCGTGCGGCGGGATGAAGTTCCGGATGAAGACGTCTCAGCTTGTGGTTGGTCGGCGTGGACACGAGCGAAGGAAGATTGACCTCGCGGGGCGGAAGATGGAGGTCAGAGGATGAGCGACATCGGGAAGATCGAGTTCGGGCCTCTTGGAGGAAGCGTGCCACTCCACGATCCGAAGTGGACGGTGAGCAAGCCTCATGTCTGCCAGCCCGATCCGGTGCTGCTGGCGAGGCTCGCGGCGGCGGAGAAGGTCGCGGAGTACGCCGAACACGCAACGCGCTGCGCCTACCGGCTGACGTGGCGCGGAGTCGGTCCCGGCATCCAGGAGCCCGACCCGTGCGACTGCGGGCTGGCGGAGGCGGAAGCCGAGTGGCGGAAGGTGCAAGGAACGTGACCCGCCACGCGGAGCGTGTGCTGTGGATCGCGGCGCTGGCGCTGGTCCTTGCCATCGCGGTCGAGCGCGCCTTCGTGGCGCATCGCCTGTGCGACCTCATGCCGCCAGAGCCCGCCCGCACCTACCTCTTCGACGGCTATCGTCCGATGCCAACCGAACCGTGCGCGTGGAGTGAGATTGGCCCGAAGCACAAGGTCAACATCTGGAACAGCGTCTGCGACACCCTCCCTCCAGCCGTGCCGCAGGGGGTGACGGTGGGGCCGAACACGCCATGAATCTCCTTCTGCGGTACACCATTCACACGCCGGAAGGCAGCCGTATGGTGGATGTCCACCTTCTTGAGATCGACAAGAACGGCAATGTCGTTGCGATACGGCATGGATGGAAACTCGCCTTCGCGGCCGGTCAGTGGACCCGTGTTGAGGCGTCGCCCGCTCTGCTTGAATGTCAGGACTGCCTGAACACCGATGCGGTGTTGGAAGCCGAACGCATCCTGAGAGACGGCGAGTGAGGCCATGATGGGCTACGGCTCGCTCCCCATCGAAGTCGTCATCGTTGTCTGTCCGAGGTGCTGGGCGCGGGTCCATCGGGCGGATCTGAGGTGGCACGTCTCACGTCATAGGAGGAAGCGATGAAGTGGACTGGTCGGGAACTGGCATGGTTCGCGGCGACGTGCTTTCTAGGTGTGTGGGCCATAACCGCGTTCTTCGCGGCGCATAAGAGTGACCTTCACGCCGAATCCGCCTATGCTCATTCTACTTGGGCATTGAGTATCGTCAGAGAGGCCAACGCTCGCCTTCGAGGCCGCAACGAAGCCCTGACAGCGGTGATGACCGAACTCTACGACACCGGCAGGCTGGAATGCACCGTCACCAAGAACGAGTACGCCGGTATCAGCATCGGCGGCTCGCCTGACCCGAACGCGCCGCAACCGCACGACATCACCATCAGCAACATCGTCGCCGCCGTGGATTGTCCGCAGGCTGGCACGGTACGCATGACGTTCTGTGAGAACAAGGAGGCTCCATGATCATCGAACAGATTGCCCACGTCGTCCACGAAGCCAACCGCGCCTACTGCCTCGAACTCGGAGACACGTCACAGCCGCCGTGGAGTGAGGCCCCCGACTGGCAGAAGGAGAGCGCCATCAACGGCATCAGGGCCGTCCTCAACGGCACGGCAAATAGCCCGGAGAAGCAGCACCAGAACTGGATGGACGAGAAGATCGCGGCGGGCTGGAAGTACGGCCCGGTCAAGGCCCCCGAGAAGAAGGAGCATCCGTGCCTCGTGCCCTACGCGGATCTTCTGCTGGAGCAACAGATCAAGGACCACTTGTTCCATGCCATCGTGACGGCGCTGAGCCCACTCATCTGAAGGAGGCCCCATGACCCGAGTAAGCCTGACCGAAGTAGCGAAGGAACTGAGCAAGGTCGCCATCCGCATGTCGGCGCTGGCAGCCGATACGAACGGCCACGTCCCGAAGAAGGCAACCCGCAGGATTCAGGTGCGTCCGTCGAAGCGGACAGCGGAACTCCGACTTCACGGGCGGTATCTCGGGGCGATTCACGCACTGAGCATCCGGAATCGTGCCCGAGCGAAGAAGATCCGGGCCGACAAGGGCGTCCACGCGGCCATCCGGTTCGCCAGGTCGCTCGCCGGGTGATAGAACACGTCCGCTGCCCCAAGTGCAAGCGCGAGTGGACGGGCGCGTGGGATCGGAAGAACGGCAACCGCTCATGTATCTGGTGCGGCTACTCGTGGACCGTCAAGCGTGAAGGCGGAGGCTGAATCGTGAAACTTCGCTACTCAGGACCACCGCGCATTCGCGTCTCTTGGCCCCCGACGCAGACTCCACGAGAAGGTAAACTTCGTGCAGGCGAGCCCGTCCTTCATCCCCTCATCCGCTACGCCAACAACAAGGCCGCTGAAGCCGTCGAGACCTCGCGCTGCTGCGGCTGTGGCTTCGAGCACGTGATGGTCTACAGGGTGTTCCTGTCATCGGGCGGCCGTATCAAGAATCGCCCGAACGACTGGTGGCTCACGGTCTCGGCCTATCCGGTCGAGAACACGAGACCGAAAAGGCCAGTCAAGAGGGCCAAGCCATGAACGAATGTCTTCTTTGTGATATCACCGAAGGCGTGAAGGACTGTCCGGCGTGCGAGGAGCCGTTCTGTACGATCCATCTAGATCGAGTGCGCCATGCGTGCCCCGTTGGAGCCGACGATGACGACTGACGAGCCGTTCCACCGCCTCATCGTTGTCCAGAGGCTTCATACGGACGATGGAAGCATGATCCCGATGGTGTACACGGTCTACGCTCGTTCACAGGCGGACGCCGTAGAGCTGATTGAGTGGTGGCTCCGCTGGAAGATGGAGGCGAGCAAGGGTGGGTAAGAAGCCGCCGCCATTCCGTCCCGGCGACCGCGTGCGCGTCGTCTCAGACCGCCAGGTGATGCAGGGCGCGCATCGTGCCCACATGAAGCCGTTGAGTGGCATCGTCGGCCGCTACGGGCGCGTCGAGAGATGCACCCTCGCTCTTGCATGGGTCAGTCTGGACGGGGATGAACTCGTGATCGTGAAGCCGGACAGCCTACGGTCCCCCAACCCACGCTGAAGCGTTCCCCGCCCCGTCCACGGCCCTGACCGCGAACATGAGAAGGGTTCCCGGTACCGGCTGAGGCGTCCGCACCACGCCAGCCACGAGGAACGGGGGAGAAGGGGGACCCGAGACCTCGCAGTCAACCGGCACCGGGAAGCGTTCAGGCAGGGGGCGGCCGTTGGGATCGAAGACTGGCGCGGCGCAGGCTGGCGAACATCGCGGCGGCTCATTCTCAACGACCTTGGCGATGCACTCGTAGCGGGCCACGTCCGGAGAGGGCGACGGCTCGAACATGAGCGCCAGCGTCAGGATGAGGGGCGTCACGGACTCGCCTTCGAGCGTCGGCGGTCGAGGAGAGCGTCCAGTTTCTCGTCGATGCTGTCAACCTTGTCCTCGATGCGCTCTGAACGCCCCTCGATGACGATGAGCCTTGTCTGGACTTCGATCCAGGCGCCGTTGCTCCACTTCGTATGCTCCTTGCGCCACTCTTCTGCGGCGGCGAGCGTCGTCTCGGCCTTCGTGATGCGCTCGGAGGCCGCGAGGACGTTCTGAGTCGAGTCGCGGGTGTCGGCGCGGGAGGCGTTCCAGATGGCGACGGCGACGACGACGCAACCCGTGATGACGGCGGCGGCGATGGGGATGTAGACCTTCGCCCGGCTGCCGTTGACGAGAGTGGGATTCTTGAACGTCATCGAGGTGCTTCCATCTGAGGGGCTGCCAGCCCGCCTATCGCGCCGAATAGCACGCTCAGGCTGAACCAGAAGCCATAGTAGCAGAGCACCCGGAGCCAGAAGTCGATCATGGCGTCAGCACGATCTCCGGATATGCCGTAGCCATCGCGGTTTTCGACGCGGCCGAAAGCGTTGCCGCCGTCGGACACGTCGTCGAGGAGCCCGAGGCGTCAATCGTGAACGCAACGCCGGTTCCAAGCGTAGCGATGGGAGGCCCCTGCAAAACGAGCGTCACCGTAGCGTCCGAGAGCGCGCAGAACCAATGGTTGCCGGGGCCGAGTCCCTGTGTGATGTTCAGGGCTCCGGTCACGAGTCCGGTTCCGGCCACGCTTGTGGCCGTCGAGGTGAGTTCAAGGGCGGTGAATGTCTGGTTGTAGATGCACGCCGCGACGTTCTTGGCGGCCACTGCGGTACCGACGTTGAACTGAGCGTTGGCGACGGGTTGAAGCCCATCCGGAAGCGCGACGAGAGCGCAGCGCATGTCCGTTCCGGCGGCCCACGCAGGTCCCGCCGTCGAGAAATCCGGGTACTGAAGGCCACGAATGTCGGAAGATGCCGGAGCATTCGCCGGAGCCAGCAGGGGGAATGCAGTCGCGCTCAACAGCGTCCTGAGTTTCCCACCATTCTGAAGAGAAGAAAGCGAGCCAAGCCGAACGACGCCGAGAATGTCGTCGCCCAGCCATAGATCGTTCATGACACCGGCATAACTACCGACTGGAGACGACACGTCGAATACCATCGGGCCGATGGCAAGCGTCCCGATTCCATTAACAGATGCAGTGAAGGTGCGGATGCCTGCTACGTTAACGTCGGGATCGCCGTTGTTGACGATCTTGACCTTGCCGGAGATCGATACTGATTCCGTCGCATCAGTGGTATCCGCCTCGATGAGAACTCCTGCAACCTTGCCGGTTATACCCTCCGATGGCGTGTGGTCCAAGATCGAGTTGTAGTTCAGATGTCCTTCGATGAGAACGTCGTTGAATTCTACCGTTTGAGCGTGCGGAAACGCGGCGAATTTTATGACCGTCGCTCCACCTCCCGATAACGAAGCATCCGCTATGCCGTTGTTCCAGTAGGCAAGAAAGTGCGTTCCGTTAAAAACCCATCTGGCGTTGACGTTTGGATCAGTTCCACTGGACGTGTGGAAGGCCGTATTCTTCCATAGAGCGTAGGAACTCCAATCATCCGTGCATGGAGCCATCAGGGCCATCGGAGGCGCTGCTATCGAGTAGTTGCAGTTCGGATCGGGATTGGCCGCGAATGCAGCCGTCGTGGCAACCTTGGTAGCGCCCACGTAATCCGTTATTGCTTGTGCTCCTGCGGCAGCGCACGTGCCGATTCCGTTCGAGAGCGTCAGGACTCGGGGAACGTATACATCATTGTTGCTGCTTCCGGCCAGCGTTGTAACCGTCGCACTCCCGCTGGTAGCGGCTACAGCGCCGCTTACGACGCCGCTGCTCGCAGAACAGTAATTGGACCACGAGATGCACACATCATGCTCTGACAGGATGTGCATTCCGGCCTTTACTGTGCAGGCATCGTGACCCGAGATGTAGAGGTTGTTTTTGCTGATGAACGTCGGAACATCATCGGCATTGGTCGCAGCACCCGTGACCGACTGCCAGCCGTCATGAGCGCCTATACAGGTGACATCCTCGAATGTCACGTTATCCCAAGTGTCTGAGGCAGCAACCTCTCCACCGACATAACAGGCCGCCTCTGGCGCCCCGGTCGTGTTGTTGTGGAACGTGCCCCCTCTGACAGTTATGTGATCCGCAACCCCGGAGCCTCCGGTCCCTCCGATAGTAAGAACACCATTCGCTA
>ERZ1292632.3531-Hain-H43-01um-R2-3531-length-11901-cov-5_pt1 | contig 11901 bp, 10 predicted proteins | sample MGYA00564407_ERZ1292632 | MGnify/ENA primary metagenome ERZ1292632 (study PRJEB36523, sample SAMEA6512637) | groundwater metagenome | collected 2019-01-08 | study: AquaDiva: Metagenomics assemblies of 32 groundwater samples
GCTGGTCAGTCGGCGGTCAATCAAATGGGAAACTGTTCTTCGGAGGGTTCTGGCGCGAGAAATACTACTTGTCTTGCGATCAGGACGGTTCTAATTCGTGGACGGCCAACGTAGAGACTCCCCTGATTTACGATACTCGTAGAAATGCCTGGATGGAGGACGTGTTAGGCCATGCGGGAACTTCGACAAGGTTCTGGGACCCGTTCCAAGATTTCCTCTTTGTTTACTCTTTGGACGGCCTGGTTTACAGATACGAAGACCCCGACTCAGGCCAAGCAACGGACGGATACCAGTACGAGACGGGCGGAGTTCCGGTCGCGGGTACCGGCTACACGGCTACGCTTAAAACGGGAGCTATCTTCCTTGGATTAGAAAACGACGTAAACAACGGAATCGTGATGAAGTTCAACGACATCATGTGCGACGACTATTTGGGCGCGGGCGACCACACCGCCGCATTCACCTACGATTACTTCCCCGGCAGATCGACCCCGACTCATTCGGCGAACATCAACCAAAACGCAACGGTCGTTTGGGCGACTCCGGCTACCGTTCCCTCGGAAGTGACCGAAGGTAGGGGTATGGCGGTGGCCTGCCAAGTCGTTTTATCTATCGGTTGCGCGGGCGTGAGAATATACGGATGGAGGGGCAGATTTGAACGACAGCCTTATCGACCAAGCGCAGAATAAAGTCGCCATCGGTGATTTGGCAACCCAAAGGGAACTCGACCGGATTATCCCTAGGGAAAGGAATTACGAGCCATCGGAGTACGTTTGGAACGATGGAGACGCTTATTGGAATGTCATCCGTCAATCTGCGATGGACTTTGGGCTTACGGATTGGTCAACCGATTTCTATTCCGATACGGTGACATCGGCGGTTACTAATAGAGTTGTTTCTAGGTTCCCAACTGCAGGTGGAGAGCTAAATTCCCCTCACCCCAACGGTGGGTCATCCTACGGAGCGAGACACTTTTTGATTATGTTCTGGTGTCAAGAACAGATGACGATTCCCTGTTGGATGGGATTCGTCGGAACCTCATCGGACGTTCAGCTTAAATTCAACGGAGACATCGACGCCTATAACTTCGGGGCAGGAACGGATTACTACTTCAACCTCGAAGCGGTGAAGGGATACAACGGACTTTCGTTCACGTCGGATACGTTCATGGACGGGTTTGTATTTGAAGCTCTTTTGTTCGACAGGCTCAAGTCGCATTGGCACGATCCAAATAAACCTAAAAACCCCCAAAGGAAGGGATATAATACAGAAAACGGCTCTGGCGGGCCAAGCGCGACCTCGATATTCACGGTGGAGTAAAAATATGCCCTGGAAACCTAAAAAGCCCACATTCGGAAACACGCTCGACAACTCATTCAAGAATCAAGGAATCAGCGAACTTGAATGGATTGCGTCCATGTACCCCCAATTCCAGGGATTGCTCGAAAACGCTTGGTCGATGATGTCGAATCCCGAACTCGCTATCGACAGGTTCTCTAACCGGGCTTTTCAAACTGCGGCTAGAGCAGGTCAAGGCAACGCGAACGCGGCACGTTGGAACGGACTTGGGAGTGGTTCTCAGATGAGCTTCATTAACCAGGCCAATCAAGACGCTTCCGGTCAGATTGGAAACTTCGCCGACTACCAGTATTCTCCCGAAGGAACGATGGGCAGATTACAGGGTTTGCAAGGTCTGTTGAACCCGTTTATGACCAACCACTTCTACGACCTGTCGGGCAAGAGGCAGAACCTCGGAAGCATGATCGAAGCGAACAAGCCGAAGAAAAGCACGTATTGGCAGGACTTGATCGGAAGTGCGGCTGAACTTGCAGGCGGTGGGGCATTCGGAGACCCGATGAAATGGTTCAAGCGAGGGCACCAGGGGACATTTCCAAGCGGGACGGGTTCTGACAATGCGGGATCAGGTGGAGTCGGTCAAACACAGGCAGCCCCGCATTTGAATTTCAACTGGACGAACCAAGGCTGGGGGTTTTAAGTAATGACTCAAGACCCGATCATGGCTGAACAAGACCCCGAAAAACGGGCGCGGATGATGGCAGAGCGCATGGCGATGTTTGGCGGCGGTTCGCAAATGAACGGCGGACTCCTTGGATTACTCCAATCTATTCTTGGGCCAAAACCAAGTGGCGGGCCTTGGAACGGTTTCCCGACTTCGATTCCTAGCTTGAATCCAACTCCTATTTCGGGGCATTCTCCAGATCAATCCGGTACTCCGGTGGGCAACGCTCCGTTCGGGATGCTTGGAATGCAGGCGGGGATCGCGGGTAGGGCTGGTATAAATACGGGCAATAACCTCCAATCTCAGGAAGAAAAGGCGTTTCAGGACTATCTGAATTCCCTCCAAGTTGACCCGGCATCGGCTCCGATGACGATGTTCGGCAACGGAAACCCCCGGCTAGGCATCGGATTGTTGATCGCAGACGCGCTATCGAGGGGAAAAGCCTCTCAGGGGTTCATGCAAGGCCGTTCCCAGTACGTCAACCAACAAAATCAACTACTCGCTCAACGGGACCGCCAGAAAGCCTTACAGAACGACGTAACGACTAAACGCGCCCAAGCCCAACTGCAAAGAGCGATGGGAAAGAACGCAGAATTCAAGTCGGCAAACGAAGCGGCGTTGAAGCATCGTCGAAGCCTCGAAGATGACGAAATCCGCCAACGCGGGATGATGGATCGCGCCATTTTCGGAGCGACGGGCAAAACCGTCGCCCAGCACGTCGACATCGTCAAGTCAGACAAGAATGGGCCACTTCGAGCGGCCTCGATGTCGGCTTTACGAAGCATTGATCCTGAGAAATTTCCATATACGGACAAGCAAATCATCGCCGCCAATAAACCAGATGCAGTAGTCCAGTCGGTTATCGACAAAAACAAGGCTCTAACTGGGAAGATCGGCGCAGATACCGATGGCAGGCTCACAAAGAACGAAATCGACAAGTTGACGCTCAAGTACCTGCCTGAAACTCATCGAAAGAAGATGGCGAACTTCGATTCGATGATTACGGCTCGGTCAAATGCGGACGTCAACGCAAAGGCTCGAATCGCCAAAGGCACAGGCTCTTTGAACGATGTTCGGAGCATTAAGTTGCATAACGACCTTTTGGGGCAGAAGCGAAACATGATCGAAGATGCGATGAAGCAGATCGCAACTTACGATAACGCTACAAAGAAGTGGATTCCAACCGACATGATGGATATTGTCCCGTACAAGGCGTATCAACAGCAACTTGACGACCTTGACGCGCAGATCAAAACCAACATCGACGCCATGCTCGCGGGTGTGAATCAGAACTCTCCCAACGCGCCCGACCCTACGGGCGATACGCGGGTGGTTGGCACAACGGGGAAGACTCGCTCACAGGTTTATGCCGATGCGAAAGTAGCGTTGGCAAGCGGCGTTCCAAAAGCAACAGTGAACAAGAAATTAGCGGCTCTCGGCGTGGCTCCAATCAAGTAAATGTCGGCTCCAAATATCTTCGCAGACGAAATCCAAGCGGTGCAGAAAACTCCGCAAGCTGATAACGTATTCGCGCAAGAAATAGCGGCGGTCAGCCCATTTGCAGGAGCTAGTGCAAGTGGTGGTTTAGAATCGACCAATTCAATCCTCGGAGAGTTCCAATCCGCGTTCCCCAAAGGTCGGAAAGAGCAATTCGCAGATCGGAACATCGCGGGAACCAACACGAAGTCCAAACACGCGACCGGAGAGGCAGGTGACTTGTACGATCCCGACCTAAATAAAGTCCACAAATGGGCGTTGAACAACCCGAAGATCGGGATGGTGATTTACAACCGTCAGATTTGGCAAAGAGATTCAAAAGGCGAGTGGAAAAGCAAAAAATACACGGGCGTCAATCCGCACGATACGCACATCCACGTCGAACCGATCAAGGCTTCGCAAAATCCGATCCTGAACGCCGCAAAGCCAAAGACGCAACCTGCCCCAAAAGTGCCGAAGGGGCAGAATATCTTCGACGTTATTGAACTTGCCGACAAGATGGGCAAAGCCGAAGCCGCCGCAAAAACACGGAAGGAAATCGAATACCTGGAAACGATCCCCGGCCCCGGCAGAGGAACCGGACTTGAAAACATCCCGCTTCCAAGGGGCGAAGAATCCGCTATCCAGAGGTCGAACACCGCATTTTCGGGAAGCACGAGAACCCGTTATGGCGACACGCCCGAAGGAAAGGCGTTTACCGCTCGCATGGAGGGCATCGCGTCCATCGTTGGGCTTCCAAGGAGTTTCGAGCCGTCCGAACTTGGCTTGTCTCTACTCAGCATCATCCCCGGCGTAGCGGCGGTTAAGAGCGCAGGCGCGATTGGCAGAGGGCTTGCGAAAGTTCCGGGCTTATCGAAGATTACCAAAGCGTTATCGACGGCGAAAACCGAAGCCCAGTTCGCTAAAGCGTTGGAAGGACTCGACACGCTTCCTGCGGCAGAGCAAGCCTACATTCGGGACTACATCGAATCGCAAGGCGGAAAGATGACCAGCCCCGATCAGATTCCGTTCGAGAACAAGCCACGCCCTCAAGCGAAATTCAACCCGGTTACGGCAAGCGTGAAGGGAAGCAAGGGTTATGATCCTGGCGAGGTTCCCGACTTGAAGGCGATGGGCGCGACCCCGAACAAGGTCGAAGCCAAGCGCATTGACGCAGGAATCCCGATCACCGCCAAGAAAACTGCGACTCCAAAAGCGGAAATCCCGGTTATCGAAAAGCCGAAAGTCATTCCAGCTCCAAAAGCCGAAACACCTAAGCCGCCTCGAAAGTTTGCCGAGCCGCCCAAAACGGAACTCTTGGACGAACCTTCGATGGGCGTATCCAAGGCGTCTCGAACGATTCACGCCAATCAAGGATTAAGGGAAAAACCCGTCGTTATTCATGGGAAAACGCTTGAACAGGCAGAGGCGGGCGGAAAGAAATTGCTTGACGAAGACGGCGTAGACGCGATGGCTCTGTCCCGAAAGCTCGCAGAAGATGGACGCGCTCCAACAGCCGATGAGTGGGGAGCTATCTCAGTCCATTCGGATAGGTTGATCGGCAAGCGAGTTCAGATTCAAAAGCAGCTAGACGACTTGAATTTGAGTGGGCATGATCGGAAGCGATTATTGCAAGAGCAAGGCGACCTGGACGACGAAATTAGGGAATTCGACCGCTACATTGACGAGAATAAAGCGGCGGCATCGAGTTCACTCAACTCGCTCAAGATCGGACAAAGGGTGAACTGGAAGGACGTAGACGAAGTTCTGAACGAAGCGACACGATTGAAGGGCGGAACGCTCTATAAAGGGCAAAGGGAGTCCATCGAGAAGATGGTCGCAGAAGAAGCCGACGCGGAAAAGGCGATTATCACAGAGGCCGACAAAACCGAAGCGTTGGAAGAAATCATTTCCAAGACCTCGCGTAGCCGACCCCGGAACATCGAACAGGTGAGGCTCGAAAAGAACAACGTCAAGCAAGCCATAAAGGACGCATTAAAGGGAATCAAGCAAGAACAATCATCTTCGCTTAACCCGTTCAGCACGATTTCAGGCATTCCAGAAGCGATTCGGCAAGTCAAGAACCTCATCGCCCTCACCGTCGAAGAGCGCGGATTAAAGAAGCTCGATGCCGACTTTTACAAGGCGGTTCGTGAAGAATTCGACTCTCTCGGATTAGGGATCGAGATTACCGACAAGGATATCCGCAGGACGTTCTCAGGCTACTACGGGAGGGTCAAGCGCAACATCCCCGACTCTAAGCGAGAACTCGCAGATTTGCGCCGTCAAGCGAGCCTCATGTCGCAGATCGAGGACGCTCAACTTGGATTCCCGAAAAGCCAGCGCATCAAGCCTAAACCTTCTGACGAAGTGAGAATCCTTCAAGAGAAATTGAAGGAAGTTCTCAAGCTACAACGGGGCGACTCCGATAAGATTGGCAAACTTAGGGAATTGATCGAGGAAGCCAAGGATATGCTCGCTACGGGGCGCAGGAAACCCAAAACCGAGCAGATCGACTCGGCGCAAGTGGCTGAACTCAAAGGCAAGCTCAAAGAACTCCGAAAGGAAATGGGCTTGGAAGACCGGATCAAGGCGATTGAAGACGATTTGAAGACGCTCCAAGAAGGCGGGACAATCGTTCCGAAAGAGAAGGCGACTGCCGCGACGAATCCAAGAATCGAAGACCTCGAATACATCCTAAAACAGAAACGCGCCAAATTGAAAGCCGCAGTTAAGGCGATGGAAGGCGAAACGCTCCCGAAGATGTTCGAGGGGTTCGGGCGAAATATGCAACTTATCAACGTCGCGTCCCGCGTAGTCGATTTGACATCCAATACGGGCAGGTTGGCGTCGTATATCGTTGGGAATCCGCTACGCTCGATCCTGTCTGCCGCCGCCCCAAGCGTGCAGGGCAAAGAACGGGTCCTAGGGATGCGCTCACTTTTCGATACTCGCCAAGGCAAACAGGTATTGCGCGATTTGAAGGATGTGTGGAAAGGGCTTGACGAAGACACGCTCGAAAAGTACGGCAAGTCTGGCGGGTTCGGAACCAAGCTCGCTGGAACGACCGACGTTGTATTCAAGAACATCTACACGAGACTTGCCTTCGATGACGTGGCGACAGATTTTGCCAAAAGGCTAGGGCAGGAATCGAACGTGAATCTTGGCAGAGTTTCTGATACCCGCATGGAGGTTTACAGCCAACTCATGTACGGAGCGAAGGGGCCAATGACGAACGCGGAAGTTCGGGCGGCAAAGGTTCTCGCGCACGATTGGGCTTTGCGGAACACCTACAATATCGACAACGTGGCGTCAATGGGAATTGACGGCGCAAAGATTGGAATGGGTCACGTCGTCAAGCGGTTCAAGGGAACTCCGCAAGAGAAATCCGCCAAGGTGGTAGCCGATTCGTTTGTGACGCTGATCGACATGAACGCCCGGTTTACGAAGGTTCTAACCAATGTGGCTCTCGATAAGGTGAATCGAACGGCGGGAATCGGAACGGTTGAAGCTCTCGGAAGATTGTTTACTCAGTTCGAGCGTCAAGGCTGGAAAATCTCCCGAGAAGCCCTCGATCCAAAGGAACTCAGGTTGATTGCCGACTTAGCCGAAAAGGGAATGTCGGGACTCGCGCTGTATTATCTTGGCAAACATATTTACGATCAAACGGACAATGGTGAAATCGTCTGGGAGTACCCGGCAATCAGAGAAAGTTTCGAGAAAGGTTCCTATCAAGAACATAAGGTAACCATAATGAAACCGAAGATTCTGCAAACCGAAGGCGGAACGCGGTTCATTCAATGGGAGTTCATGCCGGGCGTTCTCGGCGGAATCGACGGTCAGCAGCTTGGCGCGTACATGGGGCCGATCCTTGAAGGAATGACAGCTAAATTCATCGAAAAGTCCGATCTAACCGAAAAACAGAAAGCGGCTCTTTGGAACAAGTATCTGGCATCGGAACTCACTTCGACCCCGCTTGCTTCCAACCTCAAACAGTCCATCGACTCGCTTGAAAACTTCTCGCCTGGAAAGTACATCGGTGGCTTGGCGGCAAGAAACCTCATTCCTGGTTTGGTTTCCGACGTTGCGGCTCGCCAAGACAAGCTCCAAACCGGAACCGAGCTTCGCAAATCAAAAGACTTCTGGGACGAATTCATCAAGCGATTCCCGAAAATGCCCGAACATTGGATGAAAGTCGGCCTGGTAAACGCTTCGCTCAACGTAAGAGGCAAAGAATACGGACCTTATCATCGCCAAACGCTTCCATCGAATCAAAAGCAACCAAATTAACGCCAACCACCCCCAGTAAAGCTATAATGTGAATCAGCAAGGATATTAAGGAGTGAAATGGAAACAAAAGTTGCCCCTTTAGGCGTAAAAGCCATCGACCAAGCAGGCGTGGCGACTGCGAGTTGGAAAACCGTTCCGACAACCGCTCTCCACAGCCAACTCCCCCTGAAAGGCGAACGGTTCCAAACCTTCTGTCTCCAATTCGGGAACATCACCACCTTAACCGCTACGCTCGCGATCACCATTGACGGAGTGACCGGAAACGTGCCTATGGTGACTTCCGATGGAGCGATTGTTGCTAAAGCAGGGACGATCACCGTCGTAGACGGGATGCAGGTCTTCGGAACTCTCCCTCTTGGAGCTACTGATTTCACGATCACCGCCGCTGGTGGATCAGGAAACGTCGAGCTTGTGCTTCATTCGGACGCCACAGGATTACTCGCGGCTTACGAAAAAGCGGCGTTTGTTTCGGGAGTCCCAGTCGCGGCGGGTACGAACTTCATCGGCGCGGTCGGAGCGAACCTTCGGGAAGTCACGATCACCTTTACCTGTCCTGCCGCCACCCTTGCCGCAGGCGACGTGATCGCAGACTCTCAGATTCTTGCTGCTTGCATGAAACAGGACGATGCGAACGGCTGGCTGGTCGGCGTTCAAATCCTTGACGAAGACGATCAGGCGGCGGCACAGATGGATATGTACGTTCTATCCGCCAACGTCACGCTCGGAACCGAGGACGCGGCTATTTCGATCACCGATGCTAACGCGAGAAATATCCAAGGGGTTATTCGTTTCGCGGCAACTGACTGGTACGATTTGATCGCCTCCAAGGTCGCTTATAAAGGCGCAGGCTCGGCTCCGCTACCTATGCCGATTACCCCGGTATCTGGCTCGGACGACATTTACCTTGCTCTCGTGACGGGCGGAACGCCCACTACGTCCGCATCGGGAATCACCGCGAGACTGTGGTTCATGGACGGACTATAAATGGCTGCTCCTGCATTAACGATATACCGTCGAAACGAAGCATGGAATCCTTCGAGGATTCCCGAAATCTCCAACGGGACTGGCTTTTGGATAAAGCCGCAAGACAAAACGGGCACGTTCCAAGAATCTACAGCAGTCACCCTGTCTCAAGTTGGCGACGTGGTTGGGGCGCAACGAACTCTCGGCCAGTTCGTAGGCTCCTTTGCTCAGGCAGGACTTGATACGCTCAAGCCGCTAGTCGCAACGATCAACGGGCGCAACGCGCTCCACATGGACACGGTTCTCAAAATCCTGAACGGAAGCAATGGCATCCTCGGGGCGCAAAACGCTTTGATTGGACAATCGTTCGCATTTGTGTTCAGGAACCAATCGTCGCTTGCCGCCGCTGCAAGAATGTTCAATGTCACGCTCAATGGAGCCGGGGGAACGAAGTTCACCTTCTACATTGAAGTAACGACGGGCGCACCATCTATTCTCACGAGATGCAACGCAGGCGATACTCAAGCGGCATCGGCTGGAGTCTCTACTGTCGTCAATACGCACTATATATGCGTATGCGGAGTTCGATACCCTGATGCGACCAAATCGCAATTCATCGACATCAACGGAGTAAACGTTGCCGCTACGACCCCAGGGTGGACGGGCACGGCAACTTGCGAGGCATTGAACGCGGCGGCATTCACCTTATTCAACGCGGCATCCCCTCCAACGGGAGCGATGATCGGGGAATTTATTTGGGTACCCAGGTTTTTTGACACGAATGAAAGAATCGAATTGGCCTGTTATTTGAACGACCAATGGAAAATCTATTAGGGGAGTCCTACGCGGCTTTTCCTGCCGACCGAGCCTCGCGGTTGTCGGAGACTCCCCATTTAGGGGCAAGATTTAATTTCATAGGCCAAGTATACGCTATGCACGTTCCCATAAGTAAGGCGTCACGAACTTGATGGTCGAAGGTTTTGTCCTTTTAAGCGCAAGCAATGCGGGCATCTCTAATTCAGGCGGGACTCCGATGGCGTTGACCTCGCTCACGCAAAGGGGGTTCTTGTGCATCAGAATCTTGTCCCGATAATGGATGATGTCCGCCCAACAGCGAGCCGCCCAACTTTCGGGAGTGTCTCCCTTAACCCAAGGCGTGAGATACCAGTTGATCGAATTGATTTGACACTTACGAAGCCATACTCCCGCGCCCGAATCGACTTGTTCTAAGAGTCCTTCCATCGTTTGAGTTTCCCAAGGCGTCGAACAGATTGGAGAAGTGCCCGCCAAGGCATCTGCAAGCCTGTTTGCGAAGCGTTTGAATGCAGGTGGGACAAATCCCATAGGAACGTCGCTCCATTCATCGCGCATCGAGTCCAAAGTCGCCCCTGGCTCATTCTCGACTTGCTTGTAGTCGGGTTTGAGATATTGGTCGATTTCCACGCAGGCGTCGATGAACGGTTGTTCCAATTCTTGCGGGAGTCCTTCCGGGACCTTCCAACTTTTATTTGGTCCCCAATTTGCGTACACCTGATCGGCCTCTGCCTGAGAGTCGGTTATCTGATTGATCCAAAAACCTTGCGCGGCAAGGTCGCAGTAATACAAACTGCAAATTTTGCGACCGTATTTTGTCCGAATGGCTTTCAACTTATCGAGCAAATCAAAGTGGATGGCTCCGCCTGAGAACATTTCGGCAGGCGTGACCAGAATTCTCACCGTCGTCCATCCGCCCGCTTTGGCGTCGGCAAAGTCCTTCTCGATCTTGGCTAGGTTAGCGTCTGTTAAGCTATATGTATTCAATTTCGCCTCGCTTGTAGTTACGTCCAAATAGGAATTACCGTCAGGAATTGAACGATAAAGAAAAAAGAACCGAGGATCGGGGGCTGTGGAATCATGGGGCTTCCCCTCCAAATACAGCCAGGGCCGCGTTTACGATGGCTTTGGTTCGGGTTGGCCCAACGTGCTCGGTATGCCGCCCTTCGAGCACATAATGAACTTTGACCATGTACTCGTCATACTTCTCGCTGATCGTCGGCGGGCAAAGCGTTGGGCGAGTTCCCGTCTTCTCCATCGCATCCAGCAGGAGTATGAGCGCAGAGCCGTTGGTCACATCTACTGCATCTGCCCAAAGATGGAAGTACGACGCGAGCCGCAAGCAGTCGTAGCCAAAATCTTCCTTGAAGAGAAATACCGCCCCCAATTCCTTCGGCAGACACTCCGCCAATCGTTGCAATTTATCTTTCATTAGACTCTTTAGCGGCGTCTCGCATATTGTCGATTGCCTTCACAACTACACAGTCGGGCTTATGATTTTTGTCGAGGTGATATTGAGAACACCACGGACATTTTGAAAAGCCATCCTCGTTTCGAACGGCCCATTCCGCTTCCATAACCGCCTTGGCAAACAAGGCCCGTTCCGCTTTGATTGCGGCGATCTCAACTTCGTGGGCTTCGACGATTTCGTTCCCAAGCTCCGAGTATTTTCCCAAATCGAAAACGCCCATCGGGATTTCCGACCACGCCATCGAGGCTTTGCCGATGTTGAACATAACCAACTCTTTGAATCTCGTCATTTGTTCCTCCCCGCAAACAGCTTCGGGTTCTTGTAATTTGCATTGTGGCTCATAAAGCCTCCGGCGTCGTCGCGCTCGCACTCCATTTGACCGTCTGTACGTGGACGGAGGGAGTAGCGCACCGCCTTCGGGTACTTCTCGTCGTAGGGAACGAGCGGGACGCGCTTCTCGGTCTTGAGGTTGATCGCCCAGGTGATCTCGGCGGCGCAACCGGCGGCTGTGCATTTGCTCATGCCTTCACCTTTTTCGCGAAATTTGCCTTGGGCTCCTCGGTGGGCAAGAACACGAGGCCCTCGATGCTCTGCAACCAGCTGACGACCGCGATCGCCGCGTCTCGCTGCTCGATCGAATAACCCTTCTGCTCCCAAATCGTAGGTGTTCGATCGAGCAGGTCCTCGTACTTGCCGATGAAGCAGCCGCACCGGATTTGGCCGATTGCGTAGGGATGGATGGGCCACTTGCCGTGCAGGTAGACCAGCGGAAAGAGGATGCCGATTTGCGCCCAGTTCCCGATTCGCGCCTCGTTCCCGATTCGCGCCCAGTTCCCGATTTGCGCCCAGTTCCCGATTTGCGCCTCGT
>ERZ1292632.3534-Hain-H43-01um-R2-3534-length-11899-cov-4_pt1 | contig 11899 bp, 8 predicted proteins | sample MGYA00564407_ERZ1292632 | MGnify/ENA primary metagenome ERZ1292632 (study PRJEB36523, sample SAMEA6512637) | groundwater metagenome | collected 2019-01-08 | study: AquaDiva: Metagenomics assemblies of 32 groundwater samples
GTCGCGGTTTTACTCTCTAAACAGAAAGATGAACTAAAGTTTAAGGCTTATCTTGTTGAGGAGAATGGCAAACCAATAAAGAAATTAGATATTAAAAAAGAAGCCGAGGCAAAAAAAATCGAAAAAGCCCTGGCCGCTGCCAAGTATAAAGTTCTCTCGGTTGATAAAAATGATCTGGTGCGCAAGCCGTCAGCGCCGTTTACAACCTCAACCCTACAGATGGAAGCCTCAAGAAAGCTGGGTTTTTCGGCTAAACAGACGATGTCGCTGGCCCAGAGGCTCTATGAAGCGGGGAAAATAAGCTATATGCGAACCGATTCAACGAATCTTTCAACTTCAGCAATAACAGCAATCAGAAAAACAATCGAGTCCGAATTTGGCAAAAAATATTTGCCGGTTTCCGCCCAGAAATATCAAACCAAATCAAAGCGGGCGCAGGAAGCTCATGAAGCAATCCGCCCGACTCATTTTAACGAGCGAGACGCGTCTAGTGATTCGCGGGAACAGCGGCTCTATGATTTAATTTGGAAACGGACTGTTGCTTCGCAAATGGCAGAAGCACTGATTGAAGTGATTGAAGCCAGAATTTTGGCCGCGATCAAAGAAAAATTGGTTTTCTTGGCCAGAGGAGAGAGTATTAAATTTGACGGCTTTATTAAGGTATATACCGAAGGCAGTGACGACGAGACCGAAGAGGAAAAAATTACAATCCCAGAGCTGACAAAAGATGAAGTGCTCGATTTTCATCAATTCGAAAAAACGCAAAAATTTACCGAGCCGCCAAAGCGCTATTCAGAAGCGACCTTGGTGAAAAAACTGGAGAGCTTGGATATCGGTCGGCCTTCAACCTATGCACCGACAATGTCAACAATTCAGGACCGCGGCTATGTTCGTTTGGAAGAGAAGCGCTTTTTCCCTGAAGAGATCGCTGAAATTGTTAATGATCTTCTGGTTGAACATTTTCCAGTTGTCGTTGATTATAAATTCACCGCCAAGATGGAAGATGAATTTGACGACATTGCCGAGGGAAAAATGGAGTGGCCCAAGGTGATTGACGAGTTTTATCTTCCATTTGCCGATAATCTAAAGGAAAAAAATAAAGAGCTGGATAAAAAAGATATTGCACCAGTAAAGGAAATTGGCGAGAAGTGTCCGGAGTGTAAAAAGCCGCTGGTTGAGCGCTTTGGCAAATTCGGTAAATTTATCGCTTGTTCGAATTATCCCGAGTGCAAATACTCCCGGCCACTAGAAACAAAGGAGGACAAGAAAGCTTCAGTTATCCATGAAAATGGCGAAGTTGAGAAGCTTTCCGAAGTTGAAGGCGAAAAATGCGACAAGTGCAAAGGCAAAATGATTGTCAAGGAGGGCCGTTTTGGAAAGTTTTTGGCCTGTGAAAATTATCCAAAATGTAAAAATACTAAAACGATCGTCAGCGGTAAGACGATGAAATGCCCAGATTGTGACGATGGCACGGTAGTAGAGCGCCGGACGAAAAAAGGCCGGGTCTTCTGGGGCTGTTCCCGTTACCCGAAATGTAAATTTGCCAGCTGGCAGGATCCGAGGGCGGAAAAACGCGAATCAGATGCGAAAAAATCAGCGGAAGATGTCAATAATGAAAGTCCGCAAGAAGTCGAGGAAAAATCAGACAAAGAATAAAAAAAAGCCCGCCGTACCTGGTGAGGTCGTGCGCGTGTATGTTTCAAAGCTGGTCAATGATATCATCGAACCCCTCGGCACGGAAAGAGGCGATATCTTGCTCAGACTCTCTCAGTATCGCCATTGCCGCGTCATTCAACACGCCGGCGTCTTCCATCTTGGTGATAAGGTTGCTGTATGTCTGGACAACCATCGTCTGGGCTTTCAGCGCTGCCAACAACTGCGCCTTAGTAAGCGTTATGCACCTCGACTCTAAGTGATGATACAATCATACACTATTTATATAAAAAAGTCAATGCTTCCAAAGCCGGTTCAGAATTTAATTGATGAATTTTCGAAATTGCCGGGGATCGGGCCGAAGACTGCGGCGCGGCTGGTTTTTTATTTATTGAAAAAGCCAAAAACTGAAGTTTTGGCTTTCGGATCAGCCGTAAGCGAGCTCATGGCGAATATAAAATATTGTAGCGAGTGTTTTTCCATTACAGATGTGGATATTTGTGAAATTTGTTCCAATAACGAAAGAAACGGCAAGATTTTGGCTGTTGTCGAGGAACCACTAGATATTGTGGCCCTAGAAAAAACCAGAGCTTTCAGTGGCCTATATCATGTACTTGGCGGAGCAATCTCACCGATTGACGGAATTGGCCCGGAGAATTTACGAATTGCCGAGCTACTTGACAGGTTAAAAAATAATCCTAAAATTAAAGAAGTAATTCTTGCGACAAATCCATCGCTTGAAGGCGAGGCTACTGCGACGTATATAAAATCTCAAATTGAAAAAACCTGCCTGCCGGCAGGCAGGAACAATTCCAGTATTGAGATTACCCGAATAGCCAGAGGCTTACCGGTTGGCGGAGACCTGGAATACGCCGACGAGATTACATTATCTCGGTCATTAGAAGGAAGAAAGAAATACAAATAAATAAGGAGGAGGCATATGCCTGATCAGTTTTGGTGCCTAGAGTGCGACAAGGAATACTCTAGCCCGACCCCTGGAAGCTGTCCCCATTGTGGCAATGCTTTGCAAAACTTGGAAGGAGTGCCTGAAGACAGCGACATCGAGAAGGGGCCGCAGGAGTATGTTGACAGGGATTTTGAGTCTGTAGCAGAGGATGAAAAAACGCCTGCCTACGACGATGACATGTCCGAGGGATTGCGCAAGGCGGCTTAATAACGAAATTAAAGTAGAAAAAGGCCTATTGCCAAAAGCATGAGGCCTTTTTGAATCGGAAACTTTCTGCTAGTATTTGACTATGAGACTATATAACACCCTATCGGGCAAAATTGAAGAGTTTAGGCCGATTTCCGGCAAGAATGTCAGTCTTTATACCTGCGGGCCGACAGTTTATGATTCCGCTCACATCGGCAACTTGCGGACTTTTGTTTTTGAGGACATATTGCGCCGAACTCTGGAATTTTTTGGCTACGGCGTCAAACAGGTGATGAATATCACTGATATTGATGATAAGACCATTGCTCGGAGCGAGGGAAAAAAAGCGGCGTTTGAAAAATTAACTCGGGATCTTGAAACAAAGTTCTGGTCTGACCTGGAAAAATTAAATATTAAAAAACCAGCCGAAACACCCAAGGCGACGGAGTATGTCGAGAAGATTGTCGCTTTTGTTAAAGATTTGTTGGATAAGGATTACGCTTATAAGGGTGTCGACGGTTCAATATATTTCTCGATTGCCAAATTTGTCGATTACGGCAAATTGTCGAACTTGGATAAAACAGGAATAAAGTCCGGAGCCAGAGTCGCGCAGGACGAATACAGCAAAGAAAATCCAGCTGATTTTGTTCTCTGGAAAGCCTGGGACGAAAAAGATGGTGAGATTTTTTGGGATCCCTCGACTTGGCTCGGGACAGGGACTGAACTCGGCAAAGGGCGGCCGGGTTGGCATATTGAATGTTCGGCAATGAGTCAGGATAAACTAGGCGAGACGATTGATATCCATGCTGGCGGCGTTGACCTGATTTTCCCCCATCACGAGAATGAAATTGCCCAAAGCGAAGCCAGAACCGGCAAAAAATTCGTCAACTATTGGCTTCACGCTGAGCACTTGCTTGTTGACGGCAAAAAGATGTCGAAAAGTTTGGGTAATTTCTATACCCTGGATGATATTATCGAGAAAGGTTTTGATCCGCTGGATTTCCGCTATCTTTGTCTTTCCGCTCACTGGCGCGACAAATTGAACTTTACTTGGGATTCGCTTGATGGAGCCAAAAATGCCTTGGTACGGGCAAGGAAAATCATTGCAAATGATTCCCGACCCGATCGGGGATCCATAGATAGTGAGTACATATCACGCTTCAAATCTGCGATTGAAAACGACCTAAACACACCAAAGGCGCTGGCAGTTTTTTGGAATTTGTTGCGTGACGAAGAAATATCAGCCGGCGACAAAAAAGCCACAGCATTGGAAATGGACAGAGTTTTTGAGTTGGATCTGGATAAAACAACTATTGATGAAATTCCAGCAGAAGTTCAAAAATTAGTTGATGAACGTCAAGATGCTCGCGAGGAGAAAGATTTTGGCCATGCTGATGAAGTTAGAGAGCAAATTGAGAAGTTGGGATATGTTGTCGAGGACTCTGGTAAAGAAACTAAAATACTTAGAAAATAATTATGTAGAGATGCTCTAATATAGTAACGATTTAGTGCGATTGCACTAAATCGTTACTGAAAATGGGTTATATTTGGTCTAATAAAATGCGAATACCCCCTCCGCGCGGTGTGGAGGGGGTATTGGTTCGTCGCGCAGGCGTTGGTTGTTGAATCGCCTGCGCTGCCGGGCGTCGATTGCTCTCGTATCCGGCGATGAGCTAATAAGAACCTGTTTAGGGAGAACCTGACCAGCTCACGGTCAGCATTCTATTTCGGCTAACCGGGGTCCATGTCCCCGTGCCTCACTTTCGTGTCTCCCGTGGAGCCGGGGTACGAAGCAATGCCGTCTGTAAAGTGATATTCACCCGCAAGAGTCTACACTCTCCAAGCAATCCTCACAGATTAGTCGCCGGCGCGACGGAACTAGCCTTGGCGACTGTGGGCTAGTCCGTTAATCTACAGCTTCAATGTAGACCTCCCGGACCGGAATCATCCGGTCTCTTGCACCTGATGCGGGCGCCCTGGAACTAGCCGGCGCCGGCAGCCGTGGTCATGGCGAAGGTGCCGATGCCCACGCCGACGTGCGTGGCGTTGCCCAGGAGACAGCCGGTGCTGATGGCGATGCCCGTGTGAACCTCGAGATATTGGTACATCACAGCAACGTCACCGTCCACAGTCGTTTACACATCTGCTTTGCCTCCTGTCTCTGTTCGCCCCAGTCGAGGGACGGGAATGAAGTTTGCCGGTGGATTCTCCTCTAGTGGAGAACCAGTTCGTAATGTGATGCTCCGCACCAATCCAACCGCGTCTCCACCAACAACTTTGTAATAATATACTAGCATATGATTTAAAATTTGTCAATACTTTTATCACTGCCAGCTTTCATAATCGAAAAAAATCAGATATAATTTCTGCATGAAAAATATTTGGGAAGAATTAAAAAAACCAATTCTAATGTTGTCGCCGATGGCCGGATACACCGACTCGGCTTTTCGAATTATTTGCAAAAATCAGGGAGCTAATTTATTGATGACAGAATTAGTTAGTTGTGATGCGATCGTTCACTCTGTAACTAAAAGTTCGAAATTAGATAAATTAAAAACGAATCCAACGTATAACTTAATGGAATTTCAAAAAAAAGAGATGCCGATTATTATTCAACTTTTTGGCAAGCATCCGGAAAAGTTTGCAGTTGCGGCCAAATGGGTTGAGGAAAACTTGAAACCAGCGGGCATCGATATCAATATGGGCTGCCCGGCGCGGAAAGTTGTCGGTTCTGATCACGGAGCAACGCTTTTGCGTGATCAAGCGAGGGGAGTCGCTGTTGTTAAAGCAGTCCGCACGGCGACAAAATTGCCACTTTCTGTTAAAACCCGTTTGGGTTGGGAAAATGACGACGAAATATTGGAATTTGGGCCAAAATTAATTGCCGCCGGAGTCGACGCTCTCATAATTCACGGCCGAACATATAAAGACGGATTTAACGGTAGTGCTAGATGGGAAAACATCTATGCACTGAAATCCAAAATCCAAAATCCAAATGTCAAAGTGATCGGAAATGGGGATATTAAAGGCCAAAAAGATATCGATGAGAAGCTTGGCAACTTGGATGGTGTTGCTATTGGCCGTGGTGCGGTGGGCAATCCATTTATCTTTAATCCGGAATTTGAAAAATTGTCCGACGTTGAAAAATTGGAATTAAAAAAGAAAACCATTCTCAAACATGCCAAATTGGCCTTTAAAATCAAAGGCGAGAAGGGGATTATTGAGCTTAGAAAGCATCTCTTAGCCTATTTTAAAGGATATCCGCAGGCGAAAGAATTGCGAAAGAAATTTGTTGTGGTTAAGAGTATTTTAGAAATTGAAAAAATCATAATTCAACCTCCCACACCTACGAGGTGTGGGAAAGTTATACAGGGCATTGACAGCGGCGGAAAAAAATGCTAGACTGTTAAAGGTGAAATAGATATTTGAAAAAGCAGGAGGCGGTCCTGCTTTTTTTGTCTAGAACCAGAAGCCATATATTATTGTAGTCAGAAACTTAGCTGGGATTTAGGGACCTATGGATGGAAGGAGTTTTAAGCTTTAGGCAGCACGGCCCCATAAACTATGTGGGCCAGCCGACAAGTGGCCTTCCATTTCTCACCTTCTTCCCGGCTAAATTTCTGCCTATCTTATGGCCTTGTGGCCTAGGATTTGGCGGTACGTATAGAAAATGCCTGTAGGCCCATCGCGGGCAACAGGATAATACAATGCGCCCGCGAGGGCGGAGGTGACGACATGCGTCGTTACGTTTGGTTGTTCGTCGTCGTCGTGTTCTTGCTCGTCGGCTTCGTGCCGACGGCGCAGGCTATCAGTTTGGTGCCGACCTTCATCTTTTCCGTCCGCGACGGCAAGGTGGAGAGCCGTTACCTGGTCCGCTTCGTCGGGTCCCAATCGGGCGAACTGACCCCGACCGGGAATACGCTCCGGCCGAGACCTGGCGAAGATGTTCGGTGCCAGGTTCTTCAGGTACACGCCGGCGTACACCTGCGCGACTTTCATTTCCAGTTCTCGTGCATGGCAACCCCGCAGCGCGGAGACTGGACGCCCTTCACCTCCGATGATGCCTATGGGCACATCGGGGAGTTGGGCCAGTTCATGCCTGCACCCGGAGGATTAGCGACGCCACTTCGCTTTCGGCTCACCGTCAAGAACGGCGAGAGCCACGAAGTCCGGATATTCGGCTTCAAGGAGCCGATCATCAACGGACTGATGAGCCTCCTTGGGATGTCGCATGACAACTTCGTAGAGTACTCACTTCTTTATGTGGTGCCGTCCAACCCCGCGCAGGATTCATCTTCGGCAACGATCACAACTATGGACGGCTCGCAGTTTGCCGATGCCAAAGCGACCACGGAGAACTTCCGTCGGACTGCCGAGGCTTTCGGTAAGGTTCAGGAGCAGGTGGCGAAGGCCATCGAAGGACTGAACCTCAACGACACTGCGATCACCCGCCAACTTGATGTCGAGACGGCGCGCAACGATACACAGGATGTGCGTTTGGCACGTCTTGAGTCGTGGGCATCGTCCGTCGCCGGCACGCAAGTATTGGTGCCACCGACCGCGCCGACAACCGCGACCGCGCCGACCCCACCTGCGGTAGCAACCAAGTGCAACTGGCGACTCAACCTCCCTACGGGGGTCATTGCCAAGATCGAGACCCTTGATCACCGTGGGGAACGCAGTTACGACGGACGCTGGGCGAAGTTCATTCCGATGAATAACTACGCGCCCGGCGCCATGTGTGTCCGTCTGACCTGGGAAGGCCGCGACAAGCCCGACCAGTGGAAGATCGTGAACGTCAGCGACGGCCTGGCCGTCGACTACCTGAAGCTGGAGGTGAGGTAGCCATGCGGCACCTCATGATCATGATCGCACTGCTCACACTCAGCGGAGTGTGGGCGCAGGACAATGAAGGTGCCCCGGCTGCCAGTAACGCGCCGGCCGCTGTGGTGCCTGCACCCGCCCAGTCCGTCGAGTTCGGTGGCAAGACCCAGCTCTACATTGACTGGATCCGCCCGCTGACTGCCGCTGAGGTCGCTTTTCTGGCCACCGTACCAGAGGGCTGCGACCGGGATGGCCAGAGCTTCAAAGGGGTTGTCGAGGCTTGTTTCAGAGCCAACATTCCCCATGTGACCGCCCCTTACTACAGCTGGAAAGACAGGAACGGCGTGGTCTACAACTACGCTTACTACTGTCGGTTACTTCAGCCGGCAGATGCGCCGCACACGTGGCGATTGTGTCTACCGACGGCGACGCTACCGGGGCTGGGAGAGCTCCCGCCGGTCGAACCGGCGAAGAAGCTGGAGATTACACCGGCGGTGACAGAAAATGTCGCCCTTGATTTCTTGCCTATTGAGGGTAAGGATGTCTTGGCCGTCATTTCCTCCCCGGTCTGCCGCTCCGTTGGTGGTGCAATCGAACGCGGCAACCCGGCAAGCGAAGTCCGTGAGCCGATCGGAGCCGCAACCCTTGTGCCTACTACGGTGCACAGGATATGCAAGCCGCCTTCGCCGTCACCTGACGGTACCTGCGGTCCTGGCACGCCGAATCCTCCTCCGCCGCCAAGTGGAGCGCCGGCGGAACCGCCCGACAATCCGGGTGGGCCGACGAATCCGATCACCCCGCCCGGCGTCGGACCGCCGGCGCCTGATGTGCCGGATCATGGTACATCCGGTCAACCGTGGGATCTGCAACCGGATCACCCCAATGTCGCCGATCCGGTCGAGTAACTACGACCCGTAATTGGGTCACTACCTCCCAGCACCACTCGCAAGCGTGTGGTGCTGGGCTCCTCCAAGTTTGTAATGATTTATAAACTTGGACAGAGAGAATAACATTGACAAATGAAGGATAGTATAGTATATATTAAACTAGCTGTTAATTTAAGGGAGAAAAATGAACATCGTAAAATTATTTTCAAAAGCAGGGGAAAAGATTAAGGGATTGGTTTCAAACAGAAAGAAAGTTGTGGCGACAGTTGCCGTTTGTGCAACCGTGGCCGCTTCTGTTGTTGGTTTGCAAGCCAATAAAGTCGCCCAATCAGCAGGAACCCCGCGTTTTAACTTTTTGCCGGGTGATATTGAAATGCTGCAAGTGGCAAAAACCACTGCCGGTTCAACTTGGGGCGACCCGCAAAACGCCAATATTGGCGATCGTGTCGCTTACTCGTTCTATTATCACAACGGTATGATCAACACTACTGCCCATAACACCACGCTTCGTGTGGATTTGCCGGTTGATCAGGGGACGGAGCTAAAAGCTACCAGTTATCTTTGGTCAAACGAGACAGCTTACATTACTGACACAGTAGTCGACGGTAGCGTAGTTGGACTAACTGGCGCTACAATTAACACTCCGTCCAACGCCCGAATTCAGTATGTCCCGGGTTCAACCAGATGGTTTCCTGAAGGCAACCAAACCGGTATTGCCCAGCCTGATGGAATCGTTTCAGCCAGCGGTCTAAATATCGGTGATATCCAGGGATGTTGGCAGTATTCAGGATACGTTACTTTTTTGGCTGATGTCTATGGTCAGTCAACTTTGGTGATGGATAAAAAGGTTGCTCATCCGGGTGAATCAGAATGGCACGACGAGATCGTTGCCAATCCCGGCGATTCCGTAGCTTATCACTTGGGTATCAGAAATGATGGAAACATTACTGCTGATCAAGTCAGTGTTAAGGATATTCTTCCGGATTATATGACTTATCAAATCGGCACAACTTATTACTACACACAAGCTCATCCTGAAGGCGTAAAACTGCCCGACACTATGTTTACAACCGGAGTTTCAATTCCGGATGTAGCTCCCGGTGACGGCGGGATCACATATATTACTTACAGAACCGGCATTAGCTCGACAATTCCTGCCGGTACTTGGGCGTTAAACAATGTTGCCAAGGTTTTTCAGGCTGGTATCGAGAAGGATATGGATCAAGCTAAAGTCACCGTTACCGCTTCGCGTGGTTTGATTATCGACAAAATGGTTTCCAATGGTACCAGCTGGGTTGAGCAGAATACTGCTGGGCTTGGTGATACGATTTCATACCGGATCATAGTTCGTAATAGCGGAAATATCACAGTAAATGGCGTCTATGTTAAGGATATTCTTCCGGTCTATGTTAATTATATTGCCGGTTCGACCAAAGTTGACGGTGTAGTAGTTTCAGATCAAATTATCACCTCTACTGGTCTTTCAATTGGAAATTTGGCTCCAGGAGAACAAAAAGTCATTACCTTCTCAGCTAGAATCTATGGTTGTCCACCAGTCGGCGGATATAACCTAGTAAATACTGGATATACCTATGCTACCGGTATCAATGAGATCTCTGATAGTGCCACTACTGTTGTTACTGTTACTGCACCGGTCAGCCCTAGAAACTAACAAATATTATAAAACAGGGAGAACAGATGAATAAAATCACAAGTTTCTTCAGCAAACTAAAGCCTAGGGTCAAGTATATTCTTGGTATCTTGGGTATTGCCGCGATTGTTTCGCAGGGCGCATTTGCCTTTACTAAGCTTTCAGCTACTACACCTCGATTTAATTTTCTCTCTGGTGACTATGAGCTTTTGCGCGGAGTAAATTCAACTGCCGGTGAAACTGTCTGGAGGGACCCGATTACCGGTAATGCTGGCGATACTTTTCAGGGTATTGTTTATTACCATAACGGCATGGTTAACACGACTGCCGAGAATACTCGCATTAAGGTTACAATTCCGGCACAAACAACCAACAAATCTGCCAATTTAACCGCCAGAATTTCTGCCGATAACGCCGAAACCGTTGCCGATACGATAGTTGATGGCCAAATCGTCGGACTTTCAGGTCTAACAGTAAATTTGGATCAAAATGCTACTCTGGACCTGGTCCCTGGTTCGGTTAAATGGTATCCTAATCAGCAAAATAATCCGGATGTACCGGTGATTTTTCCCACTGGTCAAAGCGGAGACGAGATTGTAGATACTAGCGGCGTAAACATCGGAGATATTCAGGGTTGTTGGCAATATTCCGGCTACGTTGTTTTCTCTTTTGTCACTTCACAAATTACCGTCCCCGGACTTGATGTTGACAAAACTGTCCGTAATGTTACCGCCGGTGAAATCGCCTATGTTGAGACAACCTCTGCCGCTTCAGACAATGAAGTGGAGTTTAAGGTTGCCTCGACTAATACAGGCACAGCAACCGCAAATGACGCCGTGATTAAAGATAGCCTTCCTGCCGACCTGTCTTTTGTTTCTGGCTCGATGAAAATTTATCGAGGCGGGGCTGTAATTTCAGAGAATTTACCGGATACAATTGCGACGCAAATATTCACCTCTGGTTGGAATATGGGCGATTTGCAAGTTGGCGCCGCAAATGCTGATACTCTAGTTTTTAAAGCTAAGGCACCTTCCAGCATTTTGGCTGCGAAATCAGTTACAAACACTGCAGAGGTTAGCTCTAGCTCACTTTCAGATTCTGACACCGCCAGCGTTAGTCTCGTTCCTGACGAGTCGTCAAATATCATTCCAAACAAAACAGCTAAAAACTTGACTTCTGGTCAAATTGCTTCTCCGCGAACGATTGCCGGCCGCACTGTTTTGGCTACTGACGCCTTGGCTGGACAGTCAATAGAATATACCTTAATTACCAAAAACACTGGCAACGCAACCGCGGTTGGTTATATAATCCAAGACGGAATTGCCGATATTCTTGAGTACAGTGACATAATTTCTGTTTCTGATGGCGGTAGCGTCGTTGATGGGACTTCTGGGAATGACGTCAAACTAGTGAAATATCCGGCGATTGACATTGCTGGTGGACAAACCGTTATTCGAACATTCACTGTTAAAATTAAGGATCCGATTCCCGGCACACCGGCAAGCGGCTTTCATTTTGATATGCAGATGTATAACCAATACGGCGACGAAGTAATAATCTTCTTGTCGATTCCGACTCCGCCGCAAAAATATCCGATTCTTCACGTTGAAAAGTTGGTCCGTGATTTTACCATCAATGAAATCAACTTCGTTGATGCAAACAGCGCGATTGCTGGTGATACTTTGGAATACAAAATTTTGTTTTCCAACACTGGTGATGGGCCAGCTGATC
>ERZ1292632.3535-Hain-H43-01um-R2-3535-length-11899-cov-4_pt1 | contig 11899 bp, 10 predicted proteins | sample MGYA00564407_ERZ1292632 | MGnify/ENA primary metagenome ERZ1292632 (study PRJEB36523, sample SAMEA6512637) | groundwater metagenome | collected 2019-01-08 | study: AquaDiva: Metagenomics assemblies of 32 groundwater samples
GGCCGGGTGGGGGGGGGGGCACAAGCCCCCGGCCCCCGGTCCCTTGCACAAGGAGACACCCGCATGAAGGTCAAGCTGCTGAACGTCACGCAGGTCACGTCGCGTCACCCCGAGTCCGGCGTCCTCGTCACGGAGGAGAAGATCCGGTCCGTCTGCACCTTCATGTCGCACGGCCAGAGTCACAAGCCCGTGAAGGGGAGCCCCAAGGACGCGCCCATCTGGGACCTGGACCCCAAGGAGATCGAGCACGCCAAGGCCCACGGGCTGACGGTGGTGCCCGCCTAACATGCCGACCGCGGCGGGCTGGACGACGCTGGAGAAGATTCGGGCGCTCGTCCAGCCCAATGCGGGCATCACGACCGACGACGCCGCGCTGATCCAGCTCGGCGCGGACGTCACGGCCGCCATGATCTCCTCCCTCGGTCGCGCCATCCTCACCGCTTCCTACACGGACTACCTCGACGGCAAGGGGACGGACACGGTGATGACGAAGCGGTACCCCATCACGGCCGTTGCGAGCGTCTTGATGGACGACGCGGCCGTTTCCATTGCAGGCAACTCGCAGGCGTGGGGCTACCAGTTCGACGATCACGCGCTCATCATGATGAACGACGTCTGGACCAAGGGGCGGCGTAACGTCAAGGTCACGTACACGGCGGGATACGCAGCCGTCCCGGCCGACCTGATCCAGGCCTGCACCCGGCAGGCCGCCTACATCTACCGCGCCCAGCCCCGGGAGGGCGTGCGCTCGGCCGTCCTGCCGCAGGGCGAGAACGTCACCTACGTCGTGGACGAGTGGCTCCCGGCCGTCGAGACCGTGCTGGAGCGTTACCGCTTCCGCGGACTCTTCTGATGGTCTCCGTCGCGGTGACGGGGGACAAGGCCGTGATCGCCAAGCTGGGCAGGGCATCGGAGCGCATCAATGCCCGCGTGGCCGCCGGGATGAAGTACACGCTCATGGGGATGCAGGCAACCGTCCAGAGCAAGAAGCTCGTCGGTGGCAACCCGCTCCATCAGCGCACGGGCGCCCTGTCCCGGTCCGTCCACTGGGACATCACGCCCGAGAACGGCATCGCCGTAGGGCGGCTGTACGCGGGAGGGGAGACGGCGAAGTACGCCGGCATCCATGAGTACGGCGGCACGTTCAACATCCCGGCGCATCCGAGGGTCGCGGCATGGCTGGGCGGTAGAGGGATTGGCCGATCCATGAAGGTCAAGAAGGCCCTGCGGATGTACCGGGGCGGGCGCGGCAGGTACGCGCAGGCCATCGAGTTCCAGTCTCAGATTGTCCGCGCCCACACGGCTACCTACCCCGAGCGCTCCTTCCTCCGCTCCACGCTTGCCGAGTGGAAGGACCGCTTCCTCGACGCCATGAAGCAGGCCGTCACGTCCACGCTGGGGGTCAAGGCATGAGCTGGACGCGGGAGCCCGTCTTCGCCGCCCTGCTCGTCAAGCTCCAGACGATCAGCGCGAGCGTGGTCAAGGAAGTCACGCGCCGTCAGGTGCCCCTCGCCAACGTCGCCCCGGCCAGCTTCCCCGTCATCTACATGCGCCAGCCGTCCATGCGCGCCCTGCAAACGCCCAACCTGCCAGAGCGTCACGTCGCCGTCGTGGACCTGCTCATCTACGCGGACGCGGGGGATGCCGCCTCGACGATCAAGTCCACGATTTACAACGGCATCCTCGACGCCATCGATGCGGCACTGGCCCCGTCCGCCCTTGAGGACAAGCAGACGCTGGGCGGGCTCGTGGCGCACTGCTGGGCCGAGGGGGACCAGCCCATCGACGAGAACGTGCTGGGCCGCTACTGCCTCGGGGCCGTGCCCGTCATGATCGAGGTGGGGCGCGACAATCTCGCCTCGGCGGGCCAGCTCGTGTTCGACGTGGGCGCGATGTTCGTCACGCCGATCACGAAGGACCCGGGCGTCGCCGCGGTGGACCTGTCCCCGCAGAGGCTGGGGCGCATGCGGTCCGTGAAGATCGAGGCGTCACAGGAGACGACCGTCGAACAGGTGGCCTCCCGTGCCTACGGCATCTTCGCCATGATGAAGCTCAAGCGGCTGAAGTTCACGGCGGAGTTCGCCGCGGTCGACGGGACGCTGGTGGATCAGGTCTTCTTCGGGGCCGCCAAGAGCGCGGGGGCGAAGATCCTCGACCTGGACCGCGCCTACGCCATCCCGGCCTCCCCGTACCAGATCACGGTCGCGCCGCCCAGCTCGGGGACGTTCTCGGATGACTCCGGGGTCCGCTGGGCGTCGGACGGCTCCCCGCTTCAGCTCGTCTCGGGCTCGCCCGCCACGGGCCAGTACGCGCGCGCCGGGGCCGTCTACACCTTCGCCTCGGCCGACAACGGGCGCGACATCGCCCTGAGCTACACCTACGCGGCGTCCGCGGGGTCCACGCTCACGCTGGCGAACACGATCCGGGGGAAGGCGCCGACGTTCTCGTGCGTGCTTCAGGGCACGTACAACGGCAAGCAGGTCTGCGTGCGGCTCCATCGGTGCGTCACTGCCGCCTGCGGGGTGCCCGTGCCGGTCGAGTCCTTCGGCGTCCAGTCGTTCGAGTTCGAGGCGTTCCCGGATGACTCGGGGGAGCTGGGGACGTGGAGCGAAGGCGTCCTCCCGGCCCTGACCTCGTACAGCACGGACACCACGGCCCCCACGGCCACGGTCTCCCCGGTCAACGGGGCCACGGGCGTGACGCTGAACGCCTCGCTTCAGGCGACGGTGGTCTGGACGTTCGACGAGGCGCTGGACGGGGGCACGGTAGCGAACGAGGTCAAGGCGTGGCGCTACAACGCCGGGGCGTTCACGCCGCTGACGGTCGCCGCCACGCTCCTGAACAGCGGCGCCGCCACGACCGTCACGGCGCTGGTCACGGCGGCTTCGGGGTGGACGGTCTACGTCTTCGCGGGCGGGGGGCTGACCGACCAGCACGGCAACCACTTCGCGGGACTCATGTCGAGCTTCACGGTGGTATAGTAAGGCTGAAACCGCGCGAGAGCGCACAGGAGGTCGCATGGACATTCTGCTTCCGGGTCCGGCCACAGTCACGCTGGGCGGGACCAACGTCGGGGAGTACGACGCCGCCAAGGCGCTCGTCGCCAAGGGCAGCAACTCGTGGATCTACGACTACATCGCCAAGGCTGGCGACAAGCTCCCGGCGGAAGCGTTCCTCAAGGGGCAGGGGCTGGAGATCGACATCGAGTTCTCCGAGACCGCGTTCGCCAACCTGCCGAAGATCGTCCCGGGGCTCACGCTCGTGACATCGGCCGGGGTGTCCAAGGTGACGATGGGCGGGTACTCGGGCAAGAAGCAGACGTCCGTTGCGCTCGTCGTGACGCCGCTGAGTACGCCGGTCGGGAACCTGATGACCCTGACCGTGCCCCGCGTGATCCCGGTGGGGGACTTCACCTTCAACTACGGGGCCACCCAGCACTGGGTCGGCAAGTTCATGGCGCTGGCAGACATCGCGGGCTCGTCGGAAGGCGCGTGGATGCTCTCGTGGGGCGACCCCTCGGCCACGGCCGACGCGGTCGCGCCGACGATCAGCCTCGCGGCCCCGGCTGACGGCGACACGGGCGTCAGCGCGGCCATTCATCCGACGTTCACGGCGTCCGAGGACCTCAAGACCGAGACCGTCAACACCGGGAGCGTGATCCTCATGAAGGACACGGGGCCGGGGACGACGCTGGCGGACGTCGTGGGCACGGTGACGCTGGCGAACGCGGGAGCGGGCACGCTCATCACGTTCACGCCGACGTCCCCCCTCTCGGCCGGCGCGATCTACCGCTGGATTCTCCTGCCGACGATCACGGACCTCGCCGGGAACCACCTCGCGGCCTTCACGGACGCGAACAAGACGAGCGGCAGCTTCACGGTTGCACCGTAACGACACCGGGGGGCCGGGCACGCTCTACCCGGCTCCCCTGCGGGGGAGGATGACATGATGGTGACGTTTCGCGGGAGACAGGTTGAGATCGTGGAAGTGTCCATGACGCAGTACGACAAGCTGGCCGTGGGCGTGGATGCGCTCAACGCCTTCGCCCAAGCCGACCTCGACGGTACGGCGCCCGGCTCGGCCGTGGCGAAGTGGCGCGAGCGCGCGGCCGTGTTCATCGAGACGGCCCGCATGGTCTGCCCCTCCCTGACGGATCAGGACATCGCGGACGCCAGCGTGCGCGACCTGTTCCGCATCTGCGTGGCCGGATGGAAGGCGAACGCCTCGGGGCGCATCATGCAGGAAGAGGCCGGGGAGGCCGTTCCCGCCGTGGACCCGAAGACCGCCCAGCGCCGTCAGGTCGAGGGCTTCACGAACCTCATGCGCCTCACGGGCGGGCAGAAGCGCGCCGACCTCATCAGTGACCGCATGCGGGTGCTTGAGATGCTGGCCGAAGTGCGGCCGGACGCCATGATCGCCGTGGAGGGGAATGGCTGACGATACGATCTCTGTCGCGCTCCTGGCCGAGACCGGCAGCTTCAAGACGGCGATGACCGAAGCGGCCGACGTGGCCGCGAAGGCCGGCGGGAAGATTGCGGACATGGGCGGGAAGCCGGGGGACCCCAGCGCCCTCGACAAGCTCGTGGGGCAGGGCGGCAGCAGCGCGCGCGAACTCCGCATGATCGCGATGGAGCTGGGATCACTGGGGGGCGCAGGCACCATCGCGGGTCGCGCCATGTACGGCGTCATCGAGGCTACGCGCGCCCTGAACGAGGGGCTCATGACGCTCGGGGGTGCCATCGGCATCACCACGGCCGCCATCGGCATCGCCGTCACGACCTACAGCTACCTCGTGGCCGCGAAGCGCAAGGCGTGGCAGGAAACGGCGACCGAGATCGAGATGCTCGACAAGCTGGAGAAGCGTCAGCTCACCCAGCAGGCCGACGCCATCGCCCGAGTCGGGGAGATGTACAAGGAGCAGAGCGCGACCGCGCAGGGCATCGCGACGATGGTCCGCGTGGCGAAGCTCAGGGAGGACGAGCGCCTGCTGCGGCGCTCGATGACGGCCGAGAACCGCGCCAGCCTTGAGGCCATGCTGAAGCTCATGGACCGGGACATCGCCAGCATCCTCAAGACGGGGAAGTCCATCACGGAAGTCGCCAAGGAAACCAGCAACACGCGAAGCGGGCTCGTCAGAAGCGAACTGATCGACGTGGACCGCCTCGCGAAGGCCCACGAGCAGGCCGCGGCCCGTAGCCTCAAGGCGTGGCAGGACTTCGCCAAGGGCTTCAGCGATACCGTAGCCGACGCGATGGTCAACGCAGACTTCAACGTCAAGAAGTTCTCGGCCTCCCTGCTCAAGGAAGCCGAACGGCTGGCCGCGCGCAAGGCCATCGGGGCGATCATCGGCGGGCTGCTGGCTCCGCTCACGGGTGGCGGGAGTCTTGCCCTCAACGTCCTCGGCGGCATGGGGGCACCCAGCCTCACGCAGGGCCTTTCCAACGCCGATGCCCGGCAGGGGGTGAAGTAGCATGGCCGAAGTCTCCCCCATCCAGATCCGCTACGCCCCCGTCCGCTCCTACGCGAACACGCAGGACAACTACATCGGGGCTCAGGCGGTGGCGGGACGGCGCGGGACGTTGCCGACGTTCACGAACGCGAATACGCGCTTCGTCAAGAAGACGGGGAGCGACAGCGGGGCCGGGACACTGGCCGACCCTTACCTGACCATCGGCTACGCACTCTCCCAGCTCACGGCCGACTTCGTCTATGCCTGCGTCTACTCGGGCACCTATGACGAGGTCAACAGCGTGGCCTTCAGCGCGAACGCGGCGGGGGGCCTGTACGTGGCCGACGGGGAGTCCGTGACGATCACGAAGACGCGCGGGGCGGTGGCCGGGACGTTCGGCGCACGCCGCACGGGCCGCACGAAGTTCTACACCGGGGCCAAGTATTACTACGTCGCCAAGAACGGCAACGACGGCACGGGCGTCCTCAATGACCCGTCGCACCCGTACCTGACGATCCAAGCCGCAGCCAATGCGGGCATCGCCGCCGCTGTCGCTTACTGCATCCAGATTCAGGATGACGGGACCTATGTCGAGGACATCGACCTCGGGGCCATCGCCGCCACAATCCAGGCGCGGGACGCCTACGTGCCGGTCCTCACTACCGCCAGCGGGGCGGGCGGGACTCACTTGACCGCAGGCGCGGGCGTGGCCGTGAACCTCTACGGGCTGACGTTCCGCGACCCCGTACAGGCGACGGGGTACGCGGTGAAGCTGACAGGGGATTCGGACATCTACGATTGCACGTTCACGAGCAACGCCAAGCAGATCACGCTGAGCGGAACCAAAGCGTACAACGTCGTCAACTGCATGCTCTCCTATGCCTACGCCTTGGCGATTGGGAGCAACGGAGGAACGGCCGCTACATCCGTGGCCATTACCAACTGCACGTTCTACTCAAGCGTGCCGCGCCTTGGCGTGGGGTACACGGTATACTTTGCCACAAATCCCACCACCCAGACCGTGACTAGATGCACATTTGAGAATGACGGAGGCAACTCTGCATGCGTCATGGCGGGCGCCACGTCAACGGTGGACTCATGCATCTTCCGCGCCACGCAGGTCCCGGGATATCCATGTCAGGCATGCTCAATCGCAACCGGGCTCACTGCCGCAACGATTATCAATTGCCTGTTCGAGGATGTCGGCGAGAGGGCGATAGGCATGCCTGTCGGGGGAACCCCAACCCCAACGACGATCAGCCACATATGCTGCAGTGGCGTGGCATCCAATCCGGCACTTGCGGGCACGTTCGACGTACACGCGGCCACCGCCGCCACCAATGTCACAATCGGCGATGCCGTCTTCCTTCGGTCCTTCTATGGTGGGATCAGGGTGCTGGATGGCGTGAACGCATCGCGATGCGTGGCGGTAAACGCCGGGCAAGTTGCATACTCTCACAGCGGATGCGCGGCAGCCGCCACGCTGGACGGATGCATTGAGTACGGGTCCGGACTTTACTCCGTGGACGGAGGGACGTCTGGACTGGACGTCACTGACTCCGTGTTCTCGTCGCCTACGAACGGATCGCCAGCTCTTGGGGCGGGATACTTTCAGGGAGACCCCAGGCTGATCGGGGTGTCTACGGATGCAGAAGTGGTTGCCGTCTCTGCGTCGTCTCCTGTAGTGGCCTCCATTCCGTCCGGCGCGGTAGCTGGCCCCCGCTGGCCTCTCCTCACCGTCACCGCCGCCAATCACCCCTTCGTCATCGACGGCTTCACGATCACGGGCGACAAGTATTTCAATGACGGGATTCTCGTAACCCCTGGGGTTAACGGTCTCGTCACCGTCAGCCACTGCACAGTGACGGACTGCATGGGCTTCGGGATGTGGCTGGACTCGGGGGCGTCGGCGTCGGCCTGCTACGTCAACGTCAACGGCCTCGGCGCTGTGCTGGCGGGGGGCGTGGGGACCGTCTCCAACTGCGTCTTCGACCGTTGCGGCTCGGCGGGCGTCTTCGTCGGCACCATCGGCCCGGCTATCTCCCACGTCACGGCCTACGGCTGCGAGTACGGGCAGTACGACTTCGCCACGGGAGGCGGGGCGGCGGCTTCCTCGAACGTCCTGAGCGGGAACGGCGCGGCCGACTACTCAGGCTCCGGGGATCAGGCGTACAGCCTTGTCGGGCGCATCGTCGGGGGCGGGACCGTGACGAACGGCGTGCAGGGCTCGCCGCTGTTCCGCGACCTGCGGCCCTCGTCACTCGACCTGCGGCTACAGGCCGTCGAGTACGGCTACGCCTACGACAGCCCGGCCAAGGCCCTCGCGGCCGACGGCTCCGATGCCGGGGCCTACGACATCACCTACGGCGCCCTCACGCTGACGTGGACGCTCCTGGACTTCGCGACGGCCACGTACATCAACGTCTTCGACTACCTCCGCACGCTGGTCGTCCTCAAGGCCACGCGCACGGATACGTTCGGCGGGAATACGCAGGTGAGTCAGGCGGCCATCGTGGCGCGGCATACCTTCCGCTGGCCCCCGAACGCGCACATGCCCGACGCGCAGGTGCTCGACCTCAAGGCGCTGTTCTCGGATGATTCGAGCGAGACCCAGCTCTCCTTCGATGCCGGCGCGACGTGGACCACCTGCCGCATGGAGAAGGATACGCCCCCGACGTGGGCGGAGATCGCGGGGCTGTGGTACACGGCGGCCGGGGTGCCCACGCCCATCGACCAGATCAGCTTCATCGAAAGCGCATGATCGCGCCCAAGCTCGTCCTGCATGCCCTGCCCCCGCCTGCCGGTGACGGGGTGACGCCCATCTTCAAGGCGTGGACCGTGAAGGGGGATGCATGGCCGGATCTCGTGACGCGGACCTCGTTCACCGTCCCGGCATCCGTGCCGAACGGGGCGCTGGTCGTGAAGATCGGCATCAACGCGCACGGGGCGGGGGCCGCGGTAGGCGACCCGCATCCGTTCAAGACGTGGATGACCGCCACGGGCTTCACTTCGACATGGGACCTCGACGACCTCGGGGCCGTGCTCCATGATTCCACGGATGGCAATGAGGGCATGATCGGCGGGCCGACCTACGCGCGCCGTCAGGCCAGCCTCCTCCCCAACGGCGAGGGCTACTCGACCTACCTCGGCTCCGGTGACATCGGGGCCATCCCGCCCGCCGCCAACCTCGACGTGACGTCGGACTTCACGCTCATGGCGTGGGCACAGTGCGGCGTCGGCTACTGGAACCCCATCGCGCTGAAGGATGACGGGACGGACGGATACGGGATCACCCTGCAGGATTCCGGCTTCATTACTGGCGTCGTGCGGTTGGGGGGCGCGACCAGCGTGATCAACCGGGCCGCCGGAACCCCCGGCGTGCCAGGATGGATCATCTTCCGCAACGTCGCCGGGACGGGGTCCATGTGGTTCAACGGAGCGAAGATCGGGGCGGATGCCGTGATCGGACCGGCCGGAACGAACGGGGCGTATTTCGCCCTCTCGGCCGATCCTGGATCCGGCGTCTACTTCGTCGGGTATCTGCAGTACGAGGCCGTCGTGAATCGCGGGCTCAGTGACGCCGAGATCGCGGCCGGGTGGGCGGCGGCGAACGAGGCCCCCGGTACCACGCCCGAGATCGCGGCGCTGACCTCCCTGACGTGGAACGGGGACGCGCTCACGCTCGTCAAGTCCGCGGGGTCCGTGACGCCGGGGACCGTACCCGAGGAGTGGGCCGAGGAATGGGTGCTCGTGAACCCTGACGCCGGGACGCACGACCTCGTCGCCACGCACGGAGCGGGGACGCAGGTGACGGGCACGCGGCACACGGTCATGATCGCGGAGCTGTACAGCGGCGCGGACCAGACGTCCCCCGTGTCCGCGTCCGCGTCGGCCTACGGCTCCGGCTCCATCGCGTCCGTGCGGCTCCCCAGTGCCCCCGGCGAGCTGGTCACGGACCTCATCGCCACGGACCCCAGCTACCTGCCGGGGTGGCCGTCTAACGGACAGCAGGGCACGGGGATCGAGGTGCAGGGCGGCTACGGACCCGAGGGCATCATCGTCGGCGGTAGCTACCGGGGAGGATCAGCAGACGCCGACACGGTGATGACGTGGATGCCGACGAACAGCCTCGTGGACTGGCTCGACATCGCCATGAGCCTTCGGGGGCTGGACGGTCCGCGCCCCACGATCATCCCCGGCGCGAAGATCGCCGGGATTACGCTGGGGGGCATCGGCGTCCCCTCCCGCGTCGTGAGTCACGGCACGCTGGAGCAGATCAAGGAAATGCTCCTGCAAACCACCCAGCTCTACACGAGCGAACACACGATCACGCTGGCGAACGACGGGAACGCCCTCGTCAAACTGACGAACGGCATGGACTGGTACGGGCAGATCCTGGACTTGACCGTGGACGGGCTGTCAATCTGGCGGGGGTACATCATTGCCGTCCAGCCGGACGCGACGAACCTGACCGTGAACGTGACGGCGCGGAGCGTGATGCAGAAGGGGGCGGAGACGTCCATCAGCGCGAGTGCGGCGCTGACGGGCACGGCGGTCAACCCGGCCGACGCCATCCTCGCGATCCTGCGGAAGGCATTCACGGATGACCAGCTTGACCTCGCGGCGATCCGGCTCTCCGGGGGTGCCGCCCGTGCCGCCGGGGCGACCATCGACTACACCTTCGCCGCCGGGTCCAACGTCACGGCCATGTCTGCCGTCCAGTCCATCAGCGCCCTGTGCGGGATCGCGGTCTACGAGCTGGACGGCCTCATCACGGCCCGCGTCTGGCGGCCCTACGATGGGAACGGGTCGGACCTGCGCTTCCCCATCACGGACGCCAACGTGCGCGAGTGGGGGACGCTGTCCTACGACACGACCATGTTCAACCCCGGCGTGGACGTGAGCTACACGGGGGGCGGGTCGGCGGCGGTGGACGACCGGGAATCCGCACGACGCAACGGCCTGCTGGACCCCGCCACGGGCAAGAGCCTGCGCCGGTACGCCTTCAGCGCCACGGACGTGATCGCGCACGACCTCGCCGGCGCGCGGTACTTCGGGGGGCTGTACCTGAGCATGGCGGGGGACCGCTGTGCCAAGCTGGACGTGACCGTAGGACAGGAGTTCAACGGCGTGGCGCTGGGGGACCGCTTCCCGGTCACGCAGGCGACCCGGATGGACCTGACGGCCCTGCCGATGGAGGTCTACACGATCCGGCAGGACCTGGACCGCCAGCAGTGGACGCTTGCGCTGAGACAGGTCTTTGCGGCTTGACGGACTCATGTACCCGTGTGCTACCATGAATCCAGCAGTCCAACAGGAGGCGAATGAATAAGGCCACAGTCCTCGTCCTCGCGCTGATCCTCTCTGCCCCCGCGTTCGCGGCCAGGCCTCCCGCCGAGTTCCCCTCGTCCATCTACGACCTTCAGCAGGGCGCGATCCTCAAGCTCCCCTACGCCATGCTCTACGGTCGGGTGAGCGCGTCCAGCACGCTTGTCGTGCCGATGGCGATTGACTCGGCCGGGCGCGTGGTGCTGTCGCCGTCCTCGACCTCGACCACGACCATGACGGCGAACCTCGCCAGCCTGTCGGCCCATCTCGACGCCTCGGGCACCGTGGCGCACGCGGACGCGCTGGCGGGCATCGCGGCCATCGGCTCCTCCACCGCCGCGCTCAACTCCGGCAACCTCGCGACGATCGCGACCGGCATCACCTACTCCGCCTCCCTCTACGGCTCCATCACGAACACCTGCTACATGCAGTCGTGGACCACGACGGTGACGGGGTTCGCGGGGTGGATCGACTGCCGGGGGGCGTCCCAGCTCGTGTTCACGGTGCAGGTGGCGGGCAAGGCGGATCACGTCGCGCACGCGGGGTCGGGTGTCTCGATGTTCGTGGACTCGTCCGGCGAGCTGGCGGTGAACCTGCCCACGACCGCGGTCGACTCGGCGTGGAACAACACCCTGAGCCCCAGCCCGGGGTTCTACATGGCCGCGTCCACCGTGACCATCGACAACCCGGCGGCGGCGGTGCGCCTGCGGTGGCACATCGGCTCGACGGGGAACGTCGGCTACGGCCCCACGGCGACCGTCATGTACACCCTGAAGTTCCCCGGCAAGGGGCCGAACGGGACCGAGGCGGGACCGACCCCGCCGATGCACTGAGGCCGACGTGATCCTGCGGCGACTCCTCGCCGCCGTCCTCGGGCTGGCCTCCTGCGGGGTTCTCCCCGCCTACGCCCTCAACGGCACGCACCCGAGCCTCGCGCACCCGGTCACGACGTACCGGCGTGGCTCTGCGGCGCTCCCTCGCCAGACGCGGGCCATGTGCTCGTTCTCGGCGGAGCTGAAGCAGGACCTGGAGCCGGACGCCTGCTGGGGGTCCAAGGTCGGCACGTTCACCGGCGGCGTCGTCACGGGTGCCGGTGCGATCCACTACATCGACGGCCCCTCC
>ERZ1292632.3538-Hain-H43-01um-R2-3538-length-11896-cov-5_pt1 | contig 11896 bp, 18 predicted proteins | sample MGYA00564407_ERZ1292632 | MGnify/ENA primary metagenome ERZ1292632 (study PRJEB36523, sample SAMEA6512637) | groundwater metagenome | collected 2019-01-08 | study: AquaDiva: Metagenomics assemblies of 32 groundwater samples
TCCAGTGGCGGGTGCGAATCTCGACGTACTTGACTTCGGCGCTGAGGTCCTTCCCGAGCGTCATGTAGTCGGGCGCTGTCTGACCGCTGACTGCCTCGCTGCCGTCGTTTTCTACAATCAGCCGGTTGTTAACAACCTTGAGCCCATAGTCCTTGAACGTCTCTAGGAGAGGGTTCAGCGACTTCTTGCCGCGCTCGACGCCGACCGCAATCCCGTCGCCATCATCCCAGTAAGCAAAGCAGAGCGGGTCGACGGCCGAGATACGAAACGGCGGCAGCTCGGTGTGTAGGGCATCCTGCACAACAGAGTAGTAGGCCAGGGCCTCGCGGCCATACTTGTCTGGCTTGATCGCAGCCATGTCATTACGGTAATTTGCGCGAGACGCATTCCGCTCGGCGGCGCCGTCGATTTCATCGCCTTCGTCCTCGGCACCCAGGATGTCGGGATCGAGGCCTGCAAGGCTTGCGCCGTGCCCAGGGACAAACTCTTCCTTCCCGATCCCCAGGCCATCGCCCTGCTGGTACTCCGAGACGAGCCAGTCAAAGCTCAGCCGTCCGCGGTTCATCCACTTGTACAGGGCCTTGATGCCGTTCTCGAGCTGCTGGCCCATTGACTGAGCCGTCGCGGACTCGTCGAAGAGGACGACCTCGAAGCGCGGACGGTTGGCGATCAGACGCTTGACGCGCCTGTGACAGTCCTGGTTGGGCAGCTCGGTCTGGTGGACCAGGAGCGCCGTGTTGCTGACGCGGGAGTTCAGGGGAAGCGAGCGGAGATCGTTCTCCATGCGCCGGTAGCGAACATTGCGCCGGTTCTTCCAAACCTCGTCACGGTTCTTGAACTGCGCGAAGATCGCGTCGGCGAGCTTCCAGAGGTCAGAGTCCGTAGCAGTTTCTAGGGGCATAAGTCAAGCCTCCAATCAGGCGGTCTGTAACAAGTATACGCTCATGATCGCACGACCACAAGCCCCTGCGGAGTCATGCGGTAACGGATGGCTCCGCCCTTGCCTGGCCCGCGGAAAGCGTGCATTAGGAGGTACCGAATGCAGTCCGGAGCGTGGTCCTCCATTTTGGTGTTCACGTCTTCCGGATTGAGCTTATCGGTTGCCAGGGCCGGAAGTGTTCGTATCAGGTTCGGGCAGGTGTTGAAGACAAACAAGCGCGGGGGGACGAGGATCGTTCCGCCAGGCCCCGACGTCCAGTTGATCATCTCGCGGATCAGCTTCCAGCCGGGAACGCGGTCGTTGTTAGCGGCGTAGACCGGAACCGGATGGAACGCCCGCTTCCAGTCATCGGAGATCGGCGACACCCTCTCGCCCTTGACGTTGATGTGGCCGAAGAGGCTCGGGTCCAGGATCACGCCACGCAGCTTGTCGGCCGCATCCTTGGAGACCTGATAGGCCCGCCGAATCTGCTCGTTGGATTCGATGCCAGCGCCGTAGTGCTCACGGTAGACGAAGGCCGTCTCGGTGTTTGGGGGCCGCGCTACCCAGAGCGCACAGTAGGGAGCATTGAAGCCGTAGTCGATCCCGAGCCATCTCTCCCAGTCTGGCGGAATGTCGAAGGACTCCATCGTGTGGACTTCGGGCCGCCAGCGGGTGAAGAACTGGCCGGAGAAGATCGACCAGTCGCCAAGGGCCTTCGCGCGATACTCCTCCTCGGGAAGGGCTCGGAGCGCGTCGATGTAGTGCGGGTCCGTCCGCATGAGCGTCGTATTGTCCTGCACCTTGGCGGGTATGAATTGCCTCGTAAATCCCCCCTCGTCAAGTGGCGCCCGCCAGACTAGGTTCGGCTCGATGGGCTCCTCGCCTTTGTATACCCAGCGCGCCTTTACCCAGGGCATTCCGATTCCCGTAGGAGTAGCAGCACACCGTATGCGTCGGCCCGGCCACCAGGGCTTCGTCGACCGCACGCGGGAGACCAGAAAGACGTATTGGTACTCGCTGAAGTGCGTCACCTCGTCGATCAGCAGAGCATCCCATTCGGTCGTCTCGTAGGTCCGAACGTCTTCCTCGTGTTCTGCATACCGGCACTGTATCATGGACCCATTGAAGAACGTGAAGTTGTGGGAGCCCGCCGAGTAGGTAGCAATCGAGAGCGGAACTTCTTTCTGGAGCGTGAGGATGTGCGTGTCTTCCAGCTCACGGTAGGAGCGGCGGAACAGGCCAATCAGCGCACCCGGATACTTCATACAGTAGGCCACGGCCCAGGCACGGAGGGCCAAGGACTTCCCCCCGCCCGCAGCGCCGCCGTAGAGCAATTCCTCTGCGGACGACATCATAAACGCGAGCTGAGGCCCCTTGTGAATCTTGTACAGGGGGCCTTGAGGCTGCTGTGACTGTTGGCCTCGAAGGGCTTGCTGCTGGGACGATAGCCGGGGGCGTGATGGACGAGCCATTAGCGCCCCATCTTCTGCTTGTTCTTCTTCTTGCCCCTCGGAACCTGCTGCACAACAGGCTGCTTAGACTTCTTCGCCTTTTTCTTCCCCACTCTCGACCTCCATTGATCCCACCCAGGCATCCAGCCAACGAATCACCGCGTCATCCCCGAACCACTCAAGAAGAGGGCGGAACTGGAAGGGCTCCCGTTCGATGTAGTCGTCGATCAGAGCGATCCCACCCACCCACGATCCGTTACGCGAGTAATACGCGTCGCGCAGGACTTCGCCGCACTGACCCTGCCTAATCTTACCCAGAAGGATTGGATTCAGCCTGCCGCATCGTTCGGGCCTTGGACCCCCGCAGGAGTCATATCTTAGGAAGTCCAGGCGCTCCTCCTCGGTCACATCAGAGTAGTCTGAGAAGGAAAGCCAGTAGTCCTGCTCCTGCCGATTCTTTGCACTAACTTTCATGATCTTCCTCTGCCAGAGGCAGCTCCTTTACTTCGCCCTCAATGACCCCTGGTGGCAGCTCGTCTGGCACCCAAGCCTGCGGGAGCATCGGCGGGCCGGTGTTTGCATCAATCTCGAACCGCTGTGGCGCGCGGCCCATGCCGCGGTCGATGAGATACTCGAGAGCCGCCCGATCCGGCGCCTGGGCATAGACGGCCTCGTTCCCTTCCCGATCCGTCTTCATGATAAGTATGCCCATTGCCAGCTCCTCGAGCTTCTTGAGATACTTCGGGAGCTTCCGCGACACGTACAGCTCGGCCTTCTTGACAGCCGTCGACTGACTGATCGCCGTCCGCTTCCTGCGCTTCGGCTCCAGCTCTACTTCGATTTGCTCTACGGGTTTATCGTCAGGTTCCATATCATTTCAGGAGAGCGATAAGCGCGATTACCAGCGCAACCAGCCCAGTCATGCTCGACCCCGCCGTAAAGATTGTGTTCCAGAACAATAGTCGCTCCACGCCCGAGTACCTCCTCTCCGCCTCCGAAGTCGTGCGCCGGAGACCCAGGCGGGAGGCGTACCTGGGTCCCCGGACTCCGTGGCATCGCACCACGAGAGCACTTCGCATCTCTTACTCTACGCGCGAGCTGCGCACGTTGTCAAGAGGTTGCGAGCAAATTGTCGTCGCTCGCGGGCTCCGTAGGCACGATGTCACGCTTGCCCAGGTCCTCGGGCTCTGGCTTCTTCAGGTCAAAGTCGAACTCCGGAAGCGGCGAATCAGACTTTCGCACGGCCTCCGTAAGCTCGATCGGAATGCCCTTCGCGCGGGCGTAGAGGCCACGATAGAGCGACATCAGGAACTTCTCGCCCCCACCGCCGAGACCATCGAAGGGCACGACTTGGTCCAGAACCCAGGCTTCGTCCGTCGTGATGGTAAGCGGAACGGATGGAGGCTTCTCGCCAGGTTGGGGCGGAGGCATCGCAGCCATCGTAATCAGTGCCTCATGAATCTTCTGCCGCAGGTCGACAATCTTGCGCCATACTGGACTGCCCGCGAAGCTAGGCCCCGGACAGACCTTCTGTGTAATGAGCCAGGCAACGTCCAACGGAAGCTGGATGGTAAAGGGCTCCTCGCCACCATAGCCAAATTCGTCTTTCAGGGTTTCGTTCGGATCGTAAGCCACTCTATGCCTCCTTCCCTGGAACCCCCTCGGTGTCTTCAATAACACGAAGGGCCTCTCTGATGTCCTCGATGCGGATCGCCTCAAAAACGTCGTCCTGCGAGCATAGACCAAGGAGCACGTACTTGTGCACGTTATCCCGAGCCCAGTGGAGGGCATCCCGCCAGCCCTTACGATAGAATCGGTCGCTGTAGAGAAGATCGATAGCCACTTAGTTGCCTCCTTCTTCAAACCAGAAGTATGCCGTTCGGCCTTCCCCGGCTGGCTCAGCGACTACGTAGCCGGGAGTCTCGAAGAATCCTACGTGGGGCTCGAAGCGCCCCTCATAAGGCTCCCAACAACGCTCCCAGCGAGTTACGAGAGCCCGCTGGATGATCCAGGGAAGAGCCTCGAGGTCTATGCGGTGACAGCTTATCGTGTCAAGGGTACTCTGGGCGGCCTCAGACTGCGACCACTTCTTGAATGCGATCACCCAGGCCCGGTGCATCTTACGCCAGTCTGCACGCCAACGCCAGTCTGTCCAACCTCCCTCGAAGCGGTAGTGCGTATAGCGGGCAATCTCTCTGTCAATGCCATACTGGTAGCCCTGGATGCGATCCCTGACTTCCTCGTCGGAGATCGGGCGCCGCGTTACGACGGGCGGGTAGTCGAAGTCCGGGTATTGGTCCGGGAAGAACCACTTGGATGCTTCCTGGGCCTCGTGCTTCAGGGCTAGCATGAGTTCCTCGGGCATCGTCTCGTAGGGCACGCCGAGAGTTACGTGGATACGGAAGTGTCCTAGGCGGTTTGCGGTGCCAAAGTCATCCTTGCCGATGATCACCTGGGCATCCTTGGGGTCCCATTCAATCGCGCTTATCAGGTCCAGGCGATCGTCGGGATTGAGACGCAGGCTCGGCGCGCTGGCGTGATCCGTGGACACGATCACGGGCCTCGCATGGCGCACACAGCGCAACTGCAGGAACTCCTGAGCGCAGTCTAGATCGTGCGCCTCGATGTACGCGCATATCTCGCACTTGTCATCGGGTAGGAACATCTGCGGGTGATCGTGCCCGTCGCAGCCGAGTACGGGCTGCTGTGCTGCCGTAGGCCCGCCGGGCAGGCCCGACCATGCACGCACGATGTCTTCGGGGGTATAGCCGTAGAACATTGCTTGCCTCCCTTATGGTGGACTCTGAACTCTGAGCCCCTATATGCCGGGTGCCGTTCTCCAACCTGAGTCACGGCCTTGGTCTGGGCACAGTCTTTCAGGGTTGTAGTACCTCTCTGGCCCCCTAGACGGTTGCCTACGAGGGTCGAGGGGCTTAGACGGGGTGACGGTAATGGTTGGGTCCTTGACTGGGGTTTCTACTGGCATATGACCTTCGATCTCCTCTGCGTTACGCTCTGATGCCTGTGGGTGCTATGATCCTACTATATTCCTCTGAATACTGGGCGGTCAAGTAGTTGGGCCAGGGAATTTCGGCGGATCATTGTATTATATAGTATAGGGTCGTCATAAAAGAGGCCCTTGTATATAGGAGTAGTATATAGGGCATGGCACGCTATGCGAGTTGCGCTACGCGAGGGCATCAAATCTCGTCCTCCGAAATGCCCTGTTCAGCTTCACGCATAAGCTGCGCCTGACCAATTTCGGCCAGTAGCCTCTCCACACGGGATATGTCCCTCGTCCTCTCAGCCATTGGCTTCAGATGGACAGCGACATCGGGGTCCTCCGTAAAGTCTTCCTTCCAGCGACCGTCCGGCGTGGTCCATTGTCGGTAGTAGAACTCTCCCCGCGACTTCGCAGCCTGTTCCTTCATGTCTTCTACGAGGACCGCGTAGATCAGGCAAAGGCGCTTCTGGCTGTAGTAGTCACCTAGGATGTGGGCCGGACAGCGGCCACGAGTCTCGTCCGTTGCATTTGGGCAGACCGGCTCTCCGTCCGGCTCTGGGCGTTGGATGTGCGCGTGATAGCGCGTCTCTGCCTTTGCAAGCGTGTCCGGGCGCCTGCGGTTGAATTGTACCTGTTCGCCCGTCTCCCGATTGCGCTCGAGCGATCCTACACCATAGGCGTTGCGAGCTGAGTAGAGGCGCTGATGGTAGCGCCTTGCACAGATCGGATCACAGAAGATGCGTTCTATCCCCGGATTCTTGCTGGGAGGCACGAGATTGGTGCAACGATCGTTTGCACATAGCTGCGTCACACCAGGCGGACGCACCCCCTTGAGTATTGTGCGCGTCCTTCGCGTAGTGCGCGCCCACTCGCGAGCGCCAGGATCGGGCACGAGGGCCGCGAGTTCGTCCTCGGTCAGGACGGGACGGTGTGGATCGCCCTGGACGTCAAGCTCCGTGTCGGAGACACCCTTCCCCTCCTGGCTCTTTCGGAGTCCCGGTATGACCAGATAGAGCTGACCGTCGATTTCGACCTCGTAGGATTCCTGTTTCTCTGTCATCCTGCCTCCTTTTCTTGCCCCTCGCGTAGCGCGCTGCGCCTAACCCGCATGTGAGCCTCCCTTTTAGAACTATCCTACTCTATTCTACGTCATCCCCTGGAAGCTTGTCAATACCCTACGGCGGGCAAAATGAAAGAGGGCTCCTGACCTTTTCACCAGCCCTGAGCCCTCTTGCGGGGGCCGCTCGGAGACCCCTCATAACCTGCCTGCCAGTTTCCCTATCAGTCCGGGGGACTTGGACCGGCCCGCCCCTCCGGACTCCCACTATCCACCTCTTCCTGGGAGACAGGTTCAATCTCATTCTACCGCCCCTATATCCAACTTGTCAAGTAGGCTAGTCGTAGGACATCCGTTCTAGTAGGCCCCTTCGAAAGTTGTCAAAAATCTGGACAGTCATATATGACCTCCTCTCTCGTGCGCGCACCAGGCCCGCCCCCCTTATGCGCGTACATAAGGCAGCCGTAGGGGGGTGCATGAATATGCGAGCGCACTAGGGGGTGTGCGTGAGAGGCACGTCCAGGTATTATGCGCAAGCGTGCAGGCATATAGGCGGGCTCGCATATGTGCGCGTACGTGCCTGAGATAACGAGAGACTCTCTCCTTGCATGCGCGCTCACGTACGCGCTCACGCCCACGTACGAGGGAGCGTAGGCTGCATTCGTAGCATATGATCATATGCCTGCGCAGTATGCGTCAGATCGAAGCTACGCGCTATGCACTCTAGGCTAGGCGCTAGATTCGGCGCACCCACGCCGGAGCTATGACGGGTCCGCGATAGGCTGCGGTCACGCGGGCTTACAACAGGTAAGTCACTTACTAAAAGTAAGCTGCTTACGGCGGGTAATGGGCTTACCAATCTATACAATCTGGGCGATAATCAGGACAAGAATAAGGACATCAATTCGGACCATATCCGAACTAATATCTAGCTTCGGGGGCTTCGAATCTAAATATCGGCATACGACTTAAAGGGGGTCCGAATCAAAGGGGGCAGGTTGGGTAGCATTTAGCCTTAGATTGGGCCGAAAATAGCAGGATTCGTTGGCAAAAGCATCGACGTTTGGCCGTAACTTTCGGCAACCGATTAGGGCTGGCCGTAACCGACGGTAACATCGTTGACAGGCAGCCGAAAGTCTGGTAGGTTTTACCTGCGGCCCAAATCAGGTGGGCCGAAGCCAAAGAGGCCAATAGGCCGGGAAGGGAACAGGGATACAGACATGGCAAGCAAGACACAGGATCGGCTAGACCGCATCGAAGCGTTGTTGGAGCGCCTGATCGGCGCGGGCGTTACCACGTCCGAAGAGATCACACGGACGGTTGACGCCATAGTAGCGCCCGCGCGCAGGGCCAGCGTCACGAAGCTGCCAGCGTCAGCAGAACTCAACGCGCTGCAGGGCCAGTGTAGGCCGTCGGCAGCAAGGATCGTCGAGAAGCACGCCAGCAAGGGCATCGGCGACATGGCCGAGTATGTCGGCAAGCTATCCGAGTTCCAAACGGGCAGTTACGAGTCGCCACGCTTCCAGTACGCCACGGCCATGCTTCAGGCGCTGAAGGTGGGCGGCAAGGCTCCGGCGGCAACACGTGTGGGCCTGAAGAAGCCACCCAACACGGACAAGTTGACGCCGCGCAAAGTGCGCCAGACGGCGACGCTGGCTTCGATTGCCGCCAACAAGCCGACGATCAAGCAGCCACACGCTGATGCCAGCAATAACGACTGGCAGGCGTACCTCGAAGCCATCGATCCCACGTTCGGCGGTCTCGGACGCTCGGGTAGGTGGCACAGGGCGGACGCTGCCCGGAAGGCAGCTAGCAAGTAGCAGGTCATAGGCGCAGTTAGAGCAGCCGCGCCCTTCCGTAAGGCTGGCCCTCTAGGTCGCATGATCTAGGGGGCCAGTCGTGTTTCACGTAGCCTACGAGGTGGATAATGGGTAAGCGGTCGTTCGCCGGTTTCGCGCTCTGCCACAGGTGCGGGGACGTGGTGAGACTGAGCTGGACGAGGTGCCCGGTATGCGGGCATCCGGTCTAGCATGACTGGCAAGGGGGAGCAACAATGATACTGTGCATGTACGCTCCCGACTGTACATCCGAAGCAGTCGGCAAGTGCTCGGGATGCGAGCGGCACGTCTGCCACAAGTGTACGCTGTACCATGAGGCAGCGTGTGGCTACGAGGGACTGGTACGCATCGGCGAGACGACGAGGTGCGACAGGTGTAAGCACGAGCGCAAGTCGCACAATGCCGAGTTCGATGCGGACGAGTGCGAGGGCGTACGCAAGAACGATGAGCCCTGTCGCTGCCCTGGATTCATCAGTCCACTACAGGCATATAGGGGAGCGGCAGCGAGACGGAAGGAGCAATAATATGACCGATCAGGAGCTCATGACTGCGAGATGGACTCAGATACGGGACAAGAACGGCGAGCTGATGCCTACGATCCTGCCCGTAGCAGGAACCGAGGTGTGGCACAAGGAGCTGCAAGACAGGTACGACGAGGCCCTCGAGAAGCAGGAGTCACAGGAGCGCACGAGCACCTACGATGCAGCCTACGAGGCTGTCGCATCGAGGCAGGAGCTTCCGGAGTCGGGGCTTCGGCGCCTGCTCGATGACGTGTTCGAGGGGAGACGATCATGACCCATTACCACGCAATAGCAGGGACGCACGGCTGTATGCCCAACTTCAACACGGGTTGCGAGACCTACGAGGATGCCGTCTCGTCGCTCGCTGTGCTGCATGAACTGGGCCGAGACCGTCGCCGTGCGTTGAGGCGGGACTCGTACCTCGAGCTGAATCCGAAGGGTGATGGCAACGAGTACTGTGAGATCGTCGTATGTCATGACGATGACTGCGCGGAGTGACTAGTGTGCGCTGTCCACGCTGCCATACGCTGTGTTCGGAGCCCGACTTAAAGGGCTCCGAGGTGGTCTACGATCAGATGCGCCTCGTATACAGGGTAGGTGAGGAGCTGAAGCGCAGAGGAGAGCTGGATGAAGCTAGCTGCAATCTGGCAGAGCCGGTCTACTACAGGCGGGAGAAGCGAGGGCGTGTGTGTAGCGCCTGCGAGCTGGAACTCAGGAGGAAGAGATGAACTACATCTGGGAGATAAAGCGTCCCGGATACAGCCACTTCGTCATTGCTGACGAGAACAGGCACCATGCTGCACTTGTGCTGGCAAGGGGGAGGCAGTACGAGCCGGGGCACGAGCGCGATCCCGAGTACGACACTCACTTCTTGGGGTGGGGCAGCGAGGGCGCACTCCAGGACTACTACCTCAAGGAAAGTGAGTTCGTGCGGCTCGGAGAGACACAGGCCGCAATGGGCGTGGTCAGTCTCTATTACGGCCGGGTGAAGAGACTAGTGCCAGGTAGGAGGAGCTGAGCATGAAACTCTACATGTTCAGCTCGTCAACGGAAGGAGCAGTCCATTACGTGGCAGCCGAGTCGATGGCTAACGCAGCCGCTCTGCTCCACGAGCTGGCTCCTAACGTGGACTACATGAAGCGCAAGCCAAAGCGCAGGAGCACATCATTCCCGTGGGGCTTCGAGGAGGTGCTCGCACGATGGGCCTGGGCGCCTGATACGAAGCGAATGATCCACACACCGGGGAAGGGAGGCTTGTGTCGAGCTGCTATTGACAACCACTACGGATACGGCGCTCGCTTCAGATTCGAGACGGACTTCGATTTCGAGGCCGTGCCGGTGTGCGAGACCTGTCGGATCGTGCTCAGGCATGTAGGATACAGCTTTCGAGCAGGTGCAGGCTAAGGACAAGGGGGCGAGCGTTTGATCTGTCCCACCTGTAACGTACCGGCGCAACTCCTCGGATCACTGGGGCGGTGGGCTTACTACCGCTGCATGAAGTGTAGGTTGTCACTGAGGAAGGAGCATCCGCACGCATGATACCAACGGAGCCCGAGATTATCATAGAGGCAGCTCGGTTTGCTGTCTACAATGCCTTGAGCGACCCGGCCATTATGTGCTACGGTGGTACGTTTGGCCCTAGATCACGGGGTAAAGTGTGCTCACACGATGACGACTTCTTGTGCGAGTGCCGCAAGCAAGCCATCATGGACCGAGTCGAGGACCGGCTCAGGAACTACTAGGAGGCTAGTGTACATGAGCGAAGACGTAACCTTTGTAGTCTGGGCTCAGATAGAGCGGGTCGAGCATAAACAGGATCGGTACATCTACGATAACGTAGGGCTGCCGGACTCGCTCTACGAGACGAACGATGCCGATGATGCGCGAGCGTTCATGGAGCTACTCCAGACGTTTGACGTGGACGAGCAGGCGGCAGCCATCTCACAGGCGCCGAAGCCTACCGAGAACACTGTACCACAGGGGCCTTAGTGGGACCGTCGAGATTGGCTCGTCCGATCTCTGTATCTCGTAGGTCTGTGCCTTTCTCCCTGGATACCCTCGTGGAGGCATCGAGTCGGTCAACGACTGAGCGGTATGAGCTTGGCTACCCTAGTTAGCTTGCTAACTAGTCCGCAGCAATAGAACCCAGGAGTCAACGACCACTAACTCGACCATACCAGGGCATGGCTTGGCGAGATGCAGAGATCAGGCGAGCCAATTACGAGGGGCTCGCAGGATTATGACAACTGGAAGGGAGGATCAACTACGTGATCGAAGGTAAGAGCGAAGAGATACAGCAGCCGATGAAGCTGGTGGGCATCGCCGCATGTGCAGGAGACGTCGAGGGGCCTGCGTACTGGGTCTCGTCGGGGAGCCGCGGGGGATTGATCCCAGGTCAGTTTCTACTCTCCCCCGCCCAGCGGGCAACAAAGGCTAAGGACTTTCCTCGTGGAGCGGTTCTGATCTCGGCCATGACTAGCCCGGACCTTCTACCTGCCATGCGTAAGGCCTCGGCTATTGTCACCGGGCTCGGGGGTCGCACCTGCCACGCTGCCATCGTATCGAGGGAGCTTCGCATCCCGTGCGTGGTAGGTGTAGGGCGGGGGGCTCTGGAGCAGTTCGTCAAGGACGGCACGATGCTCCGTGTGAAGGGCGCCGAGGGGTTGGTAGAGATACTGGAGGGTTAGCATCATGCAGCTAATAGGTGAGGAGCTGGACTTCGAGACTGGGCTGCCAACAAAGCTCAAGTTCGGGCATCTGATCATGCCCAAGCTTGTGGCACCTGTGCCTGAGCCCGCCGACGATCCGAGCCACGGTGGTACGTACTACCACTGTACCTTCTGCAAAGGGTGGCACCCGAAGTCGGCAGAGATGCCGGCAAAGGAGCAGGAGGAAGCGGATGCAAGCGAAGCGTCCGAGAAGGTCACACGTAAGGCGGCTTTGGATGACAAGAAGCTGCAGGAGGCAGCACTCAGGGGGCCGGGGGCCATCCTGTCGATAGTCAATGATCCTCCGAACTACGTGCCGCCTACCTGGGTGAAAACTCCGGACCCAGCGACAGGCATAAAGCCCGACCTCCAGCTTACACTCGAAGCCGCAAACT
>ERZ1292632.3541-Hain-H43-01um-R2-3541-length-11892-cov-11_pt1 | contig 11892 bp, 14 predicted proteins | sample MGYA00564407_ERZ1292632 | MGnify/ENA primary metagenome ERZ1292632 (study PRJEB36523, sample SAMEA6512637) | groundwater metagenome | collected 2019-01-08 | study: AquaDiva: Metagenomics assemblies of 32 groundwater samples
AACGTAACGCCTCGATCATCAAGAAAAATAGTCTGTGCGAAGTCCTGTATCGTGTAGGGATACGCACCCAACTCTTCGCGATACGGAACCAAGTCCCAATCCGAAACACTGGAACCGTAGAGCATCGAGGTTCTGTTCCTCGTAAAAATAGCCAGAGCGCCGCCAGCTTCTGAACCCGGCTGCTTCATAAACCCTGTCACGGTGTCGCCCATCGCGATCTCGGTGGACCCCGTAACGATAGACCATGTGTAGGGTGCTCCGGGGCTTGAATGCTGTATCGACCCCACAAACGACAGGAACAAATGATTCTTGTGGGAATGGATATGAGTCGGTGTATCCGTCGTCATTCCCGTAGGGATAGGAACGAAATACGTGCCGTCGAATTCAAAGGCTTTGTTGACCCCATCGCACCCGTAAACTCTGGTGGTGTTCGCCGATCCACCGAAGTTCGCGTTCGTAAACTCAAACCTGCCGCTCGGCAGCAACGTAATCGCAGACTCGGCCCCACTTAGTGTAAGTGTCCCAGCACCTACCGTAGCAGCACCGGCCGCGAAGTTCCCTCCTGCGGCGACACTGATAACCAAAGTACCAGCAGCCGTACCAGCGGCAAGAGTCCCGGTCCTAACGAGCACCCTTCGGATCGTTGCGGTGACACCACCTTGGGTAAGGGTTCCGCCGTCAACGATCGTCGCCGCTCCACTACCTACCGTGTAGGTGACTTGGTACTCAAAGGAGACTTGTACCCAACCCCCAGTCGATGATTTGTACAGGGCCGCAGCAGTACCTCCAGCATTGTTTCTGAAGGCATAAAGAACATTGCTGAATCTCCACACTCCAAGGATGTCACCTGACCCAGGAACCGCGCCTATGTCGCTCCTATACTGATCTGCGGCGAGGTTGTTGTATGTGGCATGCAAAAGCGATGTTGATGCAGCACTTATCAACGCCGCGCTCGTCGAAACAGCAACCGTAGGTCCACCTACGTTCAGGTTCTCCCCTGATTGAAACGTCCCCGTGATCTTCGTGATTACGAAAGAACTTCCCGGAAGGGCTATGATCACCCCAGTAGCACCGGACGTTGCCCCGGTCAGTGTATTGCCTACCGCAGGAGACCCTGTAATCGTCGCCGTGATAATGGCGTATTGAGCAGAAGAAGGGCTGGTACGGCCATCGAACCTCTCATATCCTGCAATCCTGCGATACCCGCCGTTAATTCGCGCCTCGAAGTTCTGGGTAGACCTGCATACCCCTGACCTTCGTCTCAGGGGCGGTGTAACTTGGTCCAGACCTCCACTTAGTTCTATGAAGTCAGTGTTGACCTTAACGCGCGCAAGCCTCCCTGCCGCAGCAGAGGCATATGGATTGAATCCCATTATCTAGACGAGCGGGCCAGCCAACTCCACGGCGTGGAGCTGGTTAAGTTCCAAAGACCGCATCAACCGTCCGCCCTCAGTCAGTGCACGTTCCAAGGCTTCAGGAGCAATCGCATTCCTGCCGTACTTCTCCATCGCGTAATAGACGATCAGATCATGGTAGTCAGATGGAAAGTCAGGGGTATCCCCATCAGCCGCCAAGGCTTGCACGCCCCTTTGGTAATCCCCCGATACCGTGTACGTGCCATCTGGTTTCGGCCCCAACCTGATGTTGTTCTGCGGGTCGATCGAAACATGCGCCGGATACCCGTTCGTCTGCGAACCGATCTTGTAGATTTTCTTAAAGTAGTTCCACTGAAGAAAGATCAAATACCGCTCCGTAGAAACACCGGCCGAAGTCAGGTAAATCTTCCAAGGATCTCCGACATCATCAGCCCACCACCTTGAGAACCTAGCTATCGCGACACTTGTCAGGTCGTCCGTGCAATCTGTATAAGCGTAGGAATCGTCCCCTGAACTTGTGCTCAGAGTGAAGCCCACACGCATCCATCTCCAGTTAGGATGCCTGCTTTGAATGTCCTTGTAGGCGCTCGCGTACCACGCAACTAGGCGCGCAAGTATCCCGGTCTGACCAGTAACCGCAGATGGCCCCGTACCGCCAACCTCGCATTCTCTGCGCAAGTCTTGGCATCCGGTGAGATAGGTAGCCATCCTCAGCCTTTCGTCAGTACTGTTTTGAGGGCGTCTTTCTCAGACCCATTTAGAACACTCAGCCGGACGCGGGCCGCTGCGATGCGTTCACGTTTCTTCATCTCTTTGTCGATTTCTGAACGCACCGTCCCGATGGCGGCGTATTGCTGTCCAAGCTCTACAAACTTGGCCCGCAACTGTTCCATCGTCCAGGCTGAGTAGTCCATTTATCCCTCTTGCAGAATTGCCCGAAGCCAATCACGTCCACGTGGGTCGGGGTCGTGCAGGACAGAGAACGGGTACACAAGCCCGGAATGCTGTGGGTAGGTGTAGTGGTCGATGCCTTGATCGTCCGTGATCTTCTTGTTCTCGAACCTTGTCTTCTTCATCCGCGCCAAGACCTCGACAATGTAGCGCTTGACCTTCATCTCCCTACCACGGATGAACACAAACGGATTCATTGCACCCCCGACGTTCTGTATCTCAGGGCGCGGGTGGTCTAGCGGGTTCGTTGATTCGTGAATGATAACCGTCAACTCGTCACGCATGAACTTCTCGATCTCCAGTTTCTCTTTCTTCCACGGCTTCTCGATTGGTTCGATAATCTGTGGAGACAGGGCTTCGCTGGCAGGACCAGTGGATTTCAGCACCCTTTCCTGATCTTGCCCGATGGGCTGCGAAGCCGCGTCGAATTCCTTACGAATCACTACAGGAGCAACACGCCTGGGTCTTCCGGGCTTGCGCTTTTGCTGCACAACTTCAGGGTTGATTTGCTTCTCGACTTCTTGCGCACTTAGTCTTGGCATTTGCTCTCCATTTGCGTTTTTGTTGACTTCAACTGCCACCCTTTACACCCCCAAAGTCCACACGAGCACGGAATGGCGATGTACAACTCGTCAAACTGCTCTCGCGTCAACTTCGGATCTCTCCAATCGCTATACAGCGCGATGAATTCCTCTTTGGTCATGCCGGTATTTCCAGCAGAGGCAGTATTTCCTTCGCTTTTGCTGCGTCCACGACTTCCCCCTCCACCTTTATTGCCAGATTTGAATGCATCGCAGCATTCGCGCTTACGATGTCGTAATCTCCGCTCGCAACCATCGCACCCAGAAGCCCGCCGCTGCGCTCCTCGAATACATGGGGAGCCATGCGGATAACCGGGGCCAGCAATTCAGCCTGCATGAGAAAGTCAGGGCGCGACACGAACACTTCTTCCCCTGACTTCACCCAAATCAGATGATTCGTCACGTTCGGATCGACAAACTCGTTCTTATACGAGTGGGTACTCTTCTCGAATGAAGACTCGCAGCCGAAAAACATTACCTTCTTGTAGCCCATCTCCAAGGCTAGGCATGGAGTACAAGTCACCGCTGTTACGCCGTGATTGACATACCCAGGGGCCGCTATGAGATCGAATAATTCAATGCTTTTGACTTCATCGAACACACTTGGGTCTGTCGTAGAGGCCAAAATCCCACGCTCGGCGCCCTTCGCGTAGATTGCTTGTTCCGGCAACGGATCGACGTTGAAGAATGTCGCGTCTATTCCGTTGTCAAAGCACCATCTATACGCACTCCCGCAGGCCCATACGTCTCCCTCCCACGCCTTCAGTTCATCGACATGAAACGCCAACGATGGTCCCCCGCCGATAACAGCGAGCGCGGGCCTTGCCTTCTCAGATGTGTAAGGCAAGCCCCGCGCTTTAGCTGATGCTACGTTTCTCTCCAACTGCTCGTAAGGAACACACGGCCTGACTGAAAAACTAATCTTCAAGCCGTCATCCCTTTGTTGGCGAGAATCGTCCTGATGGTCGCAATGGCGGAAACCACGGCTTCCAATTGAGCGGCGGTAGAGAACCCGTAGCCCAAGACACCGGAAGCAGAGATCGCAACGGCCGCAGTGATCGACACGGCAGAGATCGCAGAGGCTTGGGATGCCGTGACACCGTGGAAGCCAACAGGAACTCCAGCCGAGCCACCGAGAGAAGAACTGCCGGTGACCGTCAAAGCGCCAGTAACGGCTGCCGATCCGCCAACAGTCGCAACCCCGGAAACATCGATCGATCCTGCATTGACTGCACCGGAAACCGTTGCGGAACCAGCGACAACGGCCATGCTAGATACCGTAAGTTTCCCTGTGAAGGTTGCAGAGCCTGCAACGGTCGCGACTCCAGATACGGCAAGTCCAGATACCGTAGCCGTTCCAGATACCTTGACAGCAGACGCCGTGACAGTACCCGTCACTGCCGCAGAACCAGCCAAGGTAGCCGCCCCTGACACGGTGAGCGCGGAAGTCGTCACCGTCCCCGTTGCCGTCAACGACCTGAACGCAGAAACATCCTTGCTGGAATCGACGGTGACAGCCTTACTCGCCGTAACCGTGCCCAACGTCAGGCCATCGAGGTACTGCACCTCTGTAAGGCTAAGCGTTGCATCAGCACCGCTTGCTTGCTGTACCTTGATGGATGCATTCTTTCCAAGCCGCAGGGTTTGCCATACCTCTAGGCCCCTAAACTTTTTCCAATCAATCATTGTTTTTCCTTTGTTGTATGTGTTGTGGAAAAGAAAAGCCGCCCGAAGGCGGCTCCCCTTTTACTTAGCTTGCGCTTACGAGGTCTTCGGACCCAGCGGTAGTCCACCGACGAAGTTAAAGAACGTCGCCGTCACATCGGTTGCGCTCAGGTCGGTTGTACCCGACGTGAACGTGGCCGCGTTAGCCAGAACAACACGAAACCCACCAATCGGGCATTTGTTGTCGGCTGGCTCAGGCCAGTGGACAACCTTAATACCCGCAGTGAGATCAGCGGTCAGTTCCTCCGTTCCCTTCAACAGGGATACTGTCCCATCGGAATCGATCTGGATGAGGTACAGGCATGTCGTCAGGGCCGCTTGTGCAGCAAGGGCGGTCATCGCGATGTTGTCGGTATCAGCCTTGTGATAGCCGTATCCGTCGATCGCGTAATCGATACCCGCGCCGTTAGGGGCAACTATCTTGATGGTGTTTGCGTTTGTTCCTTCGGCCAGACCGGCGCTAGCAAAGCACGCCGTAACACCAGCCCCGGATTTGAGATCAGCTCCAAAACCCATGATTATTCTCCTTTGTAGTTGTTTGGGTTACAGGGCGGTACGGGCGACTTCGATCACGCCATACCAACCGCCATTGGCAGCAAGCACAGCAGACCAGAACTTCGCACCGACGTAGCCACGTTGGCCCAGCGGGTCGGATTTGTCTTCCTTGTTGTGCGGAAGGTGAATCACGTCAAAGCTATTCAGACCGCGCAACGCAACGTCGTACACAGCGTCCTCGCCCATGACGATGACGGGGTACACGTCCGCGCTGGTTCCCGTGGTAGAGTAGAGCGACGTACCGGAAATTGCAGCGCCGACATCGGCGTAAGCCGAGAGTTCCGGGGATGTGATGAAGCGGTAACGTTCAACAGCACCCAGTTCATACGGGCTGACTTCAGCACCCGAGGCATACTTCTCTCTCGGGGTGAAGCCTGGGATGTCCCGGATGTCCGGTTCAAGGTCCGTAGAGCAGAAGACGAGATAGCCAGCAGAAATCGCCGACGTATCGTAGAGCGCGGAAGGCTTCAGAATCCGCGTCTTCATCTTGGCGTGGTTCAGTTGCAGGGTCTGCGTCATCTTGCGGACGACGTTGAGCGTCAATACCTCGTCCACGGTCCCTCGGGTCGTTCCGCCGGAATACAGGACGTTAGAAGCAGCCTTTATCGTTCCGAAGCGGATCATCTCGCGCACCAGGCCCATGCGCTCGCCAGTCTGAATCTTCATCTCTTCAGGAACGTCGTCTTCGTAGAGTTCCGCCATTTTGTCGGTGTAGCTGTACAGGCACGCGTACTGCTGTTGCGTGACCGTCACATCGACGGGGGTCAGAACATCTGCCGAGGGCGTCACGCCTTCAGAGACGATGTGGTTGGCCGCAGTAACAGACGGCCGGTTTTGCGTGTTGACGCTTGTGCTAGTCGCACCGACCGGAAGCCAGCGACGGTAAGTAATGTTGTCACCCTGCTTCTTCGGCATCCTCTCCATCTTGCAGCCCAGGGCCAACACTTCGACGGGAATCGCGTGTTTCAGCGTTGCCCCAAGCACTTCGTTTCTGCGACCCGCAGAGAGTCCGTAGGTCATCGTTGTCATGTCTTGCTCCTTTTTATTGTTTGAGTTGCCTTATCCTTTTGCGAATCCTCGGAGAAAGGCTTCCTCATCGCTTACGCCCACGGTCTGCGGAACACTGGTCCCTTTCGGAACCACCGCAGCCTCAAGGCGCTGGTTGTTTTTCTGCTTGGTCTCTTCGACCTTTCCATCATCTTTCTTGGCGTATGCATCGAGCAGCTTGACGGCATCCCTTGCGTGAGGGCTTGATATAAAGGCCCCACGAGACGCCCACCATTGCGGATACTTGAGCCCGAATTCCTTGAACATCTGATCGGCTCTTGCGGGTTGAACTGGGGCTATGAATTGCCCGAGTTCGTTGCGCACGCCGTCTCTTAGATGTTCGTATGCCGAAACCTCCTCGTCTGTGGGTCCGCTTTCATAGGACCACTTGCGGAATTCCGGCGTCTTGATGGTTTCTTCCCATCCGTCATGTTTCATGTCGAGCACTGCCAGTTGGCGGGCTTCTTGCGCGCTAGCATTGGCAAGCTCAGAAACACCAGAGACTTCCTTGCGGAAACCATCAACATCGATCTGTGGGATCAGCTTTGAGATTTCAGCGCGTTCAGCGGCGAACCTTTCGTCAATCGCTTCACCCCACTCCGCAAAGTCTTCTTTCAGTTTTCCCCACTTGGCGAGACTCTTGGAAGCATCTTCGATCTGGTCCTTTGTAGGAGCAGGCGCGCCTGTCTTCTTTGTCTCTTTAGTTACCCTGTCGATCTCAGTCAGCACCCTCCCGACACGGCCCTCAAGGCTCTTGAAGCGGTGATCGAGTTGCCCGAATAGAGCTTGAATCTCTTTCGGCACGACGGACGCTGGCGGAGTATCGACAGGCTTCTTCTCCGTAGCTTGCGTTCCTTGCTTTACGTCTGCCTTCGGCGGAGTTTCTGTCTTCTCCGGCACGGGCGCTTGGCGCGTACCATCGAATCCAGATAGAAATTCCTTCTCGGCCGCTGCTTGTGTTACCTCTTCGACTACGGTTTGTTCTGCCACATGGTCCCCACAAAAAGAAAAACCCGCTCAAGGCGGGTCCATTGCGCTGATAGAGTCAGCGCGGCTCACTGCCTGGGCTTAAAAGCGCAGGCTAGTCCTTGAATCTGTCTTCGTCGTTCACGATGACCGGCTTATCCTCGCCTAGCCCGAGAAGCGCCCTGATTTCCTTTATCCTCCCGCGGAGTTTCGCGGTATCCATATCATTTAGATCGGCATCGTTTTGTACGCGCAAAAGAGCAAGCCGCTCCTCGTAGTAAGCCTTCAGTTTCAGCCAGCATGCCGAGTGACGGTCTTGCTCGGTTAGTACACGTTCTGTCATTGTGATTTAATCTGCCGTCTTTTTATCTCACGCTGTATACGTGTACCTTCGTTATACAAGCCACGCTTAATACGAAATAACACCAATCCATCTGCCAATATATCTCCGTAACTCTCGTCCCACTCTATTACGCTAAATTCAAGTGGTAGACCATAAAACTTATCTTTTGCTATACGCCTTCCTTCTTTGATAGCACCTTCAATATCATTGTTTCGAAGTTCAAATATAGCTACGTAATCGTCTGTTACTTTCAGTCTTCCAGTCATTGCAGCACCGGCCATTCGACCTTCTCAGCTCTGTACCACATACTCCCAACTTCTCCTTCGTCACATTTCATGGCGCATTCACCGCGAACTAACCGACACATCACATCGGGTTCCTTGACCCATGCTGGAAGTTCGTCATCCTTCACTGGATGCCAACCATCGCGGCCGTTAACTGAACAGTGGATAACCAAGTAGGCTTGCTTGATACTCTGTTCTTCGCTCATCGCTGGAAACTCTGTCCTTTCGGTGCCCTGCCTTTTGGCTCTGTAGGCGGTCTGAGTGCTTCCTGGCGGATCGACAAACGCTCCTGAGTGCGGAGCTTCATCACCGTATCTGCGAGTTTCGTCTTCGCCGCAGTCAAGGCATTGTCCTTGTCTGTTGATACCAATGCCGCCTCAATCTCACGCTCAGCATCGGCTAAGACAATCTCAAGTTGCCTGTCCTTCGCTTTCTCTTGAGCTTCGGCCTGAAGTTTCATGCCTTCAAGAGCTTTCGAGATTTCACCCCTCACGCCCTCAAGCTGCGTCTCAGCCTGCGCTCTGAATTGCGCAATTTGCACATCCGTTTGCGCCTTGATCTGCGCTGCCTCTACCTTCCCGTCTTGAGGTTTCTGCGCCAACTGCTCGACGATCTTCTGCCATTCCTCGTCGTCGTACTCAAAGTTTGCAATGTTGAACTTCCGCGACCTCAGATACTCCCGCATCGTCTTGGCGGGGTCGATCTTGTAGATCGGATTCGCAGACGCCTGGAGTAGCGTAGGAATCTCTTGGTTCTGAATGTCGATCTCCACCAAAGCAGAAGACCCCTTCGCCTCGATAACAAACTCTCCCTTCTCTTCGTCTTCACCGTACTGAAGCAACCAAGTGTAGTAACGGTGGACATGCGGCTTGGTAATGTCAGCATCCAACGTCCGCCCGAGGTTACGCCTCGTCGTATTAGCGTTGTTGTTGAGGATCTGCATGCCGCCAACGGTATCAGGCGCCTTGCCCTGCTGACCCTGTAGAAGCATTGGGAGACTGGTCGCGTCCTCCATCAGCTTCATCCCGAACTCTACGATCGCCAGAAGTTCAGCCTGGCGCATCGGAACTTCGACGAACCTGAATGCCTTACCGACATCCTCGATGTCAGAATCCGCAGACGCGTAATACACCATACGCGGGGCTATCCGCATCTGCCCGCCATCTGCCGCGACTACACCCTGCTTGAATATCAGCATCCCGCCTGCCGCGAGACCGGCGTTATCCATCAAGTTACGAGTTGCCGCGTTGACAATCCTCTGCGGTGTCCTTCCCTGCCTTGAAACACCTACTCCAGCCCAATGCCCCTTCTTCTTCTGCCAGCGGAAGACATCGTATGGCAACTCACCAGAATCCAACGGGTTTACCGCGGCCCTGACGACACGGTTATTGACCATCGTGACCATCGCCGGCACGCGGTCGCTGTCTTCACATTCGCAATTCGCGGATCGCAAATCTTCCGCCGTCAAGATCCCATGCATGTACCAGATCTGGTACTGGCCTTTCTTCTCCTGTTTGGGTTGCGATTCAGATGATGGACTCTCCAGTTCAGAATCCGTCATCGGCCCCTCTTTTAGACACTCATCAATCTGAGAGTCTATGTAACCAGGCATCCCTTTTAGTTCGTTGAGTTGCTTGTCCGTAAGATGGTCGCGCTCGAACGTGTATGAACCGTTGTGGATACTCTCTCCACAGGAACCATCTGGGTAGAAGTTCCAGTAATCTACCCGCTTCGATACCGGACAAATCTCTTCGTGGATGATCAAGGCCCCTTCCTTGAACGCCACATGGCGCTTCTTCTCGGGGATCGGTCCCTTGATAATCCCGACGCCAACCTTCGCGCCGTCATGGACGGATTGTCGTAACTCGTCATTGAACTGACACTCCGTCAGCCAATCTTCGACACGGGTCTGCGCCTTGTCTGCCTTCTCCTGAGCTTCCTTGATTATTTCTTCTGCCTTCTGCTTCTGGCGTAACAGGAATTCTTGACGCTTGGACTCATCCGTGCCCTTGCCGACCATACCCGCCAACAATCCTGGGGCAGCATAAGCATCTGCTGCGCTATTGATCTCCTTCGGGAATTTGCCCTTGGAAATATCAATCAGGGTAGGAACTGGAGTCGGACCAATCTTGAAATTCGCCTCATCACTAGGCAGTGCTATGTCGCAGAGACTGGATGCAGCTACGTCAACGTAGGGTCTGACCAAAGGTACAAAGACCGTAGACCGCGTAGACCGTACACTTGTGGTGCCCTGCCCCGGGGGTTTCGTGCTCCACGCGTTGATCGACTCGCCCCTGTTGGCGTCGTCTACCGACTCATAGAATTCCTCGTCCTCCCTCCATTGGTCCTCGATCCCTGAAGCCTTACGGGCCTTGATCGCTTCAGCACGTTTCTGGGCAAGAGAAATTCCAAGGTCATCAAGCCTCTCAACCATCTCCGCAGATTGTTGAGGGCGAGCGCCGTCACCCGCAGCCTCTACCGCAGCGGTCTTGACCTCTTGCAAGTTGATTACCCGACCTGAATACCGAGCTGGACTCGGAACGTCTCAGCAGATACAGGCGTATATGCGTTCCTTGCGATCAGAACACCGTACAGATTTGAATCTGCGCCAGCACTTGCACTCCCAGGTGCGCATTGAAATGGAACCGCCAGCCCGGTTTGTTGGATCAACACGTTTCCACCATCACCTACCGTTGCGTCACCCACCTTGAGATTGGCTGCGGTGGTTCCGTCAAGCGACACGACCCCGATGAGGTTCTTCATCTCGGCGTCTGTCGGGACAAACGCCCCGTTGTCGTTGCCGTAAGAAACCGGTGTGACGCTGAACAGAAAGAGATCGGCGTTCAGCTTGGTCGCCTGCGCAGCACCGTCCATGAGCAGAACCGATCGGATACATCCACCCTTGCCCGGTTCGGCGCAATTTGGAAACGTCATCACCGTAGCAGCCGAGGTAGAGTTGGCAATCACATCCCCAGACGCATAAGCGGTCGTATCCGCAGGGCGCGTGAAATCGAAGATGACTTGCTTGAATTCTTGCCTTGTTTTTGTGGTTGTTCCCATCTTGTCTCCTCAATATCCGATCATCTCGTCTAGCGGTTTGAACACTTCCACTCGTGGTGGTCCTGAAGGCTTAGAAGGCCACTTCAACTTCAACGCATCACCACCAACCGCAACTGCCTCAGTAATCCTCGCTAGTCCGTCTAGCATGTCGTCATGAACCGGCACCGGGAACGCCAAATACTCGTTCTCTACAAACTCATGGATCATGTCCTTCGTTTCGCTGTCCGCCGTCGTGATATGAAATGTCTTAGGCAAAATAATCTTGCCGTTCTCAAACAACGGGATTAGGCGCTTGATGCGATCTTCCTTCCTAGTTTTCCCACCGACCTTGACAATCTTGAACCGATACTTCCTCGCATCCATTTCGGATTGAATATGCTCAATGTCTGCCTGCAATCCGTACTCTTCGTATCTAACCTCGATCGGTTTCCATTTCCTATGCAACTCGAAAAGCCGATTCGTGCGTTCGGTTAGATTCAGGCGGTCCCGGTACACTGCCAACACGTAGTAATTCTCGTCAGGCCCTAGACCAAGCACCCAATCAACGGTGTAATCAGCAGACTCTTTCTTGGAACTTGCTGGATCACGCAGGATATATTTGTTCAGTCCGGCGCCAGCATCAGGTTCCCAATACTGTAACCATCCTCGTTTGAACCCATGCGTTGCGTCAGCCTTCGGGTTCTGTAGAACTTGGCAAGCGAAAGTGTATATGCCCATGTCTCGCCGCTTCTGCGCCATCAATTCCTTAGTCCATAGCACAGGACGCTTGATGTCTCCGCAATTTGCATCTGTGCCATCGTATAGCCTTGCCTTCGCCGTCCCTCGCTCAAGCACGGTACGATAGGAATCGTTGAAGTGATAGCGCGTTCCGATGAACCTTTTAACCCCATCTTCCGCACCCAACGAATAGGACAATTCGAGCTGCCTAGTCGTCTTCGCCATCATGTCTGGCGTGTTGACGCTACCCTCAGTCACTACGTCGTCATAGACCATTACCCCGAAGT
>ERZ1292632.3542-Hain-H43-01um-R2-3542-length-11890-cov-10_pt1 | contig 11890 bp, 11 predicted proteins | sample MGYA00564407_ERZ1292632 | MGnify/ENA primary metagenome ERZ1292632 (study PRJEB36523, sample SAMEA6512637) | groundwater metagenome | collected 2019-01-08 | study: AquaDiva: Metagenomics assemblies of 32 groundwater samples
GTTCAAATAGAAATAGCGGCGGGGCACGGAGGCAAAGGTAGTGTAGCTTTTAATAAAAACTTAATGTCTTTGGGGCCGGCGGGTGGCAGTGGTGGCAAAGGCGGCAGTGTTTATGTTGAAAGTATTTCGGACCTTAGTGCCTTGAACCAATTCAGATATAAAAAGAAATTAGTGGCGGGAAATGGTCTCGACGGCAGAGGTCAATTCAAAGACGGTTATGATGCCAAGGATTTAATTTTAAAAATTCCAATTGGTACCGTAATTCACAATCTTACCAAAGGCACCGAAATTGAAACAACAAAAATCGGCGAGCGTTTGCTTTTGGCGAGTGGCGGCAAGGGCGGCAAAGGTAATTTTCACTTTCGTTCTTCGAGAAACACTTCTCCAAAACAATTTCAGTCAGGTTTGCCGGGCGAAGATTTTAAATTTCATCTTGAATTAAAACTCATTGCGGATATCGGCTTTGTAGGGCTTCCTAATGTTGGCAAATCAAGCTTGTTAAATGTTCTCACTAACGCTAAAAGCAAAGTGGCGAATTACCATTTTACTACTTTAGAACCAAATCTTGGCGTTTATTACGAACTAATTTTAGCTGATATCCCCGGGCTAATCGAAGGATCTTCGGCTGGCCGCGGTTTGGGCATAAAATTCCTTCGCCATATTGAACGGACACGAATTATTTTTCACTTAATTTCTGCCGAATCCCCCGCTCCGGAAAAAGATTATAAAATAATCCGCAAAGAACTCGGCGCTTACAATAAAAAACTTCTTCTGAAAACAGAACACCTTTTCCTTACGAAAAGCGATTTAACCGACGAAAAAACAATCGCGGAAAAATTAAAAACACTGAAAAAAATAAATCCGAAAGCAATTGCAATTTCAATAAACAAGCCGGAAAGCATGAAAAAGGTGGAAAAAATTTTGAATGTTATTAAGGAAGAGAAATAATTGGATTTTATTAATTTATACGGTATAATACGGCTTCAATTCCGATTGATTATTTTATGAACGAAATTAGAAATATTGCGATTATCGCCCACGTTGACCACGGCAAGACTACCTTGGTTGATTCGCTTTTGAAGCAATCACAAACCGATCTCGGCAAATCCGCCGGCAAAGATCAAATAATGGATTCAAACGAACTCGAACGAGAGCGTGGTATTACGATTTTTTCGAAAAATGCCTCGGTCATCTACAAAGGCGTAAAAATCAATATTATCGATACGCCGGGCCATGCTGATTTCGGAGGCGAAGTTGAAAGAGTTTTAAATATGGCTGACGGCGCCTTACTTTTAATTGACGCGCAGGAAGGCACAATGCCACAAACTCGTTTCGTTCTTAAAAAGGCGCTTTCAATAGGTTTAAAAATTATTGTTGTTATAAACAAAATTGATAAGCCGAACGCTAGAATAAATTACGTGCTTGAAAAAGTTATTGAGCTTTTTATTGAGCTTGGGGCGACAAACGACCAACTTAATTTCCCGATAATTTACGCTTCCGGAAAATTTGGTGTTGCTGGCCATGAGCCGAAACTTGATTCAATGAAAAGCATTGAGCCTCTTTTCGAAAAAGTCATTGAGGTAATTCCAAAACCAGAATCCGATAAAGACGCTCCCCTTCAAATTATGATTGTCTCAGTTTTTTACGATAATTATAAAGGCAGAGTCGGTGTTGGCCGTATTCATAAAGGCACTATTAAAAATAATAAGCAGGTGGCGCGTATTAATCGTGAAGGTAAAACTACCACTCATAAAATCACGTCGCTTATGGAATTTAGCGGTTTGATTAAATCAGAAGTAGAAGAACTTTTTGCGGGAGATATTGCCGTACTTTCTGGCATTGAAGATATAAATATTGGAGACACAATTGCGAATGTGGAAAATCCAGTGGCGCTTCCGCCAATATTTATTGAAAAACCAACCGTCAAAATGATTTTTAGCACAAATAACTCTCCTTTTGCCGGCATGGAAGGAAAATATTGCACTTCGAGAAACTTAAAAGAGCGTTTGGAAAAAGAATTGGATAATGACGTGGCGCTTCAAGTGGTGCCCGGAAAATCCGCCGATGAATTTGTGGTAAGCGGCCGTGGCGAATTACATCTTGGCATTTTAATAGAAAAAATGCGGCGAGAAGGATATGAGCTCCAAGCTTCACGGCCGGAAGTGGTTCTGAAAGAAGAAAATGGAAAAATTTTTGAACCAGCGGAAGACGTTTGGATTGACGTGCCAGAAAAATATTCCGGTGCAATTATCCAAAAAATGAGCATTCGCAAAGGTGAACTTAAAAATATGGCGATTGAAAATGGCGCCGCTTCTTTCCATTTCTTTATTCCAACAAGAGGTCTAATTGGATTTAGGAATGAAATGCTTCTTGAAACCAAAGGTACCGGCATTTTAAATTCCCTTTTTGCCGGTTATTTCCCGAAATTCGGCGAATTTGAGGCGAATCTGCACGGCTCGCTTATTGTCCATGAAACCGGTGCCACCACCGCTTACGGACTTTTAAATTCACAAGAAAGAGGCGTGATGTTTGTCGGTCCTGGTGTTAAAGTTTATGAGGGGCAAGTTGTTGGCCAAAACGCAAAGGCAACTGATCTTGCTGTCCATGTTTGCCGACAAAAGCAGCTCACTAACTTTCGAGCAAAAACAGACGCGGTTACAGATGATTTAATCCCACCGCTTGAGATGACTTTGGAACAATGCCTTGAATATATCGGCGACGACGAACTTGTTGAGATAACGCCGAAAAGCATCCGGATTAGAAAAAGAATTCTCAAAAATAATTTAAGAAAATAACAAAATGAAATTCTCAGTTGTTATCCCAGCTTTTAACGAAGAAGATTTTGTCGCGACAGCTGTTGCGTCTTTAAAAAAGCAAAATTTTCCGCGAGCGGATTTTGAAATTATTGTTGTTGATAATAATTCAACCGATAAGACAAGCGAGGTAGCGAAGAAAGCCGGCGCGGATATTGTAGTAGTTGAAATAAAACAGGGCACAAACTTAGCCCGCCAAAGAGGCGTTTTGGAAAGTAAAGGCGAGATTGTCGCTTTTCTTGACGCGGATTCAGAGGCGCCGACGGACTGGCTGGAACACTTAGAAAAGAATCTTAGCGAGCAAAATATTGTTGTAACTTCAGGTCCTTATGACCATAGTCTGACCGGGCTCAAAAAAACAATCGATTATCTTTACACAAGATTTGTTATTCCTAATCTGCCGCCCGTTTTTAATTTTTTATTCGGTTTAAAAACGGGCATGATTATTGAGGGAAATTTTGCTGCTTGGCGCTGGGCCATTGATAAAATTGGTGGCTTGCCGCCGCTAAAGTTTTATGGCGATGGCGCCGCGATAGCGATGCTTTTAACCCGTCGCGTAGGAAATTTATTTTTTGATCCAACTTTAAACGTTAAAAGTTCAGTGCGGCGTTTAGAAAAAGAGGGCTTTGTAAAAACTCCTTTGAAATACGCTTTCGCTTGGCTAAAAATTTATTTTTCCAAAGATTACCGTTAAATTATTGTAAAAAAGCCGCCAGTAAAACAGGCGGCTTATTTGTTACCGATTACGATCAAAGTAATGCTGGCAGTTTTTTAGAAAAACTTTTCTGGGTAGTTCGAGCGGATTTATTTTTTTACCTTCAGGTAATGCTTCAAACAGATTTATCCAACACCTGCGATTACCAGTATTCGCAAGCTCTTTACGAAACGCTGTTCGTAATCTCATAACTTCTTTTCTTAATTCTTGAGGCGTCATTTTTTTCACGTCTGAATCAATTTTCATACATCTCACCCTATTATTTATTATAAAAATTAACTAAAAGTAATTTAACACGCATTAACAATCTTTACAAGTATAAGTGTTAACGCTAATTCGTTTTTTTGTGCCATTTTTTAATAAAGCGACGAACTACGATTATTCCAATCACAAATACTAAAACAAGTAGAATAATACTTTGAACAACGCCGAAGTTTTTAGCAAAATTTTCATAATACGGCCCAAGAATTTTTCCGGCAACAACATAACCGCCGCTCCAAGTAATTGCGGAAGCGAGTACCGCTAAAAGATATATACTTGGTTTAATCTGAATTAAACCGGCGGCAATCGAAGTGTAGCCCCGCAGATAAGGAACAAGCCGGCCAAGGTAAATTCCCCATCTACCCTTACTGGAAATTTTCTTTGCAATACTTTCCACTTTTTCTAGAGGGAAAGGAAACCAACGCGGTTTATGAGCAAAAATATATTTACCGAAATAAAAGAAAACAACATAAAGAAGAGTTGTGCCTATAAAATCAGCGGAGACAACTGTAAAAATAACTAGCGGAAGGTTAAAAACGCCAATAGAAGAAAGATAGCCGGAAAATAAAAGAACAAGTTCGTTTGGCACAGGATTAGGAATACCAATTTCTTGCAAAAAAACCAGCAAAAAAATGGCAAGGTAGCCGTACTTAGTAATATAAAAAGCTAACTCAGGAGGCATTTATTTAATAAGCGGGATGCTTAAATAAAAAGTCGAACCTTTTTCTTCTCCCTCTGATTCCGCCCAAATTTTTCCGTAATGCGCGTCAGCAATTTTACGGGCAATGTAGAGACCTAAGCCCGTGCCACGAATATCTTTTTTTACCCGTTCATCACGGATGAATTCTTCAAAAAGATGAGGAATAAGTTCTTGCGGGATGCCAAAGCCAGAATCGTTAATAGCAAGAATTGCAACAGATCTTTCGGCTTTTAAGTTCACGTGGACAAATCCTTTCGGCGTGTACTTGATGGCGTTATCAATAAGGTTTTGGACAACTTGTTTCAATTTTGTCTCGTCGGCATTCACAAAAAACTCCTTTGGTGACGATTTAAAAGTAAAATCAATTTGCTTGCTTTTAGCTAGCGGTTCTAGAAGCGTGAAGACATCATTAACAATTTTCTTGAAATCTGTTCTTAGAAAACGATATTCCATTTTTCCTTCTTCCACCTTCCGTACGTCCAATAGAGTATTGATAAGTTCTATCAAGCCGTCCGCGGAAAACTTGATTTTATTCAAAGCTTCTTTTGTCCTTTCTTCTATGTGTCCATATAAACCCTCAATAATCAAAGCGGCAAAATCTTTTATTGCCGCGATTGGCGAACGGATCTGGTGGGAAGCGAGTGATAAAAGTTCGGTTTTAAAATGGCTTAATTTTTCAAGTTGTTTATTCGCTACTTCTAATTTTTTCGTTAATTTCTGGAGCTCTTCTCTTTGAGTAACTTCCTTATTAACGCTCTGAATCAAAAGAATGCTAAAAATTAAAACTAGGATAAAAATTCCCGAACGAAGCAGTAATTCCCCTATTGTGCCGGAAACAACAAGCTGCATTAAAGTAACAATTGAAAGAATAAAAGCTAAAATTTCAGTTGAAATAACTTTCACGTTCAAAAGATGGTAGCGGGAAATTGAATAAAAGATAGATACAACGAAAGGCAAAAGGAAAATCGGCCCTAAAGGAATAGCACTGATTGTGTTTAAAAATGCCGGCAAGATAAAATTAAATATCATTAAAAGCAAGAAAGTGAAAAGCATTCCATAAAATACAAAAACAAATTGTTTTTTGCTTTGCCCTTCCGCTTTTATTGTTTTTCGCACGAGAAGAATAATCCCGCCGACAACTGAAAATAAAACTGACATGGCAACTAATGCGATCGCTGGACCGTTTTCAACTCGCGTGAGCGTTCCCGCGTTTACTTCCGTGATTCTCGAGAAAACGAGCGGCGTGAGCGTTAAAATAGAAATAACGCCAACCGCCGGTAAGAAGAAGAATTTATGCCATTTTGGCCGTTGTTTACTTTCTTCCGGAAAAACAAAACAAAAGTTAAAAAATGAAAAAGAGTGCCAAACCCCCAAGAAAATAACTATTCGTAAAATCCAAAAAGAAGTTGAGGGAATAGAAATTTGGTATTGAAGATAGTTTATTACGCTCCAAAGTACACTTACGAGCGAAAAGAATAAAAAAGCGCGGTTTGTTGAACTTTTACGATTGTTAAAAAAGACGATAAAACCAAGGATGCCGATCGCGGCAACGGCGATACCTACAAAAATTAAATCAAGATTAGATAATCCCAACATTTTTAGGAAAAATTTATATTCGGCGTCTTGCGCGAGCTCCGACCGCTTGGTTCGCCACCATAACCTAACCGGAAAACCGCCGTAAGAATTTTATTTTGACTGTTAAATATTTCGGCCATTATTTTATACTGATTATTTATAAGATCAGCGTGTTTTTTTGAAAAAATATTTGTGTTATCGGAGTTTAATCTTTGCCAAAGAAAATTTACGCCGCTCTGAAGGTGAAAAGATAATCCTAAGGCGGTGGCTTTTAGCCAGATAAGTTCAATCGCTTTTCCAGCCGCCACAAAAGATATATCACTATTATCGCATAAAACACCGCCGTAGAGACCGCAGGAAGCGTAGTTTCTTGCATTGCTCTTCGCAATCCCCCGCGCCGCGCCTAAAAAACCGAAGAATTTCATTAGTGGCCAGTGTTTAAATAATCTTAGCGCCGCCGCTTCCGGTGGTTTTAATTCCATTGTTTTAAGATAAAGGCCGGATTTTTTTTGCCTTTCTTCTTCCTCAGTCCAAACAATTTCATTGAAAAAAAGCTTGTGTAGTATTTTGTTTTCAAACATCACTATTTCATTCGCGCTTGAAGCTGTTGCCAACTTTTCTATTTTTTCTTTTTCATCAGTAAATTTAACGCTTATTCCAGCCGCGCTAACTTCTTTCGGAATTTCCATTAATTCTTTTTTTATTTCTTCGCTCACTTTTTCCAATTTGTACTGTTTTCGGTTCGTTGCTCTTTTCCAGATTGCTTCAAAAAGCTTATTTTCGTGTTTCACGGTTTTCTTGAAAGAAATATGCGCGACTAAATTTTCGATATTTTTATTAGGGAAAAAATCAATTATTGGTTCAAAGCCGTAATGGCGGGCGGCTACAGAAATGTTTTCTAGTAAGGCGCCGCTCGCGAGAAGAGTTCCTCGGCGGTGAAAATTAAGCACAGAGTGGTCGCGTTCTGGAATCATAAAAAACGAAACTGTTTCACCTCGTACTTCAAATCGCCATGGTTGGGAATTGCCGCCAGAAGGTGCTTGCACGCCGGCCGTGATAATTTTCTTAATTAAATCCTCAGAAACCATAGCTTATCTTTTCATCATCTTTCTTATAAATTTCACAAAAGCCACCTTTCTTCTAAACCATAATCGTTTGTAATCTGATTCAAAAACCACGTCGGGATTTACCGAATAACGGCCGGATTTAATATTTTCTTTTTTATTTACTATCCTTCTTATAAGATTTGCAAGAACAGAACCGGCCATATTCGCCGCCGTGCCAAGTTGGGGCCACGAATAAAGTGATATGCCAACTTCCGCTACTGATTCAAGCATTCTTGGAACAGTAAGATTTGCTCCAGCGATTTTGCCAGCCACTTTTGGTAAATCTTTCGGTGGCATATTTTTCAGTCCTTCAGCTGTAAGTCCTTTTGCTAATCCGTTCAAAATGGGCAAATTTCTATTAATGTCATATCTTTCAATATCCACAATCACGCCGTCACCGTTATCAGTCGCCATCACAACTGGAATGCCCCGCTCGCGCGCGAGCTCTCTTATTCTCAATTTCCAATAAACATTATCCATTTCTTCGACGACAATATCGGAACCAGTAAGTATTTGCTCGGCGTTTTCAGCCGTAAGTCCTTTCTCATAAATTTCTATTTTCGCGTAAGGATTTATTTCATACGCTTGACGGGCAACAATCACGGTTTTATTCAGGCCCACATTTTGGAAACCAGTTCTTACCCTATTTAAATTATCGCCTGAAAGATTGTCCGGATCGGCAAGTTTCATATGTTTCGCGCCACCGGTCATAGCGGAGACAAGAGCGGCATGACTGCCCACGCTTAAACCCAAAAAAACAACCGTAGAATTATAAAATTTCTTTTGTTCCGTTTCGCTTATGAGGTATTTGTTTCTGCCGGTTCGAAGTTCAAAATGCAAATCTTCCGGTAAATATTTCACTAAAGTGTTTAACCACGGAAAATAAAACCAGTTACCAAATCCGTCAGCTGACGGATTACCGCGCAAATCAGCGAAGAAAGATTCGAAAGCTGATTGATAATTTTTATCAAAACGATAGCGAGGATTTCTTAATAAGAATAATTGTTCGGCGTTGAGGCGCAATTCATCAACAACCGTAATTTCCGGATGTTCTTTTTTTAACTTCAATATCCCCTTCTCGTTTATTAGAATTGGCTGATAAGTTATTTTTTTATCCATTTTTGTTTTATGCCTGGTTTAAAATAAAGATGGTGTTCGTGCTCAAAAAAAACTAATTTCGGCAAAACTCTTTTTCCTAAATGATTTGAAAGTTCGTGAAATTCGGAACTTGCTTTCGCGAGCTTTCTCGTAATGGTTAAAAGGGTTTTTTCTTTTAAAATTTGATTTGGTTTTTTCCCTTGGCGGAGCTCAAGATTTATTTCAAGATACTGGTTTTGGTTTTTATCGAATTTAGTCATTAAAACAAACTTGCCAGTTAAATATTTTGAAAGATCGCGCCAAAGAAGAGCTTCCCGAATCGGCTGGATCGGGATGTTTATGCCGTAAAGCGTTGCCGATAAATCAGCCCGTTCATAAACATAAACAAAAGGCAGTTCGGAAAGATATTTTTCGAGATCAAGCTTTTTCGCTTCTTTCATTAAATTTTTTCCATTCGCTTTAAAAATGTCGGCTAACTCTGAAAAAGACAAAACGCCGCCTCTATCGCCAACTGCGTAACGGACAAGCGGAATGGCGTTGTCGCCGGTAATAAGAATATTACCGCGAGGCGCTTCAAAATTTACAAAAAACGGATTGTATTGAGTTAGAGTTGGCATTTTTCCGATTGAAGAAAAAATATCCCGCCAGATTTTTTGATTCTGGTCGGCAAGTCGCCTTGTTAAAATTGAAGTTGGTGTTTCATAAGCCATTGTTCCTAAATCAGCCGTGCCGTAAATATTTGAAGTATCGAGATAAGGATTTTGAATCGCCGCTTGCCCCGCGACATAATTCCGAAACGATTCTGTAAAAGCTTCAGCGGCGAATAAAACCCGCAAGTGTAAACGGCGAAGGTTGATTCCTAGTTCGCCCGCCTCATCAATCACGTCTTTAATGAAAGGTGGATAACCAACTAGAATCGTTTGTGAAAAATTTTCCGCCGCAAGCCGCAAGGCCTTGAATATTTCCGGCTTGTTAATGCCAGGGGTTAAAATTGAAACCGGATATTCTCCGCGGTTAATCGCGATATTAAAAGCTTCGTAAGTAATTAGTCCGCCAATCCACACGCCCATACCAAAACAAATAATCACTAAGGTTGGGCCGCCGGTCTTGCGAAAACCATTTTCTAAAAAAATTTCATGTATTATAGATGACTGCCAATCAAGCGCTTGGCTTCTAGGAAAATAAAATGATTCTCCGGTTGAGCCAGATGTGGCTGTAAGCGTGAGCGGTTTTTTTAACGTGCCGTCCCAGCACAAATCTTTCAGAGGGTAGTTTTTAAGATAATTATTTTTATCTATTGGCGGCACCATTTCTAAGTCCCCGAAGGCCTTAATCTTAGAAACACTTATGTGATTCTTCTTAAGAAAATGCTTGTAAGCCGGCACTCGGCGAGCACACTCGTGAAAAAGTTTTAACATCCGGCTTTGCCGTTCTTTTTCCCAAAACAAAGATTTTTTTGTTTTGATAAATTTTATTATTCTTTTTGCGAGAATATTATTTTCCATTTTTATACAAAAGTGAGCCAGCGACGGTAACGAGCGATTTTCCCCTGCACTACTTCATCATAAACCGACTTTATCTTTTTAGTTAACGGTCCGATTTCCCCGTTGCCGATTCGTCGTAAATCAATCTTCCCAACCGGTGTAATTTCAACCGCTGTGCCGGTGAGGAATACCTCATCAGCTTTTTTTAATTCTTTTAAAGATATGTTTTTTTCGGCTAAAGGAATAGAAAAATTTTTAGCGATTGTAATCACGCTCGCTCTCGTAATTCCGGGCAAAATTGAAACCGGCTTTGGCGTAAAAAGTTTCCCATTTTTGACCATAAATATGTTTTCAACCGATCCTTCAGCCACGAATCCTTTATGATCAAGGAGTAAGCATTCATCAAAATGTCTTGCTTGCGCTTCAAGCAAAGCAACCGCCGACATTGCGTAATAGCCGCAAATTTTTACAGCAGGCACGACCGACTTAGGATGAAATCTTATAAAAGGAGAAACGCCCAAAGAAACTAATGACTTGTCTAATAAATATGTTTTTCGGGGCCAAGAAGCGATAACTAAATTAATAGCGGCGTCACGCGGCGAAATTACTATTTTTCCTTCGCCGTAGAAAGCAAGCGGCCTTATGTAAGAATCAGGGAATCCGTTCAAAGCAATTATTTTTTTTATCGCTTGCGTTACAATTTTCTTTGAATAAGGCAAGGCCATTTTTAGTGCGGCGGCCGATCGGAAAAAACGTTGAATGTGATCTTCTAATCGAAAAATCGCGGCGCCATTTTTTGCGCTGTAACTCCTTATGCCTTCAAAAACACCAGTACCGTAATGAAGGGCATGGCTTAAAACATTAATTCGCGCCGCGCCAAATTTTACAAACTTTCCGTTATGCCAAACAACATCCATTTTTTAAAGAGTGCGAATTAAATTAGTTACGTCCTCGTTTAACGTTTCAATATTTTTAGCTTTATTTAAAAATTTAAGATTGCCAGATTTAATATCATGCAAAACCGTAAGGAAAGCGATTTTTAACTCGCTTGTTTTAGGGTTTTTTCGCAAAGCATTTTCTAGTTCGAGCCCGCTTATTCCCGGCGGCATATTAACATCGCTTAGAATCAAATCGGGCTGAAATTCTTCAGCTTTTGAGATGGCGTCAATAGCATTGTTTGCTGTTACAACTTCAAAACCGCCTGAACGAAGCTTTACGGAAGCAACTTCCAAGAAATTTTCTTCATCATCAACAAGTAAAATAATTGGCTTATTTTCCATATATTTTTTAACTCATTAAATTATAACACGTAGACAGTTCCCCTTAAGAAAAATCCCCACGCCTATTCATAGGTATGGGGATTATTTTTTAAGTTGCTTTATAATTCGGCTGTAAATACTAAAGAGCGCGAAAGGAATTGCTAAACATAAGAAGAAATTACCGGTTTTATCCCAACTTAATGTTAAAAAAATAAGCGCCGTAATCTCGAAAAAGAACTTCGTTTTTCCGAACATATTTGCCCGGAAATCCGTATCAGGATTAAGACGGCCCAAATTAATTTTTCGCACCGCAATAAACGGCACCGCAATCAAGGCGATCTCAATTGATATAATTATCCAGAAAAGCCAAGGATTAATCAGTTGATAATAAGCAATCGCGCAAAAACCGAAATAAAATTTATCGCAAAGTGGATCAAGAATTGCCCCCAATCTAGTTTCTTCTTCAAGACGGGCAAGCACGCCATCGATACGATCAGTCAAAATCGCGAAAAGATGAACTATCAAAATTACCCACGCTGGTATAACGTAGACGATCATTAAAAGTGCTGTTAAGCCAAGCGGGATTCGTAGAAGGGAAAAAATATTTGGTAGGGTCAGTAATTCGTCTTCCAAAAATTTTCGGTCAAAAATTCTTTCCCAAAATCTCACTTCTGCCAAAGACATTCTTTCTTTAACGCTTCCTGGCCTAGCTTTAGCTGAAGTAAAAAAACTAATTAAGAATCTAAAAAACCTTTCAATCAAATCATTTAAGCGTGTGAGCGAATTATCAAGCCAATCGAGCGTTTCTTTCATAAATTATCCTCGCTAAATTTTTGAAAATACTGAAACTAGTATAGTAAGGAGCGCTAAAAAAATCAA
>ERZ1292632.3543-Hain-H43-01um-R2-3543-length-11885-cov-4_pt1 | contig 11885 bp, 13 predicted proteins | sample MGYA00564407_ERZ1292632 | MGnify/ENA primary metagenome ERZ1292632 (study PRJEB36523, sample SAMEA6512637) | groundwater metagenome | collected 2019-01-08 | study: AquaDiva: Metagenomics assemblies of 32 groundwater samples
TTTCGCCTCTTTTAAGTCTTATCTTAAAACCAATAATCATAACAATAATAAGCATTGCGAATAGCATTAAAAATCCAACAGTTGTTCCACCAACTACTCTTATTATCCTGGTAAGCGATGTTAAAGTTGCTACCACATCTTCCGGAACAATAACTTCAGATACCACTGGTTCTCTTTTTAAGATATCTGCAACCGGCTGTAGATCCTGCGGACTTTGAGTTGAAATTTCCAAAGATGCAGGTAAAATATTGGCTGTTACCAGCTCCAATAGGGCAGGATCTGATTTGTTTTTATCCCTATAAATTTGCAGAGCCTCATCTTTAGAAACATATTTTGTACCAACAACTCTACTCTCGCTCTTTAGGGCATTTTGAATAGCGTCCACATCCTGGCTGGTGGTACCTTCTTTGAAAAAGACTATCACTTGTGGCTTGCTTTCAAAATATTTAAGGGAGGCCTGTGAACCTAAAGCTAAAATCAGGAATGTCAAAAGCGCAAAAAAGGTTAAAAACATTACCATTGAAGCAGCAATAGCCTGAAAAGGAGTGCGCCTTATATTTCTCTTTGCATATTCAATACTTCTACTCATATTTACCTTCCTTACTATCTTTTATAATCTTGCCATTTTTTATAACCAAAACCCGTTTCTTCAGCGTATTTACTATTTCCTGATTATGGGTGGCCATAATAATAGTGGTACCCCAGGAATTAATCTCATTAAGTAGTTGTATAACCCCCCAGGCAGTTTTGGAATCCAGATCTCCTGTTGGCTCATCTGCAAGTAATACATCAGGTTTTCCAACAGCAGCCCTGGCAATAGCTGTTCTTTGTGCCTCACCCCCGGAGAGTTGTCTGGGAAATAAATTCCTTTTGTCCCAAATTTCAACCAGTTTTAGGATATGCTCCACCATTTTGACAATTTCCTCATCGCTTTTACCTAATACCTCCAGTGCGAGAGCAACCTGCTCAAAAACTGTCCTGTCATCTAATAATTTAAAATCCTGAAATACAACCCCAACCTTTCTTCTTAAATGAGGAATTTCACTGTCTTTCATTTTTGCAATATCAACATTGCCGACAAAAACCTTACCTGAGGTGGGAGTTATTTCTCTGGTTAAGATTCTAAGAAGAGTGGATTTCCCGGCACCTGAGGGACCAACAATAAAAACAAACTCACCTTGTTTTATCTCGATAGAAACACCCTCAAGGGCAGTGGTGTTAGAGCCGTATTTTTTGCTTAAGTTTTCGAAGCGAATCATCCATTTAATCTTACTTAATTTCGTCTACTTTACCTACATCCATTAACCAACCCTCAGTTAGGGCTTTTTGTGTTTCACCAAAAACTTTAACGTTTTTACCCTCATATTTGGATAAATCTACTACAGATGAGGTGAGAGCTACAGGTACAGCACCTTCTCTTTGCAGGGAGTGAGTTCCTTCTGAATAGTCATTTGATCGAGGTTTTGCTTTGATAACTCCTTCTGCAAAATCCTTAAACGTTCTTGTATCTTGTGTGGCGCTTTTAGCTAAGCCTGTGGTATTACCGCTTAGTCCCGGAGATTGTAAACTGGTTCCTTTTTGGGAGATGATATAACCTGTTAAAGTGCCTAAAACAACTGAGGCAATAACTACTGTTAATAAAAGTTTTTTTGGATTATCCGGATTTAGCAGCTGTCTGGTTATTTTATTTGTTTCCGGAGTTTTTGTTTCTTCCATATAATTTATTAAACACCAAATTTACTCATTTGTCTAGTCTCCGCTTCTATAAACCGGTTTAAGTCTCCATCCAAAACAGCATCTGTGTTGCTTGTTTCCACATTTGTCCGTAAGTCTTTAACCATATGATAAGGATGTAGTACGTATGATCTGATTTGGGTTCCCCATGATGCTTGGGTGGCTCCACCTTTTAACTCCTTAGTCAATTGCTTTTTTTCTGCTTCCTGCTTGTCCCACAATTTTGAAATCAACATTTTTAGCGCATTTTCCCTGTTTTGCAGTTGCGATCTCTCTGTTTGACAAGTAACTATAATTCCGGAAGGGATATGCTTTAGCCTTACTGCAGTTGAGACTTTATTAACATTTTGTCCTCCTGCTCCGCCTGATCTAAAGGCTTCAAATTCGATGTCTGCTTCGTTAATCTCAAATTCGCCGGGGGAGATAACAGGTAAAACTTCAACCAAAGCAAATGATGTTTGCCTTAACTTATCTGCATTAAAAGGGGATTGCCTGACTAATCTGTGTGTTCCTCTTTCCCCTTTTAAATATCCAAAAGAGAAAGGTTCATGGACAATCATGGAAACGGTTTTTATACCGGCTTCTTCACCAACGTCTTCATCAGTTACTTCATATGTCCAATCCATCCGGTCAAAATAGCGCTGATACATGCGGGCTAGCATAGCTGCCCAGTCCATGGCCTCAACTCCGCCGGCACCTGAGTGGACAGATAAGATGGTCTCAGATTCATCATGAGGGTTTGATAAAAATAATTTAAGTTCTAATTTATCCAAAATTTCTGCTATCTCTTTAATTTCCTTTTTCAAATCCTCTTCCATAGAGGATTCTTCAGAAATCTCCAGAGAGTTATTTATTCTGGTTTCTAAATCTTCCAGCGTGGCCAGTGTTTTCTGTTTGTCACTAAGCTTCCGGCTGGTAGCTGAAGACTCATTCCGGTCATTCCAAAAACCCTCTTTCATAGTCTGGGCCTCCAGTTCCCTGATTTCTTTCCTTAGTTTATCCCTATCCATCTGCTGGGATATTTTCTCAAACCTGTCTTTTAATTCCTTTAATTTACTTATGATTTCTTCCATATGGGAAATTATATCAGTTTTGAGGTAAAATCTTTTTATGATTTTGTGTATTGATACCAGGGAACAAAAGATAATTAGAGTTTCTTTGAAAAAGGATGGGAAACAGGTTGCGAGTTTGAGTGAGGAAAATGAGTATGGTTCACAGGTTTTGCTCCCGCTTATTTCAAAATTACTCTTGGGCGACGAGCCCACGTCTGATCGAGAAAAAATGACTTTTAAAGATCTAAATGGAATTGAGGTAGAAACCGGGCCGGGGTCTTTTACCGGACTAAGAGTTGGGGTTTCTGTGGCCAATGCTTTGGGTTTTTCTCTGGGAATTCCTGTTAACGGTAAAAAAATAGAAGATAAGTTGGTATACTAGTATGTATGGCTTTGCATCAATGGTTCATTCCGCACAAAGATACGCATAGAAAAGCCCATCTTTTATCCTGGGAAGGATTAATAATTTATATTTTAATTTTTATCCTGCTTCAGGTAAGCATTTCTATTGTTGGCTACACAAAGCCCGGAGTCTTAGGAATTAACGGAAATATTGACCAAAAAGAAATTATTGAACTTACAAATATAGAAAGAGAAAAAAAGGGGCTGTCTAAATTACAAGAAAATGAAGCTTTGGATAAAGCAGCAGCGCTTAAGGCACAAAATATGTTTGCAGAAAATTATTGGGCGCATTTTGCACCGAGTGGTAAAACTCCCTGGGATTTTATTACATCATCAGGTTATCATTTTACCTATGCAGGGGAAAATCTGGCAAAGAATTTCTATAAATCAGATGAGGTAGTTTCTGCCTGGATGAATTCCCCCACTCATAGAGATAATTTATTAAACGCAAACTACAAAGATACTGGAATTGCTGTTGTTGATGGGGTATTAAATGGGCAAAAAACAACACTTGTGGTGCAGGAGTTTGGCACAACTGAAAATGTAACTTCCCACCCTGTTGCAGATATTGCGGGAAAACAAATCCAGGTTCCGCTAGCTGATCTTAACAAACCCCAGCTGGGGGCTGTGGTATCAGATTCCAAAACCAGTATTAACTCTTTCATTGATCCCTTTAAGGTTACAAAGGTAGCGGGCACAAGCATAATTGGTTTTATAATGGTCCTACTGGTACTGGATTTGTATATCTTAAAGAAAAGAGGAGTATTTAGAATATCCTCGCATCATATTGCCCATATGGCCTTACTTTCGCTGGCTGCTGGAAGTTTAATACTTTCCAGTCCCGGAACAATTCTATGAAACCTATATATATTTTAATAACAGGCATAATAATTTATTTAGTCTGGGCTATTATTCATCATAAAAAAGATAAAAGTTTGACTTTAACTATTTATTTAGAGTATCTTTTAACTGCAGTTTTGGTTTTAATATTACTGATAGGAGTTTTAATATGAAAGGCGTAATACTGGCAGGAGGATTGGGAACCCGTCTTTATCCTTTAACCAAAGTAACTAATAAGCATCTTTTACCTATTTATAACAAGCCAATGATTTTCTATCCCATAAATACTTTGGTCAAAGCAGGTATTAGCGATATTTTGATAGTGACCGGAGGTCCACATTGCGGCGACTTTATGTCAATTTTAAAAAACGGTCAGGAATTGGGCATTAAACATTTAGAATATGCTTATCAGGAAGATGAGGGAGGAATTGCTCATGCGCTCTCATTAGCAGAAAATTTTGCTGAGGGAGACAGTATTACTGTTATTTTAGGTGATAATACATCAGATTCAGATATTTCTGATGCAGTTAATAATTTTAAAGAAGGGGCTTTGATATTTTTAAAAGAAGTCTCAGACCCTGAGCGTTTTGGGATTGCCACTTTTGACTCAAATGATCCTTTAAAAATAACTAAAATTACAGAAAAGCCCCAAAATCCTGATTCTAAAATGGCAGTAACTGGAGTTTATATTTATGACAGCAGGGTATTTGATTTTATTAAACAAATTAAACCCTCAGAGCGGGGAGAGCTTGAAATTACAGATGTTAATAATAAATATATAGAAAAAGGACAATTGAGTTGGAGTGAACTTAAGGGTTACTGGTGGGATGCAGGCACATTTGATACTTTACTTGAGGCTAATAATTACTGGGCGAAGAAAGCGGGAAATGAAGGATGAAGCTTTTGATTACAGGTGGAGCAGGGTTCATTGGCTCCAATTTTATTCACTATTGGTTAAAAAATCACCCTGAAGATCAGATTGTTAATTTTGATGTTCTGACTTATGCCGGACATCTTGAATCCTTAAAAGATATTGAGAATAGTCCAAATTATAAATTTATAAAAGGTGATATTACAGATGCTCAAGCTGTAGAAAACGTAATGGTGGGGATAGATATTGTAGTTAATTTTGCAGCAGAGTCGCATGTTGACAGGTCAGTTATTGATCCATTAGTTTTTGTAAAAACTAATGTCTTAGGAACTGCAGTTTTACTCAACGTCGCGCTTGATGCAAAAATCAAAAGATTTCATCACATTTCTACAGACGAAGTTTTTGGTCAATTGGAGGCTGATGATCCTCCATTTACAGAAGATACTAAATATGATCCAAGGACTCCTTATGCTGCATCAAAAGCAGGTTCTGATCATCTGGTTAGAGCATACTTTGAAACTTATGGTTTACCGATCACGATTTCAAATTGTTCAAATAACTTTGGTCCTTATCATGACCCGGAAAAGCTGATCCCCCGCTTTATTACCAATCTGCTGCAAGATGAAAAAGTACCTTTAATGGGCAAGGGTGAGAATATCAGAGATTGGGTGTATGTAGAAGATCATAACGCAGCAGTGGATCTAATTTTGCAAAAAGGCAAAGTTGGAGAGACCTATTGTATAGGTGGTGAGGAGAAAACTAATTTGGAGGTAACAAAAAGAATTCTTGAGATCTTAGGTAAAAATGAGGAAATGATTGAATTTGTGGAACACCGGTTAGGGCATGATTTAAGATATGCAGTTAGTGACGTAAAGATAAAAGCTTTGGGATGGACTCCCAAAAAACCTTTTGAAGAAAGGTTAAAAGAAACAGTTGAATGGTTTAAGGCAAATGAGTGGTGGTGGAAGAGTTTAAAAGAGGGAAGACCAAATGTAGATAGGGTTTCACAGAAAGGATACAATGGTTGATTTCATTAAACAGACATCCCTTAAGGGTTTGCTGATTCTTGAGAGACCAACTTTTCCCGATGAACGGGGTTTTTTTAGAGAAGTATTTCATCTGGATGAATTGGAAGAGATAGTTGGATGGGAATTTAAACCCTTGCAGTGGAATCACTCTAATTCAAGACCTAAGGTGCTGCGAGGTCAACACGCAGAAAATTGGAACAAGCTAATTTATCCAATAACAGGTAGCGCTTTTGCTTCTGTTTTAGATATAAGAGAAGAATCAGAAACTTTTGGGAAATTTGAAACATTTAATTTTGATCAAAATAATAGGTTTGCCCTGTTTATTCCCAGAGGTTTTGCAAATTCTTTTTGTGTAACAGGAGATGAGGAAGTGAATTATTTATATTTAGTGGATAGCTATTATAATGGCAGCGATACTAAAGCTATTGCCTGGGATGATCCTGATGTAGGGATTAACTGGCCAATTTCTGATCCGATTTTATCTGAGCGGGATAAAAATAATCCCAGGCTTCGTGACCTTTTTCCGGAGAAATTTAAATGACAAAAGTATTGGTTTTTGGCGGCAGTGGATTAGTTGGTTCAAAATTTATTGAAATCTTTGATGATATTTTAGAAATTGAAGCTCCTCAAGCCCAGATTGTGGATATTTTAAATAAAGATCAAGTATCAAAAGCAATAGAGGATTTTAACCCGGACTCTGTTATAAATTTTGCAGCTTATACTAATGTTGAGGAAGCAGAAAGTCAAAAGGATGACAAAGGCGGGATTGTTTATCAAATAAATGTAGTCGGGGCAAAAAATGTGGCAGAGGTTTGTCAAAAGATGGCTAAACATCTAATTCATATTTCAACAGATTATGTTTTTGATGGAGAAAAGATGAATACTCCATATAATGAAGAAGATAAGCCAAATCCGATTAATTGGTATGGCCAGACGAAGTATTTTGGAGAGCAAGTAATTTTGGAAACCGGAGGAAAAAATGTAATAGTTAGAATAAGTATGCCTTATTCCCCCTTTTATGAGGCAAAATTAGATGTAGCCAGATTTTTTCTGAAGCAGTTAAAAAATGGAAAACAGGTAAAAGGAATTGATGATCAACAAATTACCCCCACTTTGGTTTCGGATATAGCGTATGCTCTTAAAACTTTGATTGATCATAAATCAGAGAGTATTTATCATGTTAGCAGCAGAGATACTACTACTCCGCTGGATTTTGTAAAAACAATCGCTGAAACTTTTCATCTTGATTATTCTTTGATTCAATCTATGAAATTAGATGAGTATAACAAACAAAAAAAAGCAAAACTGTTGAGAAATTCATCCCTTAATCCGGCCAAGTTTGAAAAAGAATTCGGGGAGGGAATCTTACACACAGTTGAAGAAGGTTTACAAATTTTCAAAAATCAGATATAGTAAATCAAACTATGGCAAAAAAAGCATTTATTACGGGCATAACAGGACAGGATGGCTCATACTTAACTGAACTTCTTTTAGAAAAAGGCTATGAGGTGGCAGGTTTGGCCAGAAGAAATGCTGTTGCAGAACTTGGAAATGTGGCAAAGGTTAGGGAAGAAATAAAAATTTATTATGGGGATTTACAATCAACAGAATCTATTGCTTTGGCATTGGTTGAATTTAAGCCTGATGAAGTTTATAATTTGGCATCTCTTTCTTCCCCTTTTGCTTCTTTTTCAGATAAATTAGGCTCCATTATGATTACAGGTGTTGGAGCAATGAATGTTTTTGAAAGAGCAAAACAAATAGTGCCTGAGGCAAAAGTTTATCAGGCATCTACCTCTGAGATGTTTGGTGCCCCAATAACTATTCCCCAAAATGAGGATACCCCTTTTAATCCGGCCAATCCTTATGCTGCTGCTAAAGAATTTGCTCATAGAATGGCAGTAATTTCAAGAAAAGATAAAAAACAACCACAATTTATTTCCTGTGGAATATTATTTAATCATGAAAGTCCAAGAAGAGGGCTTAATTTTGTGACCAGAAAAATTACAGCCGGGGTTGCCTGTATAAAAAATGGGAAAAAAGAAGACATACCATTAAACGAGATAGGAGAGCCAATAGTTAGAGACGGGAAATTAAAGTTAGGAGATCTGGATTCCAAACGCGATTGGGGTTATGCGCCGGATTATGTAGAAGCGATGTGGCTGATGCTTCAGCAGGATGTGGCTGATGATTTTGTTGTAGCAACCGGTGAAGTTCATACTGTGGAAGAATTTGCAGAGGAAGCATTTAAAGTAGTAGGCCTAAATTGGAAAGATTATATAGTGTCAGATCCAAAATTTGTTCCTCCGGTTCAAACAGGCCCTCTTATGGGAGATGCCTCAAAAGCAAAGAAAGTTTTAGGCTGGGAACCAAAACATAAATTTGAAGACCTGGTAAAACTAATGGTTCATGCAGATCTTGCTAAATTCTCTTAATGAAGATAGTTTCTGTTGTTCTCCCAACATACAACGAAAAAGCTAATATAGAAAAGACTATTGAGAAAGTTTTTGAACAAGAAAAAAATCTTCCTGGTTGGGAAATGCATATAATTATTGCGGATGATACAAGATCTTCAGATGGATTGGAAGATATTGCCAAAAAGTTAAGCAAGAAAAACAGCAGAATTCACTTTTTAAAAGTAGATCCGGGTTTAGGAGTTGGGTTAATCAAAGGACATCAATATGCCAAGGAATTTATTCATCCGGATGTTTTGGCTCAACTTGATGCTGATGGGCAGGTTGTCCCGGATGTTTTAGTTAGATTGGTTCAAGCAATTGAACAGGGCTATAGCTTAGCAATTGGTTCCAGGTTTGTGGAAGGCGGTAAAAATCAGCTATCATTTGCCAGAAGATTGTTCTCTTACGGAGCTTCCACTATTTGTCGTATTTTAATGGGCCCCTGGGATATTAGGGAATTTACAAATTCTGCAAGGGCTTTTACCCCTGAACTTTTTGAGAAAATTAATTTACAAAGACTTCCATGGCGTGAGAGAACTTTTATTATACAACCGGCATTTTTACATGAGGCAATTTTATCCGGAGCAAAATATAAAGAAGTACCGCTTATTTTTAAAAACCGGCTGGAAGGCTATTCTAAAAATAAAGTTTTTAATTATACATATGATGTTATCAATTACTGTTTAGATGTCAGGCTACATAGTTTGGGTATTAATTTCCCCTTATATAGAGCCTCCAGAAGGGCAAAAACTCTGGTTAAATTCAGTTTAGTGGGAATAGTGGGTACAATGGTAGATTTTTTATTTTATAAAATATTTATAAATATGTTGGCTTTAACTCCTGCAACCGCTAAAGGTTTTTCAACTGAAATTGCAATTATCAATAATTTTTTCTTAAATAATTACTGGACATTTAAGTATAGAAAAACTAAAACAAATCTTTGGACTAAGCTTGGAATTTATAATATGGTATCTTTTGGAGGATTGGTTATCGGTGTGTTAATTGTTAAATTTTTACACACAAGCTATGGAGATGGTTTTATAGATATTTTAGGCAGGCCTATTGCCTATAATAACTTCTATTTTTTTGCTACCATTCCGCCTGTTATGATTTGGAATTTTACAGTTAATCATTTTGTAACTTGGCGGCATAGTGACGATTAAGTAAATAAGGAAGATTAGTTAAATAATCCAATATTTGGAATAGGAGCAACATTTTCTATAAGAAAGTTCTGTGTGTATAGATAAATTGCTAAAGAAATAATAATAAGGACAATTTTAAATTCGCGGCTTATCAACACTTTTTCAAAAGCAATTAAAAGAAATGGAAATACAGGTAAGGTATATCTTGCTATGTCTCTATGGGCTATAAGTGTTGATGCACCTAAGTAAACTAGTACAAAAAATGCCATTGGGTACAGCCTTTGTTTTAAAAGAAGTAGTCCTCCTAGAAAACCTAATATAAAAATATAAATTATATCTTCAAGCCAGATTTCTCCTACCCAAAACTGGTGTTTGTTAAATATTTGGAATGGTGGAAAGGTTAAATGGATATTATCCCCGGAGTGAAAGTATGCCCAAAAATCGCCGTAAGTTAAATTGAATAAATAAAATATACCGATAAGACTTAAGGGAAGCAGTAGCAATGGGAAATATTTTAAGAGATTAAAGAATGATTTTCTACGGTAGAGGATATATAGAGTAAGTGCTAAAAATAATAGTATACCAGGGGGTCTGGTTATTTGGGCAAGGATTCCAAAAATCGCTGTCACTAAAATATCTGAAAACTTTTTTGACTGTTCAAATTTCATGAAAAAATAAATAGAGGTAATAATAAAAAAAATAAATATTGGCTCGGCTGATCCAATTGAGTGGACAATAACCCATCTGGCCGGCAGGATTAGAAACAACAGAGAAAGATACAAAGGCTGACTGCTTAACTTGAAATCCCGGATTAGAAAATAGAATGCCCAGACTGATAAAAGAGTAAAGAGTAAAGAGATAAAAAGCATGGATTTTAAAAATCCTAAAATTGGGGAGAGAGCAAGAATTAAGATAGAGTAACCGGGAAAATGAGCTGCATAATAGCTTGCAGAAAGGCTTTGAGGAATTTTGGCAATTAACTCCGGCTGATAAAAAGTTTTGGCAATAGTTACATACTCCAAACCGTCATAGTTTCTATAAATTGTCGAAAAGCCCTGGGAAAAATTTAAGCCCCAAAAATCCGGCAGAGCCAGGAAATGAGGCAGCCAAATAATAAAGGTTATAAAGATTACTGCAAAAGATAAGAGGCAGAGGTCTTTGAATTTGTTATTCACTAGTTTATTATATCAGTAATGATAAATAAGTTGTCAGTGTTTTTTCCACTTTTTAATGAAGAGGGGAATGTTGAAAATACGGTAAAAAAAGCTGTTGAGGTGCTAAATCGATTACATCTTGAGTATGAAATAATTCTGGTTAATGATGGTTCCAAAGATAATACTGCAAAAGTTATAGATAAAATTGTCAAAGAAAACTCAAAAGTTCGAGCTATAGGGCATGATAAAAATTTAGGCTATGGCGAGGCCTTAAAATCAGGTTTTTATAATGCCAAATATGACACCATAGTTTATACAGATGGAGATGGACAGTTTGATTTTAGCGAGATTTCAAAATTTTTAGAAAAAATTGATGACTATGATCTTTTAATAGGCTATCGAATTAAAAGACAGGATCCTTTTTTTAGAATTTTATTTAAAGCGGGTTGGAAGCTATCGTTATTTGCATTTTTCAGGTTAACTTTAAAAGATGTTGATTGTGGTTTTAAGATGGTCAAAAAATCTGTGCTGGAAAAAATCTCCCATTTGCAATCTCAAAGAGGGGCAATGATTAATGCTGAACTGGCTATTAAAGCTAAAAAGGCAGGTTTTAAAATTGGACAAGTAGGAGTAAATCATTACCCAAGACTATCCGGTAAACCAACAGGGGCTAATATAGGGGTGATATTTAAGTCTTTTATGGATTTAGTTAAACTTTGGTGGGAACTAAAAGAGCAGAAAAAATATTTTATAGCATTTTTAGGAGTCTTATTTTTAGCTTTATTTTTTAGGCTATACAAGATAGATCAGTACATGATTTTCTTAGGGGATGAAGGCAGAGATGCCCAGGTCATAAAAGCTATGGTTGATGTAGGCCATTTTCCTTTAATTGGTCCTCCCACATCTGTTGGTAATATTTATTTAGGCCCGCTTTATTACTATATGATGCTCATTCCCATGCTTTTATTTGGACTTAGCCCGGTTGCGCCGTCTATAATGGTGGCTGTGATTGGTGTTTTAACTGTTGCATTAATTTATTATTTGGGGAAAAACTGGTTTAATAGAAAAGCTGCCTTAATTTCTTCTTTTTTGTATGCAATCTCACCTGTTAGTATTGCTTATTCAAACTTTTCCTGGAATCCTAATCCTCTGCCTTTTTTTGCCCTGCTCTCTATTTTTGGACTTTATAAAGTACATAAATCAGGC
>ERZ1292632.3544-Hain-H43-01um-R2-3544-length-11884-cov-4_pt1 | contig 11884 bp, 2 predicted proteins | sample MGYA00564407_ERZ1292632 | MGnify/ENA primary metagenome ERZ1292632 (study PRJEB36523, sample SAMEA6512637) | groundwater metagenome | collected 2019-01-08 | study: AquaDiva: Metagenomics assemblies of 32 groundwater samples
CAACAAGTGCCGCCTCTCTCGCAGAGGGGGGAGATGCATCGGGTGTGTGCAGATAAGTGGCTGGCGGCGGGACAAGATTATTGGCTTGGCTCGCGAGCAAGGCTCTATAACTTACCGCGCGATAGAGAACTACGCTACACGATTGCTAGCGCATTGGTCGTGGGCAGTAAGCTCGTGGAGAATAGCAAGCATGATTGGCTAACTAAGCCGCTGGGGAAGCCTCTCAGTTTGGATATAGGCAATGGCGTGTGGGTTCGGAAGTTTGAGCGTGGACAGGTAGTTTGCTACACGGTCACCTACGATGGGGCGGTAGAGTATAACTAGGCGGCACATATGGCCTCGACCTCGAACAAGTTCTGGGAACTGGACAACGACACCTCAGTTTGGGGTGGCTTCGGGTCGCGCCAGGAGTGGGAAGAGGCGTACAAGAGAGAGCACGGTTACTACCCTGGCGAGGGCAAGGAAAGTTACGAAGAATCCGTGCGCAACCTGATGTGGAGTCAGGAGTATTGGGTTCCTCGTCATGGTACTCAGCCGATGACCGAAGAGGTGTGGAAAGCACACTATTACAGACCCGCTGACTTCGAGGACTTTGGCCAGTACGAGCAGCGGGCGCGCAACTTCCTGACGAAGTATCGCGACCTGGCGATGCAGCCTGTGCAGTACCAGCCGGTGAGTGGGACGACGGCTGGCGGAGCCAGCACGACCCAACAGGGCGGCGTGGGGGCGAAAGCCAATCAGTTTCCGGTAGCACAGGGGACGGCGGCGCAACAGACGGGCTTTGGTGTGCCGCCGATGACGGGTATCCAGTACCCGCAACCCATTGGGCCGCAGCCCGCGCCGAAGAAACCGCCTGTCAACCCGTGGGCGCTGCCGACCACGCCGCCGACCACCATGCCGCGGATGCCAAGCACGGGCGCGCCGCCTTACGGTGCGGGTGTGCGTTCTGCGCCCATCCCAACGACGCGGCAGCAGCCCGCGCCATTGACACCGCTGCCGCCATTCATCTCGCGTAGTACATGGGGGCCGACGACGCCGTACACCGGGCTGCCTGCACCGGCGACGAATCGCACGCCTTCGATGTCTGCTAACCCATGGACGACAGCGCCGCCCACAGGCCAGCAACCGCGCCCTCTGCCGCCGCCACCCGGCGTCCCGACGACGCAGCAGCCGCGACCTGTCACGCCACCGCCGGGTGCTCGCTTTCCTATACCGACGGCACAAGACCTGGCGAACATGTCCATTGACCCTGTTACAGGGTTCGGTATAATGTTGGGTCGCCCTGGACAGACACCGCGCTACTCTGGCCCTTGGCCAAGGAGCCCGGGGGCTGTACCCATATTAGGCGTATCGCAGCCACGGCCTGTGCCGCCGCCGCCCGGCGTTCCGACAACGCAGACACCGCCGACGCCACCGCGGAGGCCGCCGCTTAGCCCCGGCATGATGGACTTCTTGCGCCAACCACCGCCACTATCACCGCTGGACAGGGCGGCAAGCAACATGGGGCGCGCGCTGGATGTGAGCAGCTCGCAATTCGGTCAGATGTTGGACGTTGCTGGGGGTGGCGGTGGCCAAGGATACAGGCGCGCGCCCGTGCAGCAGCCTGTGGTACAGCGCGTACGCCAGGTCGTGCCGCCGCGCCCGCCCACACCGACCACAACCACGCAGACGCCTTACTACACGGCAGCCCCGCCGCCACCCGCCTGGACTGTGCCGAACCTGATGAATCCGCCACCCTTGCAGCAGGCGCGGGATGCCTATGCCCGGCAGCAGAGGTTGGCGGAAGAGGCGCGCAAGCAGGCGGAAGCGCAGCGACAACAGGCGGAGGCGCAGCGACAGCGTGCACTCGACCAGCAGCGGCAGCAGGCCGCTAATATGTGGCGGCAGTTGCAGCCGGAGAGTGGCATCCCTGGTCTCACCGACCCCTATTTGCGGGAGCCGACGGGGGCGCTGCCGCAGCCACGAACACAACCGCAGAGGCCCCCACTCAGCCCGGGCATGATGGATTTCATGCGTCAACCGCCGCGCGCGCCGACGATTGAGCGGCAATCAGCTATCACGCCGCCGATGATTACTGGCGGCCAGCCGTCGCCCACAGTGCGGATTGAGACGCCGGGGGCAAGCATCGGTATTGATACGGCACAGAATCCCTGGGATGCAGGACAACGGCGTGGGCCAGGGCTGGCGAGTTATCTGCCGGACACAGAAACTTATCAGCAGTTACGCAGACAGGGATTCAGTCTCGAACAGATTGAGCGCATGGGGCGGGAGCAAGGGATTTCCTTCTTGCAGCGGTTGGCCTCTTCGACCCCTGGACAGGTAGCGGGCGATGTGCTAGGCGGGCTGATTACGGGCGTCTCGCAGCCTGAGTATGCGACCCGCGTGCCGCTGACGGGTATCTTGGGGATGATACCTACCTTCCGAGGTGAGGACAGGACGCGCGCGCCGATTATACAGTACCGCGCAGACTATGAGGCATGGCAACGGGTGCAGTTGGGAAGTATGCGTGGCGGGGAGGAGCGGATAGCAACCAGCCCACTCTTCGGTGCGCCACCGCCGGAACTATCCGACTACGGCATTACCAACGAGAGTTTCTATAACGAGAATCGCTACGGTGATACATCCTTGCAGGCTGGCTGGACAGGGCGCATCCTCACGTCGGGCCAATTTGACCTTGGTAACAGCCAAGATGTGATTGCACTTTCCCACATGGGACGGCTGGGCTACACCTTCCTGAAGAGTCCCGACGTGGCGATGCAGGTGTGGCCGGAGATGCAGGCTGCGCGCACCAACGCCGAGCGTGATGCCATAGTCCTTAAGTACCAAGACCCTGTGGCCGAAATCATGGGCATGGTGGTGGCTGACCCGTTGAACTTCTGGGGCTTGGGCACATTGGCGCAAGGCGTGAGCCGCATCCCTGGCGGGCAACCGCTGGCTGACATCATGCAAGGCGCTGTGTCACCCGCCGCCCGCCTGGAACGGGACGCTCGTCGTACCGCCGACGCATTGACCGATGTAGCGTTGCTGAAAGAAGAGGCGCTGCGCATTGGCCTGCCGCCGGAGATAGATAGCTTCTTTGACGCAGTGGGGCGGACAGAGAACTTTCTAACACAGCCTGCCCGCTTTGAGATGGTGAACTGGCGGGCGATGGATGTGGTGCAGGGCGCGGCGGCGCTGGCGGACAACCCCGCCGAATTTGAGGTACTGATGCGCGCCATTGCGTCGGGCGAGAACCTGGACGCGCTGGCGGCCCGCTACGGTGAGGTGGTCTATACGCTTCGAGCGACGACGGTGGGCGGTGGGCTGCGGACGCCGGAGATTCGTGTTGCCGACGTACTGGCCGACGCACAGCATTACGTCAATACGAAGGGTATTGATGAACTCAACTGGGCGCTGGACATGGCGGCCCGCTACGAGCAGCCAGTGGCAGAGGCGGCCTTGCGCAAAGCGCCCATCGTCTCCTGGTGGGACGAAACGAACAAGATCAAGAAGGTCGGCAAACTGTACGCCGACGCTGCTTATACCTATCGCACGGTACTATCAGCCCATGCCCTCTATATGCGGATTGCCTATGCGGTGCGCAACGCCTTGTCCGATACGTTCCTCCGCTTCCTGGACTTGGGGCCGGGGCCGCGCGCCAGTCAAGACGAGATGAAGGCGTATCTCACGGCGCGCGGCTGGCGGCCGCGCAAGATGGGCGTGGCGCTGGAACAGAGCATGGCGATTGGGCCAATCAGCGAGACGGTATCAGGGGCTATCCAGAAGATTGCACCCATTCGTGGGATGCGTAACCTCAACCAGCGGTGGGAAGAAGGACGTTACCTGACCACCAGTTACTACGCCTACAAGAAGGCAGAGGCAGCGGCGCGCTTCGAGACGGGCCGCCGCCTGATTGCCGCCTTGCCGCCCGCGCTGCAACGGCCTGAGATTACGAGCAAGGTGAACGGCATCATCTGGAGAGCACCCGACGCGAAGGCGGCCAGACAAGAGGTAAATGCATGGCTGGCGAACCCCGCCGCCTACACGCGTATCAACGTGCTGGAATTTCTGCCTGCCGAACTAAAGCGCCCGCTGCTGGCGGACGGCGGCGACCTGGGGCGGTTGGGTGAGAACATCATCGAGCGCAGCGCCCAAGTGCCGCTGACGCCAACCGACCAGTTGAATGCCTATGTAGAACTGGTGGGCCAGTGGCGCGAAGGCGAGTTGCAGCGGTTGGGGCGGGTAGGCGTATCGGGCGATTTGCCGCACTACAACGTGGAGTGGAACCAGGAATGGGATTACCGCGTGCTGATAGATGGGGTCAGGAACGACGGCCAGCGGATAGGCGTTAACCCCAACACGGCACAGCAGTACACCGACGGCGCGGCACAAGACCTGGACGCGCTGCACCAGGCGGAGAACCAGGCGCTCACCGAAGCAGCGCGCCAAATGCTCAAGATGGACATGGGTGAGGATGGGCCGTGGCTGATGGCGCAGGTTTGGAAGCAGGCACACGATGGCAAGAACGATTTCATCTACCGCGCCCAATCCAAGCGCCAAGAAATTGCTGACCTGCTGGCTACTGGCCGCAAGCCCGAAGCCGCCGAATTGTGGCAGCAGTATTTCCCCTGGGCGGCAGGCGAGATGGAGCGCTATATCGGTGGGCTGAACGAACTGCAAACGTCGGCCATCCTGATAGCCGAGCAGTTGGGGCCCGGCATCAAACTCACGGATGTGTTGCCACCCGAAGGTGGGCGCTTCGTGGCACGGGACGCTTTCATTGAGCAACACTTTGCCGATATGTCGGCACAGGCTCCGGTGGAGGCGGCGGCCATCACGGGTTATCGCGGCGGGCCGTTTGGGGCGAATAATGAGGCGTTTAATGCGATGCTGGAAGCGAACCGCAACGATGCCGATAACCGCCTGAGTGCTCTATGGGTGGCCGCGGCAGACGCCGACAACATCAAGACATTTGAGATGGCGCTGAACGCACAGTGGGATGCGGCGCTGAACTGGCAGGCGGTGGCGGCTCGCAAGACGGCGCTGCGTGAGGCGGTGTGGCTGGAAACGGAAGCGATGCCCATTGGCCCGGCCAAAGATGCGCGCTGGCAGAAGTATTTCGATGATGTCAACCGCCTCGTGCAAGAAGAGGGCTGGGCTAACGAGAAGCGGTATTACGACGAGGCTCTTGCACGCATCAAGGGAATGGGCGGCGAAATGGGGGAGGCGGTGCAGCCGCGTACACCACAAGGGCCGACGCCTGCACGGATGCCGACCGAGCGCCCGCCAGAAACGGTCACTATTCCAGAGACGCAGCCGCTTACCGCCTTCGAGAGGCAGCAGCCTGCCCGCGTGCCGCCTGTCCCCACGGCAGAGACGGCGACGGGACTGAATCGCACGTACAAGATTGACAAGATTCTGGAAATGGAAGGGGCCACTGGTGACGCAGCGCGGCGGCGCGTGCTGGAACGGACGGGAAACGAAGGCATCAACAAACTGTTCGACCAGTACCAGGACGAAATCTATTTCCAGGGACGGTCGGAGCAGCCTATGCGCCAGCCGCAAGAGCCGCCACCGCAGCAGACCGTGCCCGAAGCAGGGCCGACGACAGCGATGGAACGGCAGTTGCCAGCATTGCGGACATTGGGGCCACGCGTTGAGGGGTGGACAATGGCGGCGGACGACTTGAATACTCAGCAAAACTTGCTGAGAGAGGCGCTTCTTGAAGACCCGCGATTCCGGGCGTATCGAGAATACTATGAAACGAAAGGTGATTACTTTGAGAATTATGTGACGGGATGGACCACACCGTCACTGGAATATGTTCAGTCATCGAACGTCCCGGAGCTGAACAGATTAATAGGCGATGCGCGCCACGAGATGGATGCTGCCTTTGGAGAAGGTGCATTTGATAACCTGGAATATGACCATGAGACGTTAGTGCGGCGGGCGGCAGAAGCAGGGTTGCCTGTGTCGCAGGAGAATTTGGCGCTTTACGCTCATAGCGATTGGTATCAGGACTTGTTGCAGCGACGCCGACTGGAGTCGCGGCCTATGCAGGTATTGCGTGAGGTGGAGCAGCCGCGCGAGTTGCCGACCACAGAGCCTGTCAGCCAGTTTGAGGCGCAGCCTCCGCCGGTACGGCCGACCTTCTCCGCAGAGGACAGAGAGCTATTAGAGTGGGTCAGTGATAATAAGCCCGGCGCGGCTGAGGTAGAAGCGCAAGGCTTCAGGGCGCAGATAGATAGCCTGCGCCAGCGCGGATTGCTGAATTATGAAGTGCCATTGGGCGAGAACATCGAAAGATATGGGCTCACCGAGCATGGCTCAGAAGTGATGTTAAGCGACACGGGTTTTTATGGTACCTCTAAGGCCGGGATAGTCAAGAAAGCAGAGCAGTGGGCGGCAGCGCCAAGGGCCCCGGAAACAGCCCACCTGTTGACGCAAGAGCAATTTTTGTCAAAGCGCCCGCCTGTTGAGGGCTATCTCTACCACGGCACAGCCGCGGGCGACCTCGCGCAAGCGGATATTGGGAAGGGGAAATTCAACCCGGAGGGTATTGGCTTCTTCGTTACTGAGAACCGTTTGTTTGCCGAACCCTATAAGGGCGACCGCGGCGCCATTAACTATGTGCACCTCAAGGGCACGACCGGCATGGATATGGATGCTCCCGCAGACATGGCCTTCTGGCGGCAGGCTTTCCCACAGTATGCCGAAGCCGACTGGAATCAATTGCTGGGCATCACCGGCAAGAGCAATATGGAGATGTATTTCGCCATCTACGCGCGCACGGGGGATTGGCTTCCCCAAGAGGATGCGCTCCGTAGTGCCGGGATTGCCATTACGACACACCTGGAGCCAGATGGTACGCGGGCCTACGTGGTGCGCGACCCCAGCCTGGTAGAGATTGTTCCGCCTGCACAGGTGCACCGGCGCGCTGTCGAGCAGGCTTTGCAACGGGGTGAGGAAGTACCCCCGGGGGTACTAAGAGAGTATGGCCTGACGCCCGCTCCCGCCGTCGCCCAACAAGCAGGCGAGGCCATCGCCACGCGTACTGTTGAGGAACGGCCCATCACCTTTGATGAGTGGGTATCACAGAAGGGAATCAACCGTCGTGAGTTTGCCGGCGAAGCAGAGGAAGCCACATATATTGGGCAGCAGGCATTTCCGCAGCCGAGAACGAAGGTACAGAAGGGCAAGGAGGCTGGGCTTGCGCGTCGGGTGCAGCGCCGTAATGAACTGATGCGTCAGTATCAAAACGAAGTTGCGCCTATCAAGAGCGCGAGGCCGCTACAATCAGGCAATGAGGCTGACGAGGCGTATCTGCGAGTACAAGAGAAACGCGCCGCCAGGCGTGCCGCAATGGAAACCCCCGCGCTGACACCCCCCGCCAAGACCGAGCGGGCGCAGTTGCAGCAGGACATCCGCGATGCGGCTATCAAGAAGGACGTGGAATCGGCTACGAAGTCAGGCAAGCCGCAGGAACAGCACATCATCCGCAAGTGGCTGAAGGGCAGCAAGGCGGAGACGCTTGACCAGTTGAGCATGAACGACCTGAAGAATTTGCAGGCGAAGATTGGGGGCGGGGCAGAGGCAGCGACTACACCCACTGTTGGCCAGAGCGCGGGGGAGGCAGCCCAAGACATCTTTGTCCGTGCGCCAACTGCTAAGGAGAAAGTTGGCGGGACGGCAAGGGCGCGCGGCTTCAACTCCATACCTGACGCTCCCACGGGGTACGAGAAGGGTTACAAGCCTTACGGCGCACAGGGTGCTGGCTACTATTACACACCGAAGGCAGAGGCGGCAGGCGCGGCAGAGACGACGCCGACCGCGGCGCAGGCCAAAGAGCCATGGCAGATGCGCAGGCACGAGTTCAATGCCGCCAACCCAGCTAAGATGATGGAAGGCACACGGCAGGGTCTACGCATTACTGAGACTGATAACATCCGCAATAATCTTGAATCTGCGCAGATACGGCTGCGCGGCGGCGTGCGTGGCGATGGCACGAAATTGACGGCGGCAGAGAGAGAGAGATTGCACGCCGACATTGTGCGCATGGAAGCAGACCTACGCCGCCTTGACCACCGCTATGCCGTTGAGCAAGCCCTGCGTGAAGGCTACCCCGTCCCCGCCGAAGTGCTGGCGGACTACCCAGACCTGGCCGCGAAGGGGGGCGCGCCGCCGACGCCCCCGACGGACATCCCGCCCACTGGCCCGCAGATTGAGCGGCGCACGGGGCCAGAGAGCATTTTTGGTAAGTCGCGCAATCGCCCAGGAGCGGGAGTGTGGCAGAATATTGAGGGCCAATGGATGCCCGCTTATGGCGGCGCGGAATCGGCCATCCCGACCCTCGAACAGACTGTGCCCATCACCATCGCCTACCTGGACAAACTGGAAGCGGAACTGGAGCGGCTGCTGAACGACCCCGACATCTGGCGGCAGATACAGGGACAGGCGCTTTCCATCCAGGAACAGCAGGCGCTACGCACGTGGGCCGCAACGGAACTGCCGCGCCACATGAACAATGCACGGGTCATCACACAGAAACTTGGCCAGGGCATGGCCGAGTTCAGCGCGGGCAGCCCCCAGAAGCAGTACATCTGGGACATGATTCTATCGGGCATCGTGCCGTATCCCTACTGGATTACGCGCCAGGGCATGAACATGATACGGCGCATCGCGACCAGGCCGGGGATACTGAACCAGATTGTACGGCACGAGCGCATTATGGACGAGAAGCGCGAGAAAGGCGTGCCTGTCACCATAGACGGCAAGACGTACATGACGAAATTGCCCGCCCGCACGAAAGGGACGACCTCGATACGGTTGCCCGATGGGAGTTACTATAACCCCAACATTCTGGGCGTGCTCATCCCAGGCTATGACAACGTGATAGGGGTACTGAAACCGAGTTACTGGCAGCCGGAAGATGACGATGGCGGCAAGCGGCAACTGGCCGATGCAGTGCGTACTGGGCGCGAACTGGGCGAACCCAACCCCTGGTTACTCACCATCGCCAGCATACTAGGGTTGGTGCAAGAGACGCCCAGCGAGATATGGGGCCGCGCGCTCAGGCCAGCCATCTTCCAGGATATCAAGAACCTGTTGGCAGTCGCAGGCCACCTGGTACCGGAACTGGGTATCCCGGAAGGGGGCTGGGATTTGAACGTAGCGGGGCTGCCTCTGACGCAAGTCAACAAGTACAACGACCACTATTTCCGCAAGTCGGCCAACAATGCCATCACGCGCGGCCTCGTGACACAGGAACAGGTGCAGGTGATTGACCTGCTGTGGCAGGACGTGCGGGAAGAGAAGATGACGCCGGAGCAGGCGATAGCGCAGTACCCGGCTTTCGCGCAGGTGTGGCAAGACTATGTGGATTCGTATCTGACGCCGCAATCTGTGGGGCCGCTGACGGGCATCTATGGTGGGATGGTGTCGCAAGCGGAGTTGGCGGGTAAGGCGGCGCGCGAGCAGCGGGTGGACATCATGGGCGAATCGCCAGGGCAGCGGGCCGCAGAGAAAGACGGCAAGGCCTGGATGCAACTGACCGGCGATGAGAAGCAGGAATACTATGAGGATAACCCGAACCTCCGGTATCAGGACGATATGTACTGGCTGGATTGGGCACAGCAGATGCCAGAGGCGCAGCAGGTGAATCTGGATTTCAACATGCCGCCCGATGAAGCACGGGGGGCGCTGGCGAGCCGCGCTTTCTGGGATGTGGAAGCGCAGATACCGGCGGAGGCCATGATACGCACTGACCCGTTGGTGGCGGATGTTCTGGATAAAGAGAACCGCGATAGCGGCAATGTGGAGTTGGGCGATTACCTGAAGGCGACGGCGATTCTCTATGCGTGGCTGGCGACACAGCGGGGTGAGAGGAACCCGCCAGAGGTAGAAGTTCTGGGGGGCGTAGAGACACAACCGACACAAGAGATGGTGACGGACTACGATACGTCAAGCGGTGACTTCTGGGATTTGTATTACCGCGCCAAAGATGCAGGCGTGCTGGTCGAGGGCTACAAATACTCGAAGCATCCAAAGATTGCGCCGCTTCTCTCGCGTGAGACGCGCGATGCAGTCACGCCGCAACAATGGATAGACGCCGCCAAACTCCTGGCTGAGGCTTTGGGCGAGACGTACACACCACCTGACCTGAGCGTGCGGCCTATTGCGGTGGGCGACGAACGTGAGATGAAAACAGCAGAGCAACGCTGGCGGATGCTGTTCAGGGAGCGGGATGAGAAATATCCCAACTACAAGGCGCAGCAGGAAGCGTACAAGCAGGCGACGGACAAGAGCGCGTTCTACGATGAACACCCTGACTACGAAGAGGCGCAAGATTGGTTCAACGCGCAGATAGAGGCCGACCCGCTGCTGAAGAAATACTATGGGCCTGTGCCCTACGAGGGCGAGGTTATCACAAAGGATACCACAACGCCTGGTGGCGCAGCCGCCACCACGACCACAACATCCGGTGGTAAGGCGACGCAGGCCGAAGTGACTTACGCCGAGCGCAACGGCAGGGCTACGGGGGAACCCACCACTGCCGACTATGCTGCGCGTGACCAGATTGATGCACAGGTGGAAGGGCAGTATCCAGGATGGGGGGCGCTGCGGAAGCAGTACCTGGCGATTCCGGTGGAAAACACGGACGCGCGGCGCGCCTTTCGCGATGCATACCCGGAATATGAGCGGGGCTATGACATGCGCCAGGGGCTTCTGGAACAGTATGCCCCCGCGTTGGCGACGGTGGTAGATGGGCAGGTGTTCTACTACAACGGGCCGCGCGCGGCAGCCAACCGCATCGAGCGGGGTGAAGCGCGCTTCCGTGTGCCGCTGTACCAGAACCTCAGAGGCTCGGAGTGGGGCGGCGGGTATGGTGGCGGTGGGAGTTTCCGCAGTCCGATTCAGTACCGGGGCATCCAGCGTCGCCAGTTGCAGCCGGTGCAGTGGCGGGGCATCGGCAATGTGTGGCGATTGCCTGAGTTGACTATCAAGGGAAGAGGGATGTAGCAGATGCCCTACGACAGGTTCGGAAGATTCTATGAGGCGAGGCAGAATGCGACGATGCCGATGCCGCGTGCCGGGTATCGCTATCAGAAACCAGACCCGCGTTACCCAACACCGCCGCCTCTGCCGCAGGAGCAGCTGCGTGCTCCCAGCTATCTGCCGATGCCAGACAATGTGAGGCCGGCGGACAGCGCCTATGCCGACCTGGTGGGTAATCTATCGCGGGGACGGTTCAGGAACTTTCCGGGGCAACCCCGATATGAGGATGCGTTGTCCGATGTTGAGGTGGGACGTATGGAGCGAGGGGGTATTATCCGGGAAGCCCCGCCGCCCATCGGCCCACAAGTGCCGATGCTGTATGACAACCCTGGCAATCCATGGAGTTTGCAGCAGCCGGACTGGTACGAACTGACGGACAGGGGGGAAGGAGTACGTAGAGCAACCCTACCCTTTGAGCAAAGGTTTATAGAAGACCGGGAAAGCGAGGGCGTCTTTCTGAACGGCATGCGTCCTCAAGATTACGCCTGGTCATGGACAGCACCGATGATACTCAAAGGGCCAGGCCAGGAAGGTTTCAGGCAGGAGCAATTAGAGATTCCACTAATGAACGCCCGTGAACAGATGCCGTCGCGCCAGATTGTGCCAGGAGGTGGCCCGTATGAGGATAGAGAGCCGCCGTCGGTGTGGAGGTCAGGGCCGGGCTATAAGGCGCCTATGTACCCAGAGGATTTCCGTCAGAAGGCGGAACCAATACCAATTGCGCCAGATATGCAACGCATCTATCCAGGTCGGCAGCCGCCGCGCAACCTCTGGATGCCCAATGAGGAAGCGACGCAGGCAAGCAACCGCGCGCCGCGCTCAAATATCACCATCACCATCGGCGCCACGC
>ERZ1292632.3547-Hain-H43-01um-R2-3547-length-11879-cov-5_pt1 | contig 11879 bp, 16 predicted proteins | sample MGYA00564407_ERZ1292632 | MGnify/ENA primary metagenome ERZ1292632 (study PRJEB36523, sample SAMEA6512637) | groundwater metagenome | collected 2019-01-08 | study: AquaDiva: Metagenomics assemblies of 32 groundwater samples
GCCATCGCCGAGCGCCTGGCCTGGTTCAAGGCTAATCCACACCGCATCCCGCTCATGGGCCAGGCGGCCAGAGAAAAAGCGCTGGGATTTACTTGGGAACGGGTGCGGGCACGCTACCAGGAGATGTGGCGCAAAATATGATGAATACCCTCTACGCCTACCGCCCCCAGAGTGAGGCCCGCTACATTGAGGGGCACGCGGAGTTCCGAATGCCCTTCAAGGCGGGCATGAAGGTCATTGAGTTGGGAGGCGGTGACAACCCACTGTACCATCCCAACGCTGACGTACGCTGGTTGCCCCAGGTAGATATCGTGTGCGACCTGAACCACCCACTGCCCATAGCCCCAGGAGAATACGATGGACTCTACTGCAGCTACGCGCTCGAGCACCTTTCCTGGCGGCATGTCCATGGCTTTCTCTCTGAATGCCACCGCATCTTGCGTCCTGGCGGAATAGCTGTCTTCATTACGGCAAACCTGTGGGAGCAATGCCGGGTGCTCACCCATGCCTCAGACTGGGACGAGAAGCTTATCTGCATGCTCTTCGGTGACCAGAACTATGCAGCCAACACGCACCGGTGCGGTTTCAGCCCAGAGTACGCCACGAAGGTGCTCAAGGATATCGGCTTCTACGAGATCGCCATCTACCCGCACCCCCAAGCGGTAACCGACATGATTGTGCAGGCCCACAAGTCCCAAGCGGAGGTACACGATGGTAAATGAGGCAAAACTAGAAGTGTTGCTAGAAGACGCAAAGACCACAGTTAAAACACTGGAAGCCGCGATTGCGCGGAAAAGGGCAGGGATACCACCCTGCCCTTCGCCGGAGAGTCATATCACCCGGGGCCGGCAGGTTGTCGGGGGCTACGTCCCTTTCACAGACAAAATCATTGCTCACTACGGATACACTACGGACATCCGCGATGGGTACCAGGTTAAATCGTGCCTGGTATGTGGCAAGTTCGTCCTCTACACATACCTCAACGATTTCGTTGGCCCTGTGACCCAAGAGGAGGCAGAGGAGCTGATTGATCCGACACGGACGCCAAAGGATAGTCGCCATGGATAAACTCACCACAGCCATCATCCTGGCTGGCGGCGAGGGCCGCAGGATCGGTGGCCAGTTCAAGTGGCTCACGGTACTGGGCACTGGTTGGACCATCGCCCAGCTCCAGTTGGACTGGTTGTATGCGGCAGGCATAGACAATATCGTGGTGACTGTTCCTGTGCGGACTCGCCGGCACCAATCAGTAGACCTGAACGGTATTGGCCACCTACGCTCGAAGCTTGTGATTGAGGCTGAAGAGAGGCCTATCGGTGACGAGGGTGGGTTGAAACGTGCGCTAGCACTTGTATCTGTAGATGAGGTCCTGGTAATGAATTGCGATGTGCTGACCGACCTGAATCCGCAAGAGATACCACCTGGCCCAGCACTAGTCGCCGTCCATCCGCGGAGTCCCTGGGGAATCCTGGTCGCGAACGGAACGATGCTAGAGGAGAAGCCGCTATTGGACATCTGGGTGAGCGCAGGAATCTACCGGCTGCCTGTGTCCATCCGCAGCGAGCTCGCCGACGAGGGCATGCTGCCTGAGTTGGCTATCCCCCGACTGCTGCGCGAGGGCCGCATGCGGGTCCACTATCACAAGGGCTTCTGGACAGCCATTGAGACCTTGAAGGATGCGGATGCCTACACCTACGGACGCTAGCTGGTACGCCCAGTTCTCCGACCCCGCCTACTACTGCGGTGATTTCGGCTACCGACCAGGCCCTGACGGCCGTGGCTACCGGGACTTCGAGCCGGTAAACACCATCTGGGCGGAGTATATCGCCCTGAAACGCCCGACCTCAGTGCTGGACTTGGGCTGTGGCTGGGGCTACCTGGTCCAGAAGCTGCGCCAGCGGGGGATTGACGCCTGGGGCATCGACATCAGCTCCGTGGCCATGGAGCGGGCCCCTGATGCCGTGAAGCCCTACCTCTGCCAGGGCAATAGCGCCGATCTCGCTTGCCTACCCGGGCACTTCCCGGGGCACTTCGATATGACGGTGAGTTTCGGGAGCCTGGAGCACTTCACGCCCGAGGATGTGGAGCGTGTCTGCCGTGAGATCCCCCGGGTCAGCCAGCGGGGCATCCACGCCATCGGCCTATCTACCGAGTGGAGCAACCACATACCCCTGGCCGAGCGCGACAAGACCCACTGCACCATGCAGAACTACGCTTGGTGGCGGTCCAAGCTTCCCGAGCCATTCGAGATCTGGGAAGGCTCCCAGGAGACCTGGGATCCGGTAACCGGGTCCAGGCTCAAGGTGCTTGTCGTTGCCCCGTCTGCGCTCCCTGTCGGCGCCTCGGGCTACGGAGGCATCGAGAGGTTGGCCTTCTTGCTGAGCCGCGAGCTGGCCCGCCGGGCGCTTGAGATCAGCTTGGCAGCACCCTCCGGCAGCCGAGCACCCTGGGGTGTCAAGCTTATAGACACCGGGCCTGCCAGCCCCCCGGACTTCGTCTCGCAGGAGTACCGCGCCTACACCATGTTGGCCCCGGAAGTACGGTCCTATAACGCAATTCTGGACCTCTCCCACTCCCACTGGGCAGGACGCCTCTTGCCCTGGCACACCCGGTCCCTGAACATTATCTGGCATGCCCCCGATGTCATGCAGCCCCCGGAGCCCCAGTGGAACGTGGCTGCCCTGTCACAGTGGCAGGCGGATATGTTCCTGGCCTACCAGCGTCAGCGGGCCAGGGTTCTAGATGTCCACGTGCTGGACGATTACGTGCCGACTGACGGGCAGGTGGGCGACCGGTTCCTAGCGGTGAGCAAAATCAACCAGCGCAAAGGCATCCTGGAGGCCATCAGGTTCTGCCAGCGGCTGGGCGTGGGGTTGGATATTGTAGGGCCTTTGGGCGAGGACCCCCAGTACAATCAGGCAGTGCTCGCTGGATGCCAGGGCAAGATCGCCTACCTGGGTGAGCTGCCTCACCGCAGCGTGCTGGAGCTCGCCTCGCGGGCGGTTGCCCTGCTCTACCCCTCGAACGAGCCCGAGGCTCATAGTCATAAATCTGTCGATGCCCTGGGCGCTGGCTGCCCGGTAATCACCTGGCGGCGCTACGCCTACCCCGAGGTGGTTGAGCATGGCGTAGACGGCTTCCTGGCCGACGACGATGAGCAGTTCGAGGGCGCCATGCGCATGGCCTACTCCCTGGACCGGGTGGAGATTGCCCGGCGCGCGCTGCGCCGCTGGGGGGCCAGGGCCGTGGGCGACCGACTGGTTCCTGTACTGGTGGATGTATCAAGAGGAGCACGGTGGTGATCAGCGATAAGCAAAGAGCCGAACTTAACAAATTGCTAGAGGCAGTGCAGTTAGCACAGGAAGAGATCGACACCCTTCCCTTGAGTGTGCCAGCGCCCCTGAGGGATCACATCTTCGACCATATTATTGGATGCTTATTGATAACCCAGATGACAGCTATCACTGCCCGGCGTGCTGGAACATAGCCTTGATGATGGCGGTCGGCGCTCTGGGTTGGGAAGACAAGACTGCCCTACGGCCTGCCACGACCAAGGAGCGGATGGATGCGCTGATAGAAGAAATGCGAATAGCTCATGCTTTCTTGAATAGCACTCATCATGGTGAGGGGCCATAGCCGGGCGAGGCGGGGCCGGGCATGGCCAGGCATGGCATGGCCCGGCTGGGCTCGGCAGGGCGAGGCGAGGCGGGGCTTGGCTGGGCATGGCCCGGCAGGGCGGGGCTAGGCCCGGCGAGGCAAGGCGAGGCGAGGTTATTCTAAGGCGCAAAGGGAGCATGGCCGAGGCACAGATGGGCGCGGCTGGGCTTAGCGGGGCGCGGCCAGGCCTGGCGCGGCGAGGCTTGGCAAGGCGAGGATATTCCAGAACAAAGGAGGTTAACATGGCAGGAACCAAACGCGCAGTCCAAGAGGCCCTGGAGGCAAAGATAGTCCAATTCACCCTGGAGGGTGCCAGCCCCTTGATCATGCACTCACCCAGGGGCATGCGAGCAGCGAGCGAGCCTGAACTGGGGAGGAAGACTATCCCCCTCCCCGACGAGGAGGCCGAGGCCGGCGCCTACCGGCTGCCCGATGGGGCACTGTGCTTCCCAGCCGTCGGTGTGCGCAACTGTATCCTCAAGGCGGCTGTGGGAATACGGCTGGGGAAGAAGGCGGCCCAGCCCTACTTCGCGGCATCGCTCTTGCCCGCTGACATGATGTTCCCCCTTACCAATGCTGAGGGGGAACCCCTGCGGGAGTATGTGGTGGACATCCAGCGGGCCGTTGTCCAGCGCCAGGGCATCATGCGGGCCAGGCCCCGGATTGACCCCCCCTGGTTCTTAGTATGCACATTCCGATGGGGCGGGCTAATTAGCCAGGACCAACTGCGGGAGACCATCAACGTGGCAGGTAACGTGGTGGGCATTGGCGACTACAGGATTGAGCGCAAGGGCTGGTTTGGCCAGTTCCGCCTCCACAACCTGCGCTTCAGCGCTGAAAGGGCTTAACGCCGTGGTGCGGCTGGGCTGGGCATGGCATGGCCCGGCTGGGCTCGGCAGGGCGCGGCGTGGCAGGGCATGGCCAGGCGTGGCAGGGCATGGCCGGGCATGGCTTGGCGAGGCAAGGCGAGGTTATTCCAAGGCGCAAAGGAGGTTAACATGGCGGACAGGAAGGCGAAGCTGGCAGTAGGGTCTCTGCTACTGGACTTCAATCTCTACCCCAGGGCGGAGATTGACAAGTATCATGTGCGGGAGCTCCAGGCAGCACTGGAGGCGGGTGTAACCCTACCGCCGTTGCTAGTGGATACCAAGAGCAAGCGGGTGGTTGACGGCTTCCATCGGGTTAAGGCTTTCCTCAGATTGTATGGCGTAACAGCCAAGATTGAATGGGTGCTGCGAGACTACCTAGCCGAGAACGACATGCTCCGCGATGCCATGGCCCTGAACAGCGCTCATGGCCGTGCCCTAAGCAGGTATGACAAGGCCCACGCCATTCAGCTTGCCGATGGCCTGGGCCTGAGCCGCGAGGATACCGCCAAGGCCCTGAGTATGACTGTGGAGCGCGTGGAAAGCTTGCTTCTCGAGCGCACGACGGCTTCGGGCGAGGTGTTGAAGCGCACTATGGCCCACTTTGCAGGCGATACGCTCTTGCCTGAGCAGGCAGCCTACAACAGGGGGGCTGGCGGGATGGACCAGCTATTCTACATCCGCCAGGTTATCGCCCTGGTGGAGAGTAATTCGATTGACTGGGAGCGGCACACCGTGGTCTCGGCCCTCAGGCGACTCTCAGAGGCGCTGGAAAAGGCCCTGAGCGTCGCTGCAAAGGCCGATTGAAACAAGGGGCGTGGCGTGGCCCGGCTGGGTTGGGCCCGGCGGGGCTCGGCACGGCGAGGTTATTCTAACTGCGCGTGGCAAGGCGTGGCGGGGCCGGGCACGGCCGGGCGAGGCCCGGCGAGGCAAGGCGAGGTTAGCTTATAGTGCTTGATTTCACGTTCATCCAGGGGCCTAGTCGCCTGGTGCAACCCAAGATGTACCCTGCGCACCTGGGCGTGCTCTACCTCATGGCCGTGCTGGAGAGGGCCGGTGCCCAAGTCTCGTTTGCCGATCTGCGCGATGCCCCGGCGGTGACCCCGGGGCTGCTGGATGGCATACCCCCTGCCCAGTGGTACGCCTTTACCGCCACCACTGGTGATGTCAACAATTGCAAGACGTTGGCCAAGATGCTTAAGGCCCGAGACCCGGGGAGCCAGACGATCATCGGCGGCCCCCATGCCACTCACTTGCCCCAGGACTGCGTACCACACTTCGATGTAGTGGCCCGCTACGAGTGGGAGCATACCATCGGCCTGCTTCGACCTGGCAACCGCGGCATTATCGAGGGGACCATGGTCTCTGACCTCGACAGTCTACCCCTGCCTGCCCGCCATCTTGTGGGTGAGGCTGCGTTCAGCAACACGCTGATGCCAGGGGAGTGGCAGGGGGTGGGCGAACGGTCGGCGATGATTGTAAGCTCGCGGGGATGTAGCTTCCACTGCTCGTATTGTGCCAACATCTTCCCTGGCCATGTCCGCTGCCGCAGCCCAGATAATGTGGCAGACGAGGTACGAGCGCTGGTAGAGCGCTACAATTGCCGTGCGTTCCGCGACGAGGCCGACAATCTCACTACCAACAAGGCATGGCTCATCCGCTACTGCGAGCTGCTAGCGCCGCTGAAGATCAGCTTCAAGGCGCACGGGCGCTCAGACCTCCTCGATGAGGACCGGGTGAGGGCCTTGAAAGAGGCCGGCTGTGTGCAGTTTGGCCTGGGTGTGGAATCAGCAGACCCCTACGTGTTACAGATGGTCAACAAGCGGGAAACAGTTGATGACCACCGGGCAGCTATCGCCCTGCTCCGGAAGCACGGCATCCTCTCCTGTGTTTATCTGATCATGGGGCTACCCGGAGAGAGCGAGGTCACCCTGAAGCTCAATATGCAGTTCATGCGGGACACCAAGCCTGACCGTTGGACATGTGGTCACTTCATACCCTATCCTGGATGTGCCGTGTGGGACCACCCGCTCAAGTTCCGGGCACTTATTGACCGGTATGCCTTTGACGACTACTGGCTCTTCTTTGGGGGCTCACCAGTGCGCTACATCGATGTACAGCCCGACATCCTGAACAGGCGCTACCGGCGCATGTTCGAGTTCCTGATGAGCGACGAATGGAGGCAACGCTGAAGGTGACTACTGGCCCTTTCACGTTTATCGTAGCGCTGGAGGATGTGCAGGCGACTACCCCAGCACGAGGCAGTGGCGTAGTAGTGCTCTCTGCCCCGTCTTATGGGGCTGAGGTGGCAGCCACGACTGAAGAGGCGGAGGAGATAATCGCCCAACTGCGTCAGGCCGTCCTAGAGGCGCGGGGATGACCGCCACCGCGGTCCAGCCCCGTCAGGTGCGCCTGGAGCTGACCAACAAGTGCAACGCCCACTGCGCATCCTGCCACCGGCTGACCATGAGCAGGGAGCAGGGCCACATGCCCTGGGGCCTGCTAGAGAAGTGTGTCGAGGAGACCAGGGGCTGGCCCCAGCCTCTTGGGGAGTTAGTCCCCAGCCATTACGGCGAGACCTGGCTCTACCCGCGCTGGCTGGAGGCCCTGCGACTCGTGGCCCAGCGCCTGCCCCGCACACCCATTGTCATCCCCACCAACGGCACACTCTTGACCGGGGATATGGTTGACCAGTTGAGCACCGTGCCGACCGTGCGCCTGATTAACTTCTCGGTGAATGCCGCCCTGCCCAGCACCTACGAGGCATTCCACCGGCTCCCAGCCAGCAAAATGGAGGTCATTGAACAGGCCATTCTCCGACTGCGCCAGCGTCGCCCCGACATCACAATCTGGGTATCCCTGGTCCAGGACTGCCAGTACCAGAGCCCCCGCGAGGTCGAGCTGTTTCGGGAACGGTGGTCGAAATACGGTGTGGTGCAGGTCAATGCCGCCAACTACAACAACCGCCCGGACCGCCAGCCACTGGTCCCGGTGACCTTGCCATGTCGATCAATCTTCTCGGACCTGGTGGTGCTCTGGGATGGTCGTGTAACGAGCTGCTGCTTTGACGCTCAGGGTGACCTCGTGGTTGGCGACGCTACGAAGGACAAGCTGCTGGATATCTGGCATGGCCGTCCTTTTGCCGAGTTGCGGGACAAGCATACTCGGGGCCAGCGGGCCGCTATTCCCCTCTGTGCATCGTGCACGTTCGCTTGACACAGGAGACTACCCGTCAACCACCCCATGAATAAATTCAGGGGCTTGTCCCTACCCGACCCCACTGGGGGTAGGCGAGACGTGCGGCTCGTTGACAAGAGCCCTGCCCAGGACACGAATGTTCCGGGCAGCGACGACATCTGCCGGGCCAGCAAACCCGCAGGATGTACAGGAGAAGAGAGCTTGAGAAGTGCGGTTGGCCTTATCGACCAAGCCACATACCGGACAGGTGCGGGAGGTGTTGTGGGGGTTCACCAAGAGCACGGGCACCCCTGCCAGCCGGCCCTTGTACTCGATAAAGGAGCGGAGTTGAAAGAACGCCCAGGAATGCTGTTGGCGACGCTGAGGCCGACGAACCTTGATCCGCGAGCGGATGCCCTTGAGGTCTTCCAGGGCCAGCGCCCGCTTCGTGCATTGGGCCTTCGCCACCAGCCGGCGGCTGATGCAGTGGTTGATGTCGCTGGCGAAGCGGCTCTCCTTCCGCGAGCGCTTCTTCAGGAGGCGTCGGGCACTCCTGGTGCCCCTAGCCTGGAGACGGGAGCGCAGCCTGGCGTGCCGCTTGCGCAGACCATTGACCTGGGCGCCCGAGTAGACTTGGCCGTCGGAGTCCGCCATGATGTTCACGATGCCCAGGTCAACCCCCAGCACGTCCTGCACGTCCGCGGGTGCGACCTCATCGAGGTTACACGTGGCGAACAGGAAGTAGTTACCACCGAGGTAAGCCAAGTCGCTTTCCCCCTGACGGTTGGCCAGCAGCTCCCACTGGCGCGCCCCACAGACGAAGGAGATGGTCTGTCGGCCCGCGACTGTCCAGATGGAGACAGTACTGTCTTTGAGGAACCAGCGCAGGATGCGGTCATCGTAGGCGATACTGCCCGTGGGCCTGAAGATACGCTGGGTGCTGTGGTCCAGTTTGTAGGCATCGGCAACCTTGGCCAAGCAGCGTACCGCAATCTGTGCCGTGAGTCCGAACCGTTGTCGGATGTCGTAGTAGAGGGCCTTATGGAGCGACCACTGGCCCAGGGTGTGGTGCTGCCACCCCCACTGGCTAATGTAGTTGCAGGCGGCATTGGCCCGCTCAAGGGTCTCTCTGAGAGCACCGGACTGCTGGGGAGTCGGGAGCAGCTTCACTTGGGCCGTGAGCTTCATGCCCACCATTATACAGAAGGTCAAGTCTTGAGTCAAGAGAAAGGAGGGCGGCGCTTCCTCCCCATGGCTAAAGCCAGGGGTCTCCGCGCCGCGTCATGATGAAGCTGCTCATCATCGGCACCACAGTTTATGCCCTGCCCCCCCAGGGCTACTCCGGTGTGGAGATGCTTGTTTTTCAACTGGTTGAAGGATTGCACCGGAAGGGGAATCAGGTCACCGTAGTAGCTCCCGAAGGCTCGCAGCTCTCGGAGGGCATCGAGCTGATCGCCACGGGGCTGCGCGAAGATGAGGAAAAGGCTTGGGCCCGCTATCGGGGGCGACTGGAGGGCGGTGAGTGGCCCATTATCGTGGACGCTTCCTGGCAGCGCTGGGCGAGCCTGAGCAATGCCCAACGGGACCCACAGATACCCATCGTCAACTGGTTTCACAGCTCCCCTACCGTCTACGGCAGCCAGCCCCCGGTACGCTGGCCCCTCTGGGTGGGCCTTTCTAAGAGCCATGCCGAGGAGCTGGCCCTGGCGTGGAAGGTGCCGGCCAAGTGGGCATGGAACGGTATTGACTTGGACTTCTACAAGGCAGACGGCCGGCCTCGGGGAGACCGCTACCTGTGGCTACAGCGGTGGACTCCGGAAAAGGGCGGCGCCGAGCTAATCTCCCTGGCCCAGGGCAGGCGGTTTCCCTTGGACATGTACGGGGACACCGAGATCGTGGGCGGGCAGGCATACGTCGGGATGTGCTTCAGCCGGGCCGATGGCCTGCTGGTCCGGGTGAGCCCGGGCATCAGCCGGGCAGCCACCGTCGAGGCCTACTCCAGCCATAAGGGAAACTTACTCTGGCTCAATTGGCAGGAGCCATTCTCCCTGGGCATAATCGAAAGCATGGCTTGTGGCTGCCCCCCGATCGTCGCCCGTCGTGGCGGGCCTACTGAGCTGGTCCGCGATGGGGTGACCGGCTTCCTGGTGGATGACCTGGAGCAGATGGGGCGGTTGATCCAGCGCGACGCAGTCCGCGAGATCAACCCCGAGGCCATGCGGCAGCATGTGGAGAAGCACTTTGGCCTTGGCAGCTTCGTGGGACGCTGGGAAGATCTGCTACAGAAGGTCCTGGCCGGCGATAGGTGGTAGTGTGGTAATATAGTAGTGTGTTGGATGCCGCAGAGTAGCGGTCTCGTAAAGACTTCGAGTCCCTCCGGCACCCAACACTAGCAGTCCCCGGCGCCTTTAGCTTTCACCAGGACCGAACCCTCGATCTCCTGCCAGTAACTTGGTTCTCGCACCAGCATCTTCAAGATCCCCATGACAAACTCCTTGGGTGCATGGTATCTCAGGAAATTGCCTAGCATGACGCCGTCCTGTTCCACGGTGTCAGGGTCGTTCGTAAGGCCAATGTGGCCCATGAGAGCCATTTGGATATCCTCACCCATGGGCTTATTGGATATGTAGTAGTGCAGTTTCAGGACCTTAGTCACCGGCGCCCCCTTTAGCCAGCACGGAGGAGTACTGCCGCCAGCAGTCGTAGAGGTCCGTCAGACTGGGCTCCGTGTCCCACCGAGCGACCAGTGTCCCATCCGGGGCATATAGGTAGTACGGGTCAGCACCGTTGCCTTTGTCCCAGGGTTCCCAGGCCCTGAAGTGCCAACCCTCCACGGCTAGCAGGGCAGGCAGGCTGCGGTCGAGATCCATCCTCCGAAAGGTCCGATGCGCCTGCCTCGTCGTCAGATCAGGGGGTGGCCGGTCCCATGGCTCCTCGTAGTAGCTCACAATAGCTCTCCTTCCTAACAATACGAATCCCTAACCCGTTCGCCCCTCAGCAAGTAATGGATGGTCGCTGGGATTGGCTAACAATGCGCGCCTCCCTCACCACGTGGGCTGGCAAGAGCGGTATCCTGACCCTGATTGCACGGCTACGGTAACGGCCTGTTCGTTCCAGGTAGTCGGCCTTCACAAGCCAATCCACGCAGTAGGCCACACTGTTCCACGATCGGTAGCCCAGTTCAGCTTGCAACTGGCGCAAGCTGGGCTTCACGGGGCGGCTGTAGGCTGCCCACACAGCCCGCAGGGCTTCGCGGTTGGTCCTCCTCACGCTTCTGCTCTCCTCAAGACTTCGGTCATCATGTAGCGGCCCATGTATTCCGAGTAGACGGGCGGAATAGCCTGGGTCAACTCATCTCTGTTCATCCAGTCAATGCCCATCGCCTTGGCTGCCAAGAGCCAGCCTACCCCTACGGCTTGCGGACCGTTCTGGTAGTGAGAAAGGGTGCCGTCGTGGTACTGTCGCCATTTGGTGTTCACGGGATTATAGGTGGGTTTCGTATCCAGCCCAGCACTACCATCTGGTAGCCCTTTCACTGTGCCGCCATAGACCCATCTCTCCGCTCTCGGATGGAGATTGAGTCTATGCTTCGGATGTCCGGGTGCCAGCCAGGGGACGTTGGTAGCCATCAGACGGTGCCGGTAGAAGGGCAATCCAAACATCGCTCCACAGAGCCACCCCGCCCCCCTCATGGCCAACCCCTTGGCGCCGTGTCGTGCTCCCATGACGTTCTCGCAGATGTAGGGCTTGCCCGTTGCCTCAAGCCTCTTCAATGTGGCCGCAATCAGCAAGGGGTACTGTCGCCCCCGCAACCACGGCAGGTTGTGCATGATGCTGTAGCCCTGGCACGGTGGGCTAGCCCAGTAGCAGTCGTAGCCCTCCAATGAGACTTCAAGGGCGTCCGCCAAGGTAAACTCGTCCCCTGCGTAATGTGGCTGGGGCTTGAGGTCCACGCCAGTTATATGGAAGCCCGCCAACTGGAGACCACGGGCAGCACCACCGGCACCGCAAAAGAGGTCAAGGCAGCGTGGTTCAGGCATGTGCTAACCAGTTCGGTTCGGATTCAGGCATCAAGAAGTTCAAGAGCGTCTTGCTCTTGTCCCAACGTTGGCCACGGGTGATGGCCGGCTAGCCATTCGCCAAACTGCGGATGCAATAGGCGTGTGCATTCAGGGCAGG
>ERZ1292632.3549-Hain-H43-01um-R2-3549-length-11877-cov-14_pt1 | contig 11877 bp, 23 predicted proteins | sample MGYA00564407_ERZ1292632 | MGnify/ENA primary metagenome ERZ1292632 (study PRJEB36523, sample SAMEA6512637) | groundwater metagenome | collected 2019-01-08 | study: AquaDiva: Metagenomics assemblies of 32 groundwater samples
TGGCCCTGAGACTCTCCCTGAGGCTCTCCCCGAGGCTGTCCCCGAGGCTGTCCCCGAGGCTGGCCCAGAGGCTGTCCCCGAGGCTGGCCCCGAGGTCCATTTTCTCCGCCGCCGAGATCATTTAGTCAATCACCTTCCGAGCTTCCGCCGTCCACCAGTCATGCTCGTAAACCTGGCCCACTTTGTACAATCCAGGTTCGATCACCTGTGTCCCATGTTCGCCCTTCCCTCCACCCTTCTGGATGTGCTTGAGTGGCGCCGGAGCGGAAAGCCGGAAATATAGGACGCCTTCCCTCTCGTACATCTCGGCTTCCTTGGGCTTTTCCGGGCAGAGAACATGTTCGTGATGTCCCTCGCCTTCCATCACTGGCTTCATTCCTATCTTCTCCGCCCCACTCGGCAGAGCCTCAATCTTTTCCAAAATCACATCACCTTGCTGATACCTTTCCATTTGAACCCCCTTAGTTGACTTCATGATTTCCCCTACAGCTTATCTAGCTTGTCCACGGTGCCGAACAAGACCGTCCGCCTTCGGTCGTTCTCAAGACACGCCTCCGGCGAATCGAAAGTGTGGCCCCACTCCAGCCCGTCGGGGCAGGCAGAGGTGGAAAACTCATCGGTCCAGTGGGTCATCGTAACTCCTCGATTCCGGTTATCACAAGAATGCATTCACTTGTCCTTCCTTATATTTTTTCATAAATCATATCAAATTCTAATTTACTAATAGGTTTACTTATTCCATTTATATTTGTAATTATATAGTCGCCCAAATTTATTTCTCTAAAACCATCATTTGTTTTAATAAAAAATATCGGATTCTCTCTATTCAATCTATAGAATATATTTGGTGGCAATTTATTTAAATCCTTTACATCCTTATCTGTCAATTGCAATGCTTCTATATCCATTAATTTATTTTTATATTTCATAATTTTTATTATAACCTAACTTTGTTCTTTTGTCAACTATTTTCTGCCCCGCTAGGATTCGAACCTAGAATCTCGGCGCTTCAGAGACGCGTGTTTTACCGTTAAACTACGAGGCAATTAAATAAAAAACCCAACCTCAAAGGAGATGCGAAAAGGTTGGGTAAAAAACTTAATGATTAATAAGTTTTTATCAGCGTACCGTGGAGTTTTTTTTGATTACCCGACAACACATTTCGAAAGTTTTATCTTTTTTTCAATCTGCCGAATAATATATCCGCTATTATCTCCGAAAAGATCTAATGCGAAGTTATTAGCCTCTTCAAAACCTTCAAATAAATAATAAAGATCATCATAAAAAAGTATCCACATTCCAATATGATTTTTTAATATACCTCCATCTAAATCTTTTAGTATCTTATCTAATTTTTTACTATTTAAATTCTCTAATTTGTTCATATTAATTTCTCCAATATATTTTTTATTTTTTGGGGGCGCTCAAAATATTTACGAATTCGTATACGCATGTCATTTATGTGTGTTTGAAGAAAATCCCCATAAACTTCTAAATCTTTAAAAATAGTAAAATCATAATTTTTGTGTGCTATTAATTTAAATACAGCGCGTTCACCCTCGTGTCCTATATATTTAACTATAATGCTAAATCCATTAGGGGCATGTAATTCACGTTTTCCCAAATTTTTTTCAGTAAACATGATTCATTATATCAAACCTTATTTTAAAAGTCAAGCCCATAAAAAAGAAACCCCCGATTACGAGTCGGGGGAGAAAAGAAACCATTTAAGCACTTACTAGCTGTAATTATGTGGGTTTCTTTTTGGCGGGCTTCTACACCTGATAAAAACATTATACCACAAATTTTCGAAATGTCAAGCATTATCTTCGAAGTCTGCCGTATCTTCTAGTACAATATTTGAAATCATTTTCTGAGTACTATTATATATTTTTTTACCATTTATGTATACGGACACATATCCCTGTATATCATCATTATTATAATTAATAGTAACTTTATATTGATTCCACATGTTGCAATTATCACAACTAGTATATATTAATCCGCCATTATTTATATCGCCTATTTCTAGAGTTTCTATCGCCATGAGGCCATCTTTAGTTTGCCAATCTGTTAAGACGGTTCCGCATTTTTTACACGGATATTCGAATCTAACGTAATCGAAAAACCCCATTCAATGTCTCCTATTGGGCTATTAATTTCTTGTTTTCATGCGGACAATAACCATAAAATCCTTGGGACATATTGCAGTTTAGGCAAAGCACTCTATATTGTCGGGGAAACTCATTTCTTTTTAGCCACCTATAAAAAGCATTCCCCCTTATTTATTTTGCACTAAAATTGGTTTGAAATTCTTTATCGCTGGTATTTGAAAATCTTTTACGATATTAGCAATTCCAACCAAAGATACATTAAGAATATGCTTGCTTTGTGTAGTGCTCTGATTTATTTTATGTTCATCGAGTAATTTTTTTATTGTATCTTTAAAAGCAGGTATTAAAAAACGAGAAGCGGCCATAAACTTTACATTTTCGCCCTGACCACCAATAGACCAAATCATATTATCTCCCCATATATTTCCTAGTGGACCTCTATCCTGCCCATAAGCGCCCGCGACTCCTTCTATAGAATATGTTGTTTCCTTTAGATAGTCTTTATCGGTTAGATACTCTTTATCGGTACGAGATTCTACAGTCCACGGCCCCAAACAAACACCTCGTTCTAATAACTCTATTTTACGTAAAAAATCATTTAAAACACTTACAGCAACTTTAGGATTAGTTATGCGTTTCATTATACCTCATTTTAAACTTTAAAGTTAATTTTTTAAATTCGGCCCAGAAATCAATTTAAACTTTTGACCCCAGATCTCTTTTCATAAGCCGCTCTATACCAAGCTTTATTCCGGCAGCTATTACCACAATATACCCTCTTTTTATTACCTAAAGACTGTTTCTTACACCATTTACAGACATTCTTTATAGTCTTTTTATACTCACCTCTTTTGCTCATTTATATTTTCCCCCGAAGTTTTATAATTAAATCTATACTTTCGAGTTTATTATAGCTTATATTTTTATTTTTGTCAATTATAATTTTGGAATCGGCGGCAGAAATTAAAAACTAATCATTCTCGCTCGATTGTTGTTAAAATCAAACCTCTCACCTAATAATATAGTTGAAAATATAATTGATTTAGATCAAAATCGTTGATATCATAGTTCGTAAACTAAATTTTAAAAATAAGGCTTTGAATAAGATATAACGGAAAATAGTTGGTTATGGTTTTAGTCCCTTTGATTTTTTAATTCTTCTAATAGAGGGTCTATATTTTTTGGCCCACTCTTTATTACAACATTTTGGCGAACAATATATATTCCCGGTTCTTTTTGGGATAAATTCTCCGAAGCAAGATTTACATTTGACAGGTGCCATTATTTCAATGTCCTTTCGGGATTAATTTTTAAACCCTTTAATTTTCTATAATTCAAATACTCCGTATCTGTCATTGTGTATTTCTCATTATTGCATTTCGGGCATGAAGCGACAATATTAGACCTTATATTTAATCCCCCTTTGGCTATAGGTATTTTATGCTCTATCTCCCAATTTCTCGGTTCACCCCAGATTAAATCGTCGCCACAATAATAACATTTACTATCGGTGGATTTTAATAAACCTCTATATTTTCTAAAATGATGTTTTCTCTCCCTGTCTTTTTGACAAATTTTACAATAAGCCCATAATCCATCTTTGGTTGATAAACACTTCATAAAATTAGATTTAATTCGCGGCAATATTTTACAACAATATGCACATTTCTTTAATGAATTATCATATACCAAATCGCCTAAATTTTTATTCTTATTTATATTTTTATCACGATGTTTTTTCATAGACAATTTAAAGGGTGGCCTACGACTATTGCATAGTTGCGAACAATATTTATTGCGACCAATATACTCTGCCCCGCATATAACACATTTTCTAATAGGCTTTATTTTAGGGACATAGTTGTGTTTTCGGTAACAAGCTTTAGAACAATATATAGTGCCTTTATTTATAGAAGTAAATTCCGAATTACAAATCGGGCAATTTTTAATCTTAAATTTACTTAATTCTTTTTGCGCTAATTTTAAAGAATATTCAATATCTTTTATATAATCCCTTAAAATCTTTAATGGTAATCGTCGATTATTTTTTCCGGCATTAGATGCCTTTCTTTGTTTATGAAATAAATCTCTATTTTTTTGACGCCTCAATCTACGAAGCCTCGTCATGCATTTTCGACATTTAGATTGCAAACCGTCGGGCCTTGTAAGGGATCTAGAAAAATTCTTATGAATTTTTTCTAAGTTTATTTTACAACCAGAACACTTTTTAAATTCATTCTCTTTATATGGACTCCAATTCGGATTCTTCTTCCGCTCCTCTCTTATCTTATTATTTTTTTCGACACATGGTATACGGTCGCATTTTAAACAGGTCCTTCTAAAATTTCTTCTTGATGATTTGTAAAACCTACTATCCCATGGTTTTAAAACCCCGCACCGATTACATTTACAACCCTCAACTAGGAATAATGCTGATTCTTTTTTAATCGCTCTTTGCCTCATAATAATCCCCCCTATTTACTATATATATATATATATATATATTATAACCTATTTTATCAGAATTGTCAATTTGAATTCTGGAGTTAGGCTGCCATAATGCTATTTACTGCCACACGTGGATCATTACCAAAAGTAACGCAATAAACAATTATCTAAGGTAGGGTAGCTAATTTTATAAGGCATGTATGGGATTATAGTGTTATAAATCGTTCTAGCTAGATATAACGATACAGGATGCCATCTAGGGGTGGTTTGGTGGCGTTTTATCGCGCATACAAAAAAATACATGTTCGTACAACGAGGAGGGACGGCAGGGGACTGTGCAAGCGTCAAGTTTATCTTGATCCTTCCCTCTGCTTGAAGATAAGCCACTGGGATACCGAGAATGTAGGAAGGGATAGCGGTATCTATCATGGTTTACTGGGTTTTCGCCGAAAAAACCTTACCATTGATTGCTGTAATCCTAAACGAAAAGGGGTGTATACAATGCCTAAAAAGCACATTTCAGAGTTAGGATTTAGCTTTATTCCTAGCCCTGATTTATGTAATTCTTGCTTTGACTGGAAAGTAAGAGATTCTGTTAGTCATCTTTGTAATTCTTGTGCTCAAGAGAATTTACTAGAATATCGTCGTTCGTCGGAAAATATACGCCATTCTCTAGAGCATGGATTAGTCAAGAATTAGACTCCCTTATAGAGTTTTCGCTCATCTCTGACAAACTCCCTATACGTTATGGGTTTTGTCGAAAAAACGATAAACTTTATAACGCTAGGGTTGTCGCTTATCCCTGGCAAACTCCCTATACATGGGTTTTCGCCGAAAAACGATAAGCCGTTCAACGTTTCAAGCCTAGGGGGAATGATTCCCCCTAGCTAGATTGCAAAAAAAGCCCCAAAAACGAAAAGAGATAAACACAATGAAGGCTCTAATCAATGGCATCACAGTAGAGGGGAGTGCTGCGGAAATCGCTGAGGCAGCCCTGGCGGCCGGGATCCCTGCTGTCAATGTCACGAGGGGACCCGGACGTCCCAAAAAGGATACCACGTCGGTATCTGCCCCCGTCCCCGTCAAATCTGAGCCCTGGAGGGCATCCGCCGGAATTCCGGCGGGCTTGCCTGTTTCCGACGGGAAAAACATCGGTTTTACTGTCCACACCCCCCAAAAGGGGATGCGGACCGGAACGGCAGGACTGTACATGGTGGTCGGCGAGGGCATCGAACAGGCCGATCAAATCCGCGCCGGATTTCACTATGTCAAAGACGCGGCCGGATGTCTGGTGAATGCGGCTCGTTTCGAGCGACGCGCCAAGTCTTACTTGGATGCGGCCGCCCTGCTAAAGAAACACGCTTCTAGCTTCTAGCTTCTAGCCCTGGTAGGCTTTTATAGCTACCAGGGTTTTTTTATTTAGACGACAAAACATTAGACGACATTTGGAATGTTGTCTTTTTTTAGGTCTGTGGGTTTTGTTTTCTAAATAATTTCCAAGAGAATTGATTTGTAATTCTTGGGAATTCACCTGTCCGCGAATATGTAAATAATCCTAAAATAATTTAGGGGAGGAACATGAGCCGAAAAGATAAGAAAAAGCTTATCAAGATTCGGAATTATCATCGTTCTCTTTATCGCCGTTTAGTTATGGCGATTTTGTATGTTCCGGCATTATCAAAGTAATCCCCGGATTCAGTCCAGTAAAAATAAATAAACTGGCTAATTAGGAATCTGGTGGAGTTTTATACAATCTATAAGTACCCTATGTATCAGAGCCTTGAACGGCAAATTGAATTTGAATATCCCCGCAAATAAAATGGGGAGCTAACGCTATAAGGTTTTCGGTAATCCTTGCTAGGTGGTAGGTTTCGGGTGAGCCCGGAATAAATCCTACTATAGCTAAAAACCGAATTTGTTTATTTGCTCCCGCAATAAAACGGCGAATATATAATCGCCAACAATCAGGCTATGAGGGGAGAATAAATATACTTTAGGCTTGATTGTAACTTTTTCTCAAATTCGGTTCTATTCCGATAAGAGATAATATATTCGGTTTGTCCATTGGCCGAATCTTGTAAATAAATGGAATCGAGAACTAGATAAGGCGTTCTAAGCTAGTCTCTAATAAAGGGACGCTCGGAGATAGTAGATAGCCGATTTGTATCTATCTTCTAAATAACTAATCGGGGCGGGAATCGAATAAAGGATACGGATTGAGGCCCTAGGCCTTGTATCCCCGAGTAGAAACCCGCCAACTTTTCTTGTGTCGTAAATTCAACTAAACCGCAACTAGGGAGGGGATATGGGTGATTTTATTACGTTGCCCGAATTGACGGAACGTGAAAGGGTTTTGATGGTGGCCCTTCACAAGATACATAATATCTGCCTAGAACCATACGAATCCGTAATACCGATGCGCCAGGATATTATCAATATATTTCTGGAAGCGAATGGTAAATTCGTAGAATCTCAATTAGCTGAAGTCTCTAACTAGGGAGGATAAAATGATTCTCCATATGACTAGGAATTGGTGGATTGTCGTGCTTTATCTGAACGTAATCGGCGCATACTGTATTCTTTGGCTGTAATTCCTGGGCAAAACCTAACAAAACAGGAGCTAAATATGTGTCATGAATTCAAGTGCGAAAAGTGTAGGTTAGTAAGAAAAGCTATCAAAAAGGAAACAGAAAACGGTATATTCCATTATATCGTTTTTGGCGCTGGAAACTTCAAAAAGATATTGCTGGAATGTCGGCACTGGGTTTCAATGTCAAGTTTGTATTCTTATTCGGCGCAATAAACGGAGGAAACATGTATATCTACCTGGACGACGAAAGGAATATCGCTGGTACGACATTTGATTTAGTAATTTGTCGTAATTCCACGGCGGCAATTAGGACACTCCAGATTTTCCATAAATGCGGGGAATTTGACTACCTCTCTCTCGACCACGATCTAGGAAAAGACGAATTGGGGCATGATGATACGGGCTATAAAGTGGTTATGTTTATGGCGGAAAATAATATTTGGCCGAAAAACAAGCCCATTATTCATTCCGCCAATCCAGTTGGAAGAAAGAATATGGAATCAGTAATTGATCGTTACGGTCCCTACAATAACGATTATTTGGGGTCTGACTAATGAATACCCTAGAATTACTCCTAAAGATACATGATGCGCTGGGAAATAGTTTCGGCGGGAATATTGATAATGTCCCTACTAAATTGGCTGTATTAGTCCCCGAAATAAGGGTAAAGATTCGGGAATTCCAACGGGAAGAAAAGGAGAATAAAAATGGAATATTGCAAGAAGTTTAGGAGTTTGCCCAAAAATTCTTGTGCCCATTGTAATCCCATGCCAATATCGAAACCAAGTAAAAAGGATTATTCCAATGTACAATATCCCCAAGATTTCGGCCTAGAAAGCCCCATTACCATAGCTATTCAATTCTCTGATCATAATGGGGTGGAAAAAAGCATTTCTTTCCCTAATAGGCTCGAATATAAAAACTGGAAAAGGGAGAATCAAATCGTCAAAAGAAAGAGTTTCGGAGTTAGTTTATTCAATATCCGAAAAGGCTTTATGGATTCCGTAAACCGCGAAAAGGATCAAGAAGAAGCTATGTACGCGCTTATGAAGAAATTACAGCGCGATAAAGACAGGGAAGAATTGCGCGTAGAAATGACGAAAAAGGGTAATTCCGCCGAAATGATGAATATGTTCAAGAATATTCAGGTAGTCTAAACAATGACTACGCTAGAATTACTTCGAGAAGTTCATGACGCGATAGGCAATACATATCCCGACTGGAATACTTTGCCGCCGAAAATTGCAATAATCCTACCTGAATTACGGGTAAAAATTCGTCAACTAGAGCTAAAAGAAAAGGAGAGAATAAATGGACAAACTCACAATTAGCTATATCCTATATTGGTTTGCGACATTAGGAATTTTTGTTTGCGGGATGGCTCTAATCTCCATGGTAATTTCGGTAATTGAGCATTATTTCGGGCCAGATAAAGAATCTATGCTAGATGAATTCCTAGACAATCAAATCGAAGCCTCTAAACTGGGAGAATAAATGGAATCCCTTTATATCCCCTGCGAGAATTGCTGGGAAAGAATTCAATATAACGATAAAGGACTGTGTTCGGCCTGTGAAAACAGGTCTTTTTTTGGCAATCTTATTGATGTTTTCCGGATAATTTTCCGGGGCGTAATGATCTAAAAACGGGCAAAACCATAGACGGCGCTATACGAATAACACCGAAATTGAACTAAGTACCAACAAAACTCCCCTAGAGTTTCGCGGGATAAATAGAATAAACTGAGCTAAATAGAGACCTTCCCATCTATTAGTTAGACTCTATTATCAACTTCGCGCTAGGGATAATTATTATTCGGGCGGCATATAAACAAACTACCCCCTATTAGATGCTCTAAACTTCATTCTTAGTGCATTTATCTATCGGTCTATATAGTGCTTCTAAAGGATGTTTTCGGGGCATTATAAAACCTTAGTAGAAAAGACTTTTGACCTCACTTTTGAAATCGCTCAACTAACAGAGCGACTAAATGCCGCAGATGTCCTGTTATCGTACATATATGCGCACCAAAATGATGAAAGTGTCCGATTATCGGACAGTCATTGTGAATTGCGGGAGAGAAACTGTCCCCAATAGCTGATTTGAGGCATTATATGGAGGTTTGAATGGTATCTAAATCGGTAATTGGTCGAAAAAGGATTATCGGATACGGGATATGTTGGGAGTTCGGGAATTGTTTCCCTAGTGTTGTATGGTTAATTGAGAAGTGGGCTAATAGGTGGTAATTTAGTTCTCGCCCGATTTCATAAAATAGGAGGGATTAATGGATCATATGTGGGATTTGTTTTGGGAGTCATTGTTATCTGGTAAGCCGAGATTTAAATACCATAGTCATTCTAAACTAGGTGTATTCTGGAATTCTATTCTGCCCGAAACAAAGGAGTAATGGACATGGACTCCACGACTATATATTTAGCCAAATTCTCAGTACAACGCCTATTGTTTTATTTCCGTAGCCCGAATGATCGGTCCATACATTATTCCTGGGGCGTTTCAGTCCCAGAAGTAGACGAACGTAGGGTTAGTTATGTACTAGTTCGTAATGGCACAATCCCCGCCTTAATGCCATATCCAATCGGCCATGTTTCTCCACTCGGATGTATCATAGATATCCCGGTTTATTTGTTCTGTTAGTCCCCAAATTCAATAGGAGGATTAGATGGAGAAAGTTAATCCACAACCATTACATAATCCGTGTTTGTGTGGTGAGCCCGAAGTTGAATATGAGGGTTTGTGTAGAACGCATTTTGAAGCCTGGAATGTTACAAAAAGAGAACTGGTAGCCAAAGCAATCGAGGACGCATATGGACCTATTAAGGTTAGGCCGGGTATGCGGTGTTTCTGGCCTGCCCCGGAAAGTAAATTACCCCCAACTCTAATAAACTAAGGAGGATTTGAATGAAAGTTAATGGATTAGGTCTCGCATTTGTGGGTTTTACATTTGTTTTTTATTCTCTGCCGCCCGATTTAATAGGTTCTCAGAGACTAGTTTATTACTCGGTTCTCTATGCCAGCGTCTTTATGTTGGGCTATTATCTGGACTTTCTGCTTAGTAGGCTACTCCCTAAATAGGCCTAGAATGGTCTAGGAAGGCCCAGAAGCTATATTGGATAGCTTTTAGGTCATTTGCTATGGCCGGGAATTAAAAATGTATTATGGGGGTTTATTGGGTAATTTCAAAGGGAGATCAAGACATGAAAACTTGCTGGATTTTGTACGGGGAAACCGGAATAGTAGAGGACAATTTAGATAGACGTTGGATCGTTTCTGTTTTCAAGCAAGAAAATGATTGTAGGGCCGAAAAAGAACGACTCAATGATTGGGCAAAAGAAAATGGGGCGCATATAGATAATTATAATTGGAATGACCGTCCCTATGGTTTAAAATGTCCTTTTGATCCAGCGATGGATGAAATATTGCTTGGCGGTATTTCTTATTCTTGCTATCCCGTTGAATTCCGAGATTAATTTCTAAATCTGATAAACTCATGGGGGTTTATTGGGCATTTACTGGAGGCTGAAATGAAACCTAGATATATGGATTTGCCATTTGTACCGCCACCATATAGAGAAGCTGATTTTGAAGTCTGGTTAACTATTAATAGGTGGAAGTTCGGTACTAAAAAAGAACATGGGTATTGTACCAGGAGTCGTCTTTTCTTTTTTGGCCCGATTACAATAGCCGTAATGAAATGGGTCTACTAAAACAGGAGGAATAAGATGAGTTCGAGCATGAGAATAATTGGAAGTATTCTATAATACATAAGACTTTCATTCGGGCGGACGATATGGCGATCACAGAAGTAAGCTGTATCGTTCATAATAATTTGGCAGTTAGACAATACGGGAATAGACGTTAATATCTAAACTCAGGAGGCTCACTTGTCGTCAGATAACGGTATCTATATTCTCAGGACGTTGACTAAAGATGGTAAAGGATTTGAATTCAGGGTGGCTGAAAGAGGAGCTATTGACAATCTCTATTATTTTGATAAAACTGGCGATCTTCTCAGTATGTGGGATTACTTTCACGATTGCCCGGTCATAAAAAATCACGACATGGCGTTTGAAAAAGCCATTGAAATTGGGAAGGACTATGGCTATACCGAATACGGAATTTGTATGAAGGAAATTGATAAAGTATTCCCGGAAACAAAGCCTAAATGTCCAGATCATGGGTTAACTGATTATCAGTCCGATGATGTGTGTATGCGATGCGGCGAAAAAGTAAAGGAGAATTAAATGCCTACAAAAAAGAAAGAACGAGTCTGGATTTTAAAGACAGTTAAAGCCGATATGTCTAGTAATCACTCGAATAGTTTTAAATATCCGAAAAAGGGTTGGGTGATCGCTAAAGATTGGAATACTAACCCTAGTTGTGGTGGTGGAATTCATGGTTTTCTTAGTGGTGAAGGTGACGGAAGTTTGGCTAATTGGAATCCTGGTGCGAAATGGTTGGTTGGTTGGGCCTACAAAAATGAAATCGTAGATTTAAATGGGAAGGTTAAGGTTAAGCGTCTATGTGTAGATTTTGTGGGCACAAGATTTGATGCCACTCAATTTCTAAGTAAGAAACTTAATTCAAGTCATGCCGTCATCGGCATTGAGGCAACGGCTGGAGATAATGGGGAGGCAACGGCTGGAAATTATGGGAAGGCAACGGCTGGAAATTATGGGAAGGCAACGGCTGGATATAATGGGGAG
>ERZ1292632.3550-Hain-H43-01um-R2-3550-length-11874-cov-4_pt1 | contig 11874 bp, 16 predicted proteins | sample MGYA00564407_ERZ1292632 | MGnify/ENA primary metagenome ERZ1292632 (study PRJEB36523, sample SAMEA6512637) | groundwater metagenome | collected 2019-01-08 | study: AquaDiva: Metagenomics assemblies of 32 groundwater samples
AGACTTGACCTGCCCTTCTTCTTGGCAGGGGCCACCATTAGCGTCCCCTTGGTCCCCACCAACCCCTTCGAGGGCGCCATACTCCACCATGTCTCCTTCCCCTCCATAGTCCCGGATGCCTTCGCCTTCAGACTGGTGCAGAGGGACTTGAGCGATTCCACCTACATACTGGAGGACATGGGGGGGGTGGAGGTGTTGGCGTATATCGACGCCCACGCTCCCCTCTACATACGAATCCAGAGCAGGAGCAACTTTGCCGGCTTCCTGGTGCTCTACCTCCACAGCGTAAGCTTCGCTAAAAGACAGGACATGCTTAAGGCCCGTGCCCTGCTGGAGACAAGATGAAAGACTTCCCCATCTACACCACAGCTGTCCTGGGGGCCGCCGCCACCTACACTAGTGTTTGGAAGAGGGTGAGGTATATCCCCGCCTCCACCTTCCAGACGGTGCCGCACTCCTTTGACTGGAGTGAGTACATCCACGGCATAGTCTTCTCGGATGTGGCCGGCACCCTCTGGATTGACCACTCCAATGACAGCACCACAGTCCACTGGCAGGAGTCCTTCGCGGTCGGCGCCGGCCTGGCGGGCGCCCTCGCGTACAACCGCCCCCTGTACGGCGCCTTCTTCCGCCTCAGATACGTGAATGGCGCCGCGCCCCAGACCGCCTTTAGCCTCTCCGGGATCCTCTCGGGAGCGCAGTAATGCGGGATATACGCCTCTCCCCCCTGGTAATCCACGAGGGTGTCACCACCGCTGATGGCAATGTTGGGGGTACCTCCTTCATAGATGCCAGTCTCATCGGGGCTTTGGGGGATTTCCAGCATACGCTAGCTGTGCTTAATCCAGGGAATGTGGCAAGCGTGGCAGTCAGGGAGACCATCAGCTTGAACTCCGTGACCGGTGAAGTGACAACCACAGCTTTTGGGGCACAGGTTCTGGCGGGAACACCTTACGTCATTCTCGCAGTACCAAGCGAGATGGCGAGCATCGCCAGTATCCTAGCAGCTGTGGGCGCCGGCGCTGTGATGAATACTACCTACAATCATCCGAGCGGCGTTGCAGAGCAGATAGCCCTCACGCTTACTCTCACATCAGGCGTCGGGAACGTTGCGGAGTTCAGAAACTTCTGGGTTGACCTCTCGAACCTGACACAGAACACCATTATCAGGTTCAAGCATGACCAGGTGACACCGGCCACCTACAGGACCTTCGAGACCCTCCGCTGGAAGGTAGGTGATGACCCTGCCCTGTATATCCCCGGTGTCCACATACCTGTTATCGCTGTCACCCCGAGGGGGCTACAGATAACAGTCCAATCGGAGGTGGCTGAGGGTGCGGCGAGGGACATCTATATCAACCGCTCGGTGAGGTATCAGGTATGAGGCTGCCATTCTACCACTATGAGCAATTCCGGGACTTCTGGAGTGCCCCAAGCGCTCTCGTTACCGTCCCCGCCGTAGCGGCAGACCTGGCCTTTCCCGATGTGGTGGTGGCTCTGCCAGGTGGTGCCATAGTCACAAGGGTCATCGTCACTCTCAAAATAGCCGCCATCCAGGATACCAGTGCTGCCCAGAACCAGATAAGCGCAGCCGCCAAGACACTCCGAATCAAGACCAACGCGGGGGCCTGGCCCGGCACCATCTGCATGACCTTCGCCCAGAACCAGTGGAAGACTCTCGCAAGCGGGTTCAGGGGCGGTGATGCTATCCCCGGAGATGCGGATGTGTCAGCCGTCGTCACCGCCAACGGCACCTACAACTTCGCCTCCAGGCAAGCGGTCAGTTTGGATGCCATCGTGGCCACTGGGGCTAGTCTGCTGCTACTGGACATCCAGATTATCCTCCGGGGGTACTTCGTGTAGGTGAGGACTACGTAGGAGGAGATGTGGGTAGGCAGAATGTTACCACCTGGACCAGCCCCATTTGCGGCTGTCAGCTTTACATCACCGCTGACGCACAGGGGAGGAGAGTTGTGCTTGATGCAGCAGTCGTGAGGTCCCAGCATCAGGCAAGAATAGATGCTGGCGACCCTACCGCTCTGCCTACCCTGGCTCCTCCCCTGTTCACGTGTGCTGACCACAAAGGGCTGGGGGGGAAGGTCCTCGGCGATGCCATGCAGGAGGAGATGAATAGGCTTGCTCAGACTACGGACTTGGTTAAGGCGGCTGGAACAGAGGACTTGGTGTGGTGGTTTGACCCCGAGAGGGTCCTCCACGTCCTCAGCAATAAACTCAGTCCGGCCCAAATAAATCAGCTCCGCAACCAGGCCGATTCTGCCTTCGGGGCTGGCAGGGTAAAGGTGGAGTAGTGCCTAACTGGCTCATCTGCAGTGGAGACGCTAAGGGTGCCGTCTTCCCTGCTGGGGTAACGAGGTGGGGCCACATTTGTGGCTCTCTCTATGCTGACGGCACCGAGGCCAAGATGCAGCACATAGCGAGGGGGACCTATACTCTTTCCCGGCTGTATGTGAGAGTGCTCGCGAATGCCTCCGCGGCTGACTCCACGGTGAGGAGCCGCAAGAATATCGGCAATGGGAATCAGTCCGTCACGATAGGGGCTGGCGCTACGGGGGTGTTTACGGATGATGTCAACAGTGATGGACTGGTGGATGGGGATGCCTTCAACAATGCGGTAGTGGTGGGGGCCGGGGGCAGCCTCACCCTTGCACTCATCTCCTACATGCTGGCCTCCCCCTCCAATATCCCCATCCACAGCAGCAACAATAGCACATCAGTCCAGACTGCCTTCGGGGTGATTCGCAGTTCCGTCATCAACGGGGAGTGGTATAACTTGTCCACCGTGTGGCCCTACACGGTGAGGGAGGCTATCACTTTCAGCAATCTTAGGACCTATATTCAAAACAATACCCTGAACGGGCAGACGCTCTACAACCTCAGAATAAATGGCGTTGCAGGGGCACAGACCCTCACCATCCCCGCCGCTACCACCGGGGTGTTTGAGGACGTTGTCAACACCGATGCGGTAGTGGCCGGCAATACAGTCTCCACGCATTCTGACAGCACTGCTGCTGGGGCCGGAACTATTGGGCCCTCAGCGGTACAGGTGAAGGCCACCACTGCTGGAAGGCTTGTGATTGCGGGCAGCTCAAGGGATGAGCAGTATCTGGGTGGAACCACTTGGTTCTTCGCGGTGGAGGGGAGCAGCCAGAGAGAGATTGCTGCCGAGGTCAGCAGCCAGACGCTGGCCAGAACACCCTTCACCGCCAGAAATATATTCTTCTCATTGTGGACGAATACCCTTATCGCAGGCTCAACCGTGAGCCTGCGCAAGAACGGGGCGAGCGTCATCTCCGTGACTGTTCCCGCTCTGACGGCAGGTGTTTTTGAGAACCTGGTGGACACGAGTGACTTTCTCGCGACCGACCTCATAAACTGGATACAGGCGTGGGGGGGTGTCGCCAATAATGTTCTGCGCCCAAGCCATATGGGTTTCCAACTTGACCAGCCCGTTGCCTTGGCAAGTGGGAGCGTGGTCCCGCTAGCAGTGGGCTCAGGAATGGTATAGGAGGAGAGATGCCTAACGAGACTACAGTAGGGAACCCAACCATCGCAACCCGGACGGCCCTCATTACTGTCATCTCCCCCTATACGGGAGACGACAACAACAACAACCTAGCTCGCCTCCAGTGGAGGCCAGCCGGGACCGGCACTTGGTTTGATGCCTTCCCAATGTATCTCAATAGTGCCAGTCGAAGATGGGAGGGGGTTATCTACGGCCTTCAACCCTCCACCGATTACGATGTCAGGATTGCCTACATCGACACTGATGGCGCCAGCGCCCCCTGGGAGGGTGTGGTGAGGACGAAGGATGACATCTCCCCGGTGGGGACCGGACCTACCATAGTGGTGGACCCCACCAGTGGAGCCCAGTCTGGCGTGAGTGGGCTTAGAGCCGGTGCTACTCTTCTTCTGAGAGGAGGCACATATCGGGAGATGGTGAGGATAGACCCGGATTCGACTTCAGTGGGCGGGAATACTTTGGGACAGTCTGCCACCGGTAGTTCTGGCCCTTGGACAGGCTTGCGAAACCCAATCACGATAGCCGCCTATCCTGGAGAGCCTGTTGTGGTAGAAGGAGAGTTCGCGAGGGGCAATGGATTCTTTATCGGGCGGTATGGCAGGAATGTCTGGGATGTTATCGTGAGGGGGCTCACGGTCAGGAATACCCTTGCCGGCAACGTCTACACCGAGGACCCCGGTAGTGGGGGCAACACTGCTTACATAACAGTTGAGGACTGTGTTCTTGAGGAAGCTAGAGCTCCTGACTCCGGCGGCATTTACGGCCACATGACGATGCGGGGCAAATACCTCATCTTCAGGCGCAACACCGTCATCAATACCGGAGCTCCCTACCCCTCAAATCCCCGTACTGAGAGCTCATGGAAGACCAATGTCCAGGGTATCCACCTCTGGAAGAGCACCGGGGGATACCACTCAGTGTACAAGAATATCTTCCAGGGTGGCCACTACGATGATGCCTGCTGTACTGGCCCAGAGGGCGACCCCTTTTCCGGCTGGGTTCAGGACAGCGAGATGTACGGCAACACCATTCTGGAGCCCAACGATGACGGCTGGCAGTCCGATGGTGGAGTTGCCCGGTGTGTGAAGTGGGCAAATACAGTCAAGAGCCCCTTCAAGTCAGGGGTGGGGGTGGCTCCCGTCATGCTAGGTCCTTGCTACATCATGCGGAACCTCTTCCTGGACATCCTCGGCTCTCCCTACTCGGTGGCGGTCAAGACCGGGAGTGGGAGCCCGGGGAAGCTATATGTGGTCCACAACAGCTTCCTCAACTTCCTCTACGGCCCCACCCGCTATGGGGGTGCTGGCTGGACAAACCAGGAGTACTACAACAACATCTTTTGGACCCGAGGCTACTGCTACTGGGATGTGGAGGCCGGCAACAGGTTCGACTACAACCTGCTCTACACGCAGGGGCAAAGCCAGGGCAGTCTGGTAGACTGCGCCTCTACCTACTTGGGGGGGCAGAAGTTTGCAACCCTTGCTGCCTGGCAGGCCGCTAGTGGCCAGGACCTCAATAGTGTTTCCGCTCCTCCCCTGGTGGACCTCCTCACGGGACAGCTGCAGCCGGGCTCACCCGCAGTTGACCGGGCCTGGCTGGGCTGGAGTGAGCCCTTCAACGGAAATGGACCCGATATTGGTGCTGTTGAAAGCGGCGAAACCGCCTCCACCTACAGCTTGACCACTGCTGTTGTGGGCAACGGGACTGTAGAGCCTTCCGGTGGCGACTTTCTCCAGGGGAGCTCCGTCCCGGTGGTGGCTACAGCCGGGCCCGGATGGGCCTTCCAGCGCTGGGAGGGGGATGCTGGAGGCACCTCCCCCAGCATTCTCCTCGCCATGGACGCCAACAAGAGCATCACGGCGGTATTCGTACAGCTCCCCGCTGTGCTTACGATAGAGGCACAGGGGAACGGCACGACCAACCCTATCCCCGGAACCCAACCCTTCCCAGTGGGGACACAGCTTAGCATCACCGCTATTCCCGCCCAGGGCTGGAAGCTGGACCGCTGGGAGCTGGGCGCGAGCGGCTCGGAACTCACCATTGTGGTCACCATGGACACCAGCAAGACAGTGAGGGCGGTCTTCACGCAGATAATGTGGGACCTGACTCTCACGGCTGGAGTCGGGGGCCAGGTGACCCCTGCGGGGGTCACCTCAGCGCCGGAGGGCTCCATAGTCACCATCACGGCCTGGCCAGATGGGGGCCAAAGCTTCCAGGAGTGGAGGGAGGCTGGGGTTGTTCTCTCCATAAAGAACCCCGAGGACATCTTGATGGATGGGACCAGGAACATCCAAGCCGTGTTCGGCCCCACCACTCCTCCTCCCGGCGAGGCGGGCTTCACCATCACCGCCGAAGGAACGGGCGGTGTCGAGCCTCCATACGAGCTCAACACTGCCATGAGTGTCCCCCTCAACACCATCATCACTCCCCTGGCCATTCCAGCGCAGGGCTGGATGTTTGTGCGCTGGGAGTATGGCGGCATCACCAGTACTGCCAACCCCCTGGTTCTGCAGATGAACCAGGACTACAGCATCAAGGTGGTCTTCCAGCCCAAACCCGCCCAGAAGGCAAGCGTGCTGCCCACGATAGGGCTGGTCCTTACGGGGTTGGGCATAGGGGCGGCTCTGGCGAGGAGACCGTGATGGCTGGGCTCTCTCCTAAGCATATCCAGGGGATGGCAGCCAGCCTAATCCTCCCCAACGTGCTGGGCTACAGCGCCTCCCTCAAGCCCCGTATCCGGCAGGGGCGGGTGGTCCCGGAGGAGGAGGTCATCCGCATCTATGTCGTCAAGAAAGCTCCCCTGGAGTCCCTGGCAGCTGGGGAAGTTATTCCAAAGGAGATAGAGGGCATCCCCGTGGATGTGGTGGCTACAGGAGAGTTTCAGGCCCAGCCCTACACCGAGCGGGAGAGGCCCGTCCGCGGGGGCTGGTCCTGCGGCAACGAGAAGAGCCAGGCCACCGGTACTATCGGCTGCATCGTTTCCGATGGGAGGTGGGAAGGACCTTTCTCGAATAACCACGTCCTGGCCAGGTGCTCCAATATCGAGGGGCACAAGGCCAGCGTCTATGAGGGCATCCTCCAGCCGGGAGCCCTGGATGGGGGGACTTTCCCGAATGACCTCATTGCCTTCCTGACTAAGTGGACCGACCTGAGCATCCAGGGCGTCAACAAGGTCGACCGGGCCATGGGCCTGTTCACCAGGAATACACCCTTCCGTGTCTCTATTCAAGACATGGGCCTGGTCAGGGGCCTGCGAGTAGCAGAGGTCGGCCTAGAGGTAGCCAAGACCGGACGCTCAAGCGGCTACCTTGAGGGGAAGGTGTTCGACACCGATGCTTTCCTCCAGGTGTCATACGGGCAGATAATCGGGAAGGCCTTGGACTTTGAACACCAGATACTCATAGCCCCCTCCATCAGCATTCCGGGGGACAGCGGCTCCCTAGTGCTGGACAAGGATAGGAAGGCAATCGGCCTACTGTTCGCGGGCTCTCCCGAGTTCACGGCTGCTAATCATATTGCCGAAGTCCTAGATGGGTTCGGTGTTGAGATAGTGGGGGCTCCAGCCTGATGGGGAACTGGGGCGAGCTTCTGCCACACCTGGAGGCAGCGATGGGGACCTGTCCAGCCTGCCGTCGCGGGGTGACGAAGCCTGGATGCGTGCCCCACGAGAGTAAGGTCTATCTCGACTACAACTGCCAGCACTGCGGGCTGGAGTTTAGAGTCATTTTCGAGCTCAACGCTTTTGCTATAGCCAAGAGGGCCAAAAAAGAAAAGGAGGGCAAGTAGATGGATGCGTGGTTGAAGACCTTGGCCGCCTCGGTGGACCTGACACAACTGCAGGTCCTGGCCTATCTCTGCCTCGGCAACATGGGCCTGGGGACGCTCGCGGCGTTCATCAAGGGGAACTTCCAGCTCTCGTATCTGAAAGAGATGTGGAAGAGATTTGCGGGGGTGGGCGTGGCCTACGGCGTGACGGCCTTCGTGACCGTGGGGCTAGCGGACTTCCAGCCTCTTCTGACAGCTATCTGGGTGGGCCTGATAGCGGACCTCACCGCTAAGCTGATACTCAACTTGAAGGACATCGGCCTCCCCGTTCCTGACGGCGTTGTAAAGCTGGCGGAAAAGACCCCATAGTGGAAAGCGCCCAGCTCATAACCATCGGCATCTTCGTGGCAGGCCAACTGACCTCGTCACTTCTGCTTTGGGCGGGCGTGAAGTCGGAGGTCGCTGGATTGAAGGCCACCGTGAACGGCAATAAGGAGCTGACCCAGAAGCAGATAAACGGGGTCACGGGACTGGTGGCGCAGGTCGTGAAGGACCGCGAGAGCTGCCAGGAGCGGGAGCTGACAAGCAGAAACGACCACGAGAGCCGTCTGAGGGAGCTCGAGAAGGGGTAGGAGGAGCAATGGCTTGGAAGCAGGTAGCATCAGCCAGGGTTTCCAGCAGCGGGCTCGAGGGGGATGTCTGGACTCTTATGGAGGAACTCCCGGTCGGCACCCAGGGGCTGCTGCAGTTGAAGGCATTCGGGATAGGGCCCCTTATGGACCTGGCTGGGATGGAGCAGGCAGCCCAGCTCGCCTTCTTCGCCAAGGGGGCTAGCGCGACCGTGCTGGATGTGTACGGGGAGGGCTGGGGGGATGGCTTCATCAGCTTCCGGGGCTCCCCAGTTGCTGTTCTTGCCATCCTGGCCGCCTTGCCAGCAGTCCTGTATGCTGCGGGGTTCGTAGGTATTGTTGTCCTAGCTATCCTCCTAGTGTGGGAGGTGGGAGGCATCGTTAAGGAGGTCTTTAGCGACCCCTGGATGCTGGCCTTGGTGGGGGGTGTGGTGCTGGGCGCCCTGTACCTAACCAGCTCAAAGAGGAGGTAGATATGTTCAAAGTCGGAGCGGCATTTCTGGGGACTCCCCCGGCAGGCTGGGCCTGGTGGACCGCCACGTGGTACTCCCCGCCCCTGCAGGTGAACTCAGGCTTCATAGCCCTGACACAGCTGGTTACCTTTAACGTGCCAGCTGGCCCTGGCTACCTGTACGTGGACGGGTATGACGGGGGCTACAACATCCTCACCGACCTGCAGCCGCGGGGTTACATCACGCCGGCTGAAGGTTCAACCTGGAGCTACAACTTCAGCACCGGAGTCCTTACGCAAACAGTAGCTCCCCCAGGAGGCGGCATCAGTCTCGCCACTGTGGGAATCATAGGCGGGCTTGTGGTGCTGGGAGTGGTCGTCATCAAGCGCAGGAGGTAAGGGATGTCTTTCTCTGTCAGAGTCACTTCTCCTCCTCCAGGGGCGCAGTGGTGGGCCGCCAGCTGGTATTCACCACCCAACCAGTGGGACACAAGCTACCTCGCCCTGGACAAGGTGGGTGCCTTCGCTGTCCCATTGGGCACGGGTTATCTCTATGTGGATGTCTACGACAGCAATTTCAACAATATCGGCCCCAACCCCTACCAGACCCGCGGCTATATCACCCCAGCTGCAGGCTCATTATGGGAATACGACTTCTCTACCGGAAGCCTGACTGAGGTGCCGTCTCCCCCTCCGCCGCCTCCCCCACCTCCACCACCTGGCACTAATGGGGCCGGGAGAACCGCGAAAATAGTAGCGGCGCTTCTCGTGTTCGGCCTGATATTGGCGGCGACGAGAGAGGGGCAGTGAAGAAGGCCGTAGTTGCGGGGGTAGCCTTTGGGCTGGGCGCTGTGGTCTACTTCGCCCTGAAGGGGAAGGGGCAGCCTCCACCCCCACCTCCCCCACCGGGCCAGGGGGCCATAAACGTGTCGGTCCTGCCGGCGGGGCTGGTGCCCCCCTACATCTGGATTGACGGTGGCCAGGCGGGGCCATTCCCCTTCCCCGTGGCTCCGGGCCAGCATACGGTGAGCTTCGGCCCCATCCCCCCCTACACCACCCCCCCTGACCAGGTGGTGCAGGTACTGGAGGGGCAGACGGTAGAGGTGGTCGGGACCTACATCGCCCCGGTGGCGGCCGATGTAGTCCTGGACAACTTCGGCTTTGCCGCCGCGGAGCCCTTCCCGCCCGGCTCGCCCCAGTACACCGTTCTGGGCATCACGAACCCCACCACCAGAGTCATCAACTACCAGGTCTATGCCTACCCCAGCGACCCAGGAGAGGTGTCAGAGCCCATAACGGGCGCGATTGGGGTGGGGCAGCTTGGGCCCATCCCGCCCGGCTCCTGGAGCACCCAGTTCAGCATCACCATGCCGGGCCAGGAGGGGACCTACCCCATCTGGCTCCGCTTCTACGAGTTCGTGTCGGGTGCCCCCCTCGCCTTCATCAGGAGGGTCTTCAGTGGCCGCTCTGTGGTGGTGGGGACTGTCCCACCGCCACCCCCTCCGGGGTGGCCCATCGTTGCCCAGGTCGCCTCCATAGCGGCCAACTTGGTGGATGTCTGGACTGCTGCTCCTCCTTATCAGGTGTACGACCCCTACAACTTGCCCGCCTCAAACCTCCAGGAAATGCTGGTCGGTCAGCAGTACTGGATAGAGGTGGTCCTGCCCTCCACCCTGAGCTACGCCGGCAAGGTCTGGAACCTGGCCCAAGGCCAGAACCTGATAACGTGGTAGAGGATGAGACGGGTCGTAACCGTTCTTGCTGGTGATAAAGGAGAACAGCCACTCTATAGCGGCCAGATAGCAATAGAGGTAGCGGAGGGCCGCATTTACATAGGCCGCGGGGGTTCGCCAGTGGAGCTGGTCGGGAGCAACCCACCTCCCGGTTGCCATGCGGTGAAGGGGCTGTATGTGACAGCGGATGGCAAGCTTATGGTGGAGTACGACAGCGAATAGGAGGGAAAACATGGCGATACAGAGCTTTCAACTTGACCCCAATGCCCAAAGCTACACCGACGACCAGATTGTGGGCAAGGTTAACACCGCCGCCGCCCAGATAACCCGGGCGGGTTCTGTAGCGGCCGCTGCCCGCCCCATCGCGGCAGGCGAGGTCAGCAACACAGAGCTCGCGGCAGGTATTGCCAAGACCAACCTCGACGCCATGGCGGACACGGCCAGGGGCTACATCAAGACCAGCCCCGTAGCCGGGCAATTCAAGGTCATTGCCATCGAAAGGGCGGCTGACGGCAAAGCCAAGATTGACTACGACGACATCGCAGTTTAGAAATGGCTCTCCAGTCGGAACAGGTCGCACACCCGGAGCTGGTTGGGGGAGGTCAGACAAGCCTGCATGGCCACGCGGGGGGGTCTACCCCGGCCTGGTATGGGAACGTAGCCGCCGCCTGGGGCGACGGCGACCCCGTTCCTGCGCTCCGCCACATGCAGGCGGCGGGGGTGGTGAGCCCCACGCCGACCAACATTGGAACATCGGTGGCGCGCATAGCCTACTTCAGGCTCGCCCAGGCCCTCACAGTGAACAAGATACGCTGGTTCGGAGTGGGCGCGACCACCAACGTCTACAGAGTGGCGCTCTACCGCGACTCCGACAGCGCCCGGCTGACATCGGAGCTCGCCTTCACCACGGCTGCCCTTACCTGGGGCTCCGTGTCGGCGAGCGCACTGGCCTTAGCAGCCAACACGCTTTACTTCGTCGCGGTATCCGTGAATGCGACTGGGACCACGGCCGGGTTGCTCTCCCTGGGGGCTACAGCAGGGGCGACCACTGGGCAGATGACTCTCCCGACAGGGTGGCCGGGGAACCTGGACATTGATGTGGCCAGCCCCAAGATAGCCCCCTACGGCTTCGCCCAGTTCGCGGTCACGAGCGGGGCCTTGCCCGCTACAGCTCCGACAAGGTCGGGGCAGGCGGCGTGGACGGGCGGGATGCCGGCCTTCTTCTTGGACAACAACAATGCGTAGGTGTAGGAGGTAAGATGGAAGGCAAGACAAAGGGAGTCCTGGTAGCAGTACTGGCGGTGGTGGGCCTGGGCTGGCTTGTCTCCAGGGGGAAGGTGGCCCCTGGGGGCCTCTCGGCAGGCATCAGCGTGGCCATCTACGACATGGCCGGCAACCTCGTGCCTGCCAATTCCCCGGCCACGCTGGTGGCCGGGTTCTGGTATACAGCAAGGGTAACGGTCACGAATACGAGCACCCAGGGTGGGGCGGGAGTGGCGAATACCCTATTGACAGCCCTCGTTGTGAGAATCGCGGGAATCGAAGTATTGAACCCGGGTGCGCGCTCTGACTACTATGGTGCCAGTCAAGCACTACAGTTCGACTACAGCTTCTATGTCGATACTGCCTACGCAGGCACAAGTGGCACCGCTACCGCATCCGTCTACTCTCAGACTTTCGCTTTGCTAAACACGGCTGTAGAAGTACTCGATATAGCGGCTGCTCCAATCATCCCCAGCGCATTCGTGACTGTTG